>ENA-ORSG01001759-ORSG01001759.1-human-gut-metagenome-genome-assembly--contig:-NODE-1759-length-11787-cov-2.174991_pt1 | contig 11787 bp, 7 predicted proteins | sample MGYA00242189_ERZ509156 | MGnify/ENA primary metagenome ERZ509156 (study PRJEB26280, sample SAMEA2338666) | human gut metagenome | biome: human gut; feature: human-associated habitat; material: faeces...
TTACCACCGCCGCCACAGTTTGAACCTGCAGACTCCAGTTTGTATGCAATGCAAATTCAGCGTTACCAACAGGCTGTGCGATCAACAATGGTCCTTTCACTGACAGAGCTGATTTCCAAAATCAGCTTAAAAAAAGCCTTCCAAAAGTAAGCAACGTCTGCTTACTGCCCCTCTACCTGCTTCGGCCGATAAAGCCGACGATAATACTCCAGACGTTGTAGATATAACGGCACGCTTTCATCAGGTATTCCGGACGGAATCGCGTTACGGGGAGGTAGTTTTTTCAGATACTCCCGGAACGCCTGGCTCGATGCCATGAAATCTACGGCTTTATCGATAAGAAGCGGAACGTTTTCACCTAATTTGCCCATGATGATATCTCCGTATTACCCCGCGCCGGGAATGCGCGGCCGCCAATTTTAGTTTAGATCCCGGTATAAATGACATTAAGGAAAACGTGCTCAATCCTCAATAATCATCCGTTTCTATTAACTATCTTTTTTCTTTAAATTTCTTAATTAATCAATAAATTGCTTAGTTTTTAAGCATGTTAATGTTTACGTTATAGAACTATTGCAATGTCATCAGTTGTGAACAAAGCACCTGGTCGCGCATACTAGGGGCTATAAATTTATCTTTATCAGAAGTCATCACATGAAAGAAGTCGAAAAAAACGAAATCAAACGTCTTAGCGATCGCCTGGACGCTATCCGCCATCAGCAAGCCGATCTGTCACTGGTTGAAGCCGCAGACAAATATGCCGAGCTGGAAAAAGAAAAAGCCACTCTGGAAGCAGAAATTGCTCGCCTGCGCGAAGTTCACAGCCAGAAACTCAGTAAGGAAGCACAGAAGCTGATGAAGATGCCGTTCCAGCGCGCGATTACTAAAAAAGAGCAAGCTGATATGGGCAAACTGAAGAAGAGCGTTCGCGGACTGGTCGTTGTGCACCCAATGACCGCGCTGGGCCGCGAAATGGGCCTACAAGAGATGACAGGGTTCTCTAAGACTGCGTTTTAAGTTCCTTTCTCGTCGCTGTAATTACAGCCACTCACGATTTACTCGCTCCTGCTGGCACATGCAGGAGCCTGTTTCAGAGATCGAATATTTATAACGTTCTTAACATTATATATTCAACGCCACCTACACTTCTGAGCGCCCGGAGCAGGCTAAATTCTGAAAATCAGGTACAAATTAAAGAATGATGTATCAATATTAACAATGAATTGCCGCATATCAATGCTTGAAACATAATTAATTATTTAAATTTTTCTATCAGCATCGCAAAATTCGCAATAAAACATCACTCAACTGAATATTTATCTTTCCCTGCCCCGGGCCTTTATCCGGTGAAACATTTGACATTGATTGACACCGATCATTAAAATCCGCGCGATCAATTTATTTATTGGCTACAAACTAAAATTGTTTGACACTTAAAAACATATTCGCACAACCCATTAATACAAAAATTCTCTAACAAATTTATTTGGCGGATATGCCCCACTCTAATCATTCATAAAAAAAATGATTGTACTGTAATTATCAACGTATCGGGATTATGAAAAGGAATTCATCCTATGAACCTAAAGAAAACACTGTTAAGCGTGTTAATAATAGTGCCTCTCTGCTTATTGGCAGGGTGTGACTATATTGAAAAAGCGAGTAAGGTCGACGACCTCGTTACACAGCAAGAGTTGCAAAAAAGCAAAATTGAGGCGCTTGAGAAACAGCAGGAACTCGATAAGCGAAAGATAGAACATTTTGAAAAACAACAAACTACTGTCATAAATAGTACCAAGACGCTCGCTAGCGTGGTGAAAGCGGTTAAAGACAAGCAGGACGAATTTGTCTTTACAGAATTTAACCCAGCACAAACACAATATTTCATTTTAAATAACGGATCGGTCGGTTTGGCAGGCCGGGGGCTGGCTATTGATGCGGTTGAAAATGGCAGTGTTATTCGTATTTCGCTGGTTAACCTTTTAAGCGTTCCCGTATCAAATATTGGCTTTCATGCGACATGGGGCAATGAAAGACCCACCGATGCCAAAGCTCTGGCAAAGTGGCAACAATTACTTTTCAACACCACTCTGCAATTAATGCCTGGTCAATGGCAAGACATTAATCTGACATTAAAAGGCGTTTCGCCTAATAACCTGAAGTATCTGAAGTTGTCCATCAATATGGCCAATCTCCAGTTCGACACTGTTCAATCTGCTGAAACTCGGCAGCGAAAAAACAAAAAATAAATGCAGCTTCTGCGCTTATATCAAGGAATAGAGAGCATCAATAATGAACAAAATTTTTAAAGTTATCTGGAATCCGGCAACAGGCAGTTACACCGTTGCCAGTGAAACGGCAAAAAGCCGTGGCAAGAAATCCGGGCGCAGTAAGCTGTTAATTTCTGCCCTGGTTGCTGGGGGAATGTTGTCGTCGTTTGGGGTACAGGCTCAGGCAGGAAGGGACAACGGTCAGGGCGTCAATTATGGCCAGGGAACAGGAACAGGCTGGGTTGCTATCGGTGAAGATGCAAAAGCAAATAGTTTTACAGACACCGGGGGTGGCTCCAGCACCGCAGTAGGTTATCACTCAACTGCTGACGGAAGGTGGTCAACAGCCCTCGGTGCTAAGACCCATTCGCTTGGCGAAGCATCAGTGGCGTTAGGGATTAACACTACCTCAGCAGGTGAGCGAAGCCTCGCTATAGGTGCATCGGCAACGTCAACGGGTGGATTTTCAATCGCACTTGGTCGTTATGCGAACTCAGTAGGTGAATTTTCTATTGCACAAGGGGATCACGCAGAGACTGGTGCTGATGACGCCATCGCATTTGGACGTGAAAGCAAGGCCTTAGGAATTATGAGTATCGCCCTCGGAGCCACGGCTAATGCGTCGAAAGAATATGCAATGGCGCTGGGTGCAAGTAGCGCCGCATCTGCAGCTAACGCGATTGCAGTAGGCCGCAACAGTGCTGCAGCTGGCGTAGACAGCCTCGCATTCGGTAGACTATCCGCCGCCAACGCCGCAAACGCGATTGCTATGGGTGCAGAGAGCAAAGCTGCTGAAAATGCGACGGCAGTTGGTACTAACGCGGAGGCAAATGGACTTAATAGTATCGCGTTGGGCTCCGGCAGTATTGCAGATGTCGACAACACGATTGCTCTGGGCAATCAAAGTCAGGCAGTAGCGGCTGGCGCAATTGCCATCGGTCAAGGGAATAAAGCTGACGGCGCAAATGCTATCGCGCTGGGTAATGGTAGTATTACAGGTGGTGTAAATGCTATTGCTCTTGGACAAGGCAGTTATGCCGGTTTAGAAAATGGCACTGCAATTGGTGCTCAAGCCAGTGCTCAGGGGAAAAATTCAGTTGCTCTGGGTGCTGGTTCTGTAGCGACTGACGCGGATACTGTTTCTGTGGGTAACACAACAGCTCAGCGACAAATTGTCAATATGGCAGCAGGTGATATCAGCACTACCAGTACTGATGCCATCAATGGATCACAGCTTTATGCTATCAGTAAGTCAGTAGCGGACAATCTTGGTGGGGGGGCTACCGTCAATGCGCAAGGCGTCGTTACTTCCCCAAATTACAGGCTGAAAAGTGGTATTTTCGGCACTGTTGGCGACGCCTTAACGGGCCTGGACAATAATACGTTACAATGGGACTCCCTTAAAAAGGCATATAGTGCGGCACATGGTACAGATACTACCAGTACCATCACCAACGTTAAAGACGGCGCTATTTCTGATACCAGTAAGGATGCGGTTAACGGTTCTCAGCTGAAAACCACCAACGATAACGTAGCGACCAATACTGCCAATATCACCACCAACACTAACAGTATCAATACCCTGACGGATTCCGTTGGCGACCTTAAAGACGATGCCCTGCTGTGGAATGGCACCGCGTTCAGCGCCGCGCACGGCACCGATGCCACCAGCAAAATCACCAACGTCAAAGACGGTGACCTGACGGCTGGCAGCACCGACGCGGTTAACGGCTCTCAGCTCAAAACCACTAACGATGCCGTGGCAGCCAACACCACCAATATCGCCACGAACACCACCAACATCACCAACCTGACTGACGCTGTTGACAGCCTCGGTGACGATTCCCTGCTGTGGAACGCTACTGCGGGGGCATTCAGCGCCGCGCACGGTACTGATGCCACCAGCAAAATCACTAACGTCAAAGACGGTGACCTGACGGCTGGCAGCACTGACGCGGTTAACGGCTCTCAGCTCAAAACCACTAACGATGCCGTGGCAGCCAACACCACCAATATCGCCACGAACACCACCAACATCACCAACCTGACTGACGCTGTTGACAGTCTCGGTGACGATTCCCTGCTGTGGAACGCTACGGCGGGTGCATTCAGTGCCAAACACGGCACCAACGGTACTGACAGCAAAATCACCAACTTACTGGCAGGCACTGTATCCTCTGATAGCACTGACGCTATTAATGGCTCACAACTTTATGGCTTAGCTGATTCATTTACGTCATACCTTGGCGGTGGTGCTGATATCAGCGATGCGGGTGTATTAACCGGGCCAACCTACACTATTGGTGGTACTGATTACAATAACGTCGGTGATGCTCTGGCTGCCATTAACACGTCATTTAGCACATCACTCGGTGACGCCCTACTCTGGGATGCGACCGCCAAGGGCGGTGACGGTGCGTTTAGCGCCGGTCGCGGGACAGATAACACAGCCAGCATCATTACTAATGTTGCAGACGGTGCAATTTCCTCTACCAGCAGCGACGCTATTAACGGCTCACAGCTCTATGACACCAGCAAGTACATTGCCGATACTCTGGGTGGTGACGCAGAAGTCAATGCTGACGGCACAATCACCGCACCGACTTATGCCATCGCTGGCGGCAGTTACAGCAACGTCGGTGACGCGCTGGAAGCGATCGATACCACGCTGGATGACGCTCTGTTGTGGGATGCAACAGCCAATGATGGCAATGGTGCATTTAGCGCCGCTCACGGAAAAGATAAAACAGCCAGTGTAATCACTAACGTCGCTAACGGTGCAATCTCTGCCACCAGCAGCGATGCCATTAACGGTTCACAACTGTATACCACCAACAAGTACATTGCCGATGCCCTGGGTGGTGACGCAGAAGTTAACGCTGATGGTTCTATTACTGCGCCGACTTACACCATTGCAAATGCCGAGTACAACAACGTCGGGGACGCCCTGGATGCGCTCGACGATAACGCTCTGCTGTGGGATGCAACAGCCAATGACGGCGCAGGTGCCTACAACGCCAGCCATGACGGCAAGGCCAGCATCATCACAAATGTTGCTGATGGTAACATTGGCGAAGGCAGCACTGACGCCATCAACGGTTCTCAGCTGTTTAACACCAATATGCTGATCCAGCAGAACAGCGAAATCATCAATCAGCTTGCCGGTAACACCAGCGAAACCTACATCGAAGATAACGGTGCGGGCATTAACTATGTACGTACCAACGACAACGGCTTAGCGTTCAACGATGCCAGCGCTTCAGGTATTGGCGCTACGGCTGTGGGTTATAACGCTGTCGCCTCAGGCGAAAGCAGCGTAGCCATTGGTCAAGGTAGCAGCAGCTCCGTTGATACGGGTATCGCCCTGGGTAGCAGTTCTGTTTCCAGCCGTGTAATAGTTAAAGGTTCTCGTGACACCAGCGTGTCGGAAGAAGGTGTTGTGATTGGTTATGACACCACGGATGGCGAACTACTTGGTGCGTTGTCTATTGGTGATGACGGTAAATATCGTCAAATCATCAACGTAGCCGATGGTTCCGAAGCCCATGACGCCGTTACGGTTCGCCAGTTGCAAAATGCCATTGGTGCAGTCGCTACCACGCCGACCAAATACTTCCACGCTAACTCAACAGCTGAAGATTCACTGGCAGTAGGTGAAGACTCGCTAGCAATGGGCGCGAAAACTATCGTTAATGGTAATGTGGGTATTGGTATCGGTTATGGTGCCTACGTGGACGCGAATGCACTTAATGGCATTGCTATTGGTAGCAACGCGAGTGCAAATCATGCAAACAGTATTGCGATGGGTAGTGGTTCCCAGACCACCCGTGGTGCGCAAACTGATTACACCGCCTACAACATGGACGCACCGCAGAATTCTGTCGGTGAATTCTCTGTCGGCAGTGAAGACGGTCAACGTCAGATCACCAACGTCGCGGCTGGTTCAGCGGATACCGATGCGGTTAACGTAGGTCAGTTGAAAGTAACGGACGCGCAGGTTTCCCAGAATACCCAGAGCATTACTAACCTGAACAATCAGGTGACGAATCTGGATACTCGCGTTACCAATATCGAAAACGGCATTGGCGATATCGTAACCACCGGTAGCACCAAATACTTCAAGACCAACACCGATGGCGTAGATGCCAACGCGCAGGGTAAAGATAGTGTTGCGATTGGTTCTGGTTCCATTGCTGCCGCTGACAACAGCGTCGCGCTGGGTACAGGCTCCGTGGCCAACGAAGAAAATACCATCTCTGTGGGTTCTTCTACCAACCAGCGTCGTATCACCAACGTTGCTGCAGGTGTTAATGCCACCGATGCGGTTAACGTTTCGCAGCTGAAGTCTTCTGAGGCAGGCGGCGTTCGTTACGACACCAAAGCTGATGGCTCTGTAGACTACAGCAACATCACTCTCGGTGGTGGTAATGGCGGTACGACTCGCATCAGCAACGTCTCCGCTGGCGTGAACAACAACGACGCAGTGAACTATGCGCAGCTGAAGCAAAGCGTGCAGGAAACGAAGCAATATACCGATCAGCGGATGGTTGAGATGGATAACAAACTGTCCAAAACCGAAAGCAAGTTGAGCGGTGGTATCGCTTCTGCAATGGCAATGACCGGTCTGCCGCAGGCTTACACTCCAGGTGCCAGCATGGCCTCTATTGGTGGCGGTACTTACAATGGTGAATCGGCTGTTGCTTTAGGTGTGTCGATGGTGAGCGCCAATGGTCGTTGGGTCTACAAATTACAAGGTAGTACCAATAGCCAGGGTGAATACTCCGCCGCGCTCGGTGCCGGTATTCAGTGGTAATCATCCATTAACGAATGGGTAAACGCCACATTGCCTGATGCGCTACGCTTATCAGGCCTACGGGGTGATTCAGCACATTCCTGTAGGTTGGATAAGGCGTTCACGCCGCATCCGGCAAGATAAGGCGCACCAGTTCAACAATCTGGGGCAATTCTCTGATGGGAATTGCCCTTTTCTTCATTACCTCTCTCCCAAGATTGGCCCTACCAATTCTTCGCTTATCTGACCTCTGGTTCACAGATCTCCAATTAAAACTCACATCAATGTTGCCAATACATAACATTTAGTTAACCATTCATTGTCATTATCCCTACACAACACAATTGGCAGTACCACTTTTACACAACGTGTGACAAGGAGATGAGCATCAGACTCATTACACGATGTGCGTGGACTGCAGGAGACCTGCAATGAATCTCTGGCAACAAAACTACGATCCCGCCGGGAATATCTGGCTTTCCAGTCTGATAGCATCGCTTCCCATCCTGTTTTTCTTCTTTGCGCTGATTAAGCTCAAACTCAAAGGTTATGTCGCCGCCTCATGGACGGTGGCAATCGCCCTTGCCGTGGCTTTGCTGTTCTATAAAATGCCGGTCGCTAACGCGCTGGCCTCGGTGGTTTATGGCTTCTTCTACGGTTTGTGGCCCATCGCGTGGATCATTATTGCGGCAGTGTTCGTCTATAAGATCTCGGTGAAAACCGGGCAGTTTGACATCATCCGCTCGTCTATTCTTTCGATAACCCCTGACCAGCGCCTGCAAATGCTGATCGTCGGTTTCTGTTTCGGCGCTTTCCTTGAAGGAGCCGCAGGCTTTGGCGCTCCGGTAGCAATTACCGCCGCATTGCTGGTCGGTCTGGGCTTTAAACCACTCTACGCCGCCGGACTGTGCCTGATTGTTAACACCGCGCCAGTGGCATTTGGCGCGATGGGCATTCCGATTCTGGTCGCCGGGCAGGTAACAGGCATCGACAGCTTTGAGATTGGTCAGATGGTGGGGCGTCAGCTGCCGTTTATGACCATTATCGTGCTGTTCTGGATCATGGCGATTATGGACGGTTGGCGCGGAATCAAAGAAACGTGGCCTGCGGTCGTGGTTGCAGGTGGTTCGTTTGCCATTGCTCAATACCTCAGCTCTAACTTCATTGGGCCGGAACTGCCAGACATTATCTCTTCGCTGGTATCACTGCTCTGCCTGACGCTGTTCCTCAAACGCTGGCAACCAGTGCGCGTATTCCGCTTCGGTGACTTGGGGGCGTCACAGGTTGATATGACGCTGGCTCACACCGGTTACACCGCAGGTCAGGTGCTTCGCGCCTGGACACCGTTCCTGTTCCTGACCGCCACCGTAACGCTGTGGAGTATTCCACCGTTTAAAGCCCTGTTCGCTTCGGGTGGTGCGCTGTATGAATGGGTGATCAATATTCCGGTGCCGTACCTCGATAAACTGGTTGCCCGTATGCCGCCAGTGGTCAGTGAAGCGACAGCGTATGCCGCCGTGTTTAAGTTCGACTGGTTCTCTGCCACCGGTACCGCCATTCTTTTTGCTGCCCTGCTCTCGATTGTCTGGCTGAAGATGAAACCATCTGACGCTATCAGCACCTTCGGCAGCACGCTGAAAGAACTGGCTCTGCCTATCTACTCCATCGGTATGGTGCTGGCGTTCGCCTTTATCTCGAACTATTCCGGACTATCATCAACGCTGGCGCTGGCACTGGCGCACACCGGCCATGCATTCACCTTCTTCTCGCCGTTCCTCGGCTGGCTTGGTGTCTTCCTGACCGGATCGGATACCTCATCTAACGCCCTGTTCGCCGCCCTGCAAGCCACTGCAGCACAACAAATTGGCGTTTCTGACCTGTTGTTGGTTGCCGCCAACACCACCGGTGGTGTCACCGGTAAGATGATCTCTCCGCAATCTATCGCTATCGCCTGTGCGGCGGTAGGCCTGGTAGGCAAAGAGTCAGATCTGTTCCGCTTTACCGTCAAACACAGCCTGATCTTCACCTGTATGGTGGGCGTGATCACCACGCTTCAGGCTTATGTCTTAACGTGGATGATTCCTTAATGATTGTTTTACCCAGACGCCTGTCAGACGAGGTTGCCGATCGTGTGCGGGCGCTGATTGATGAAAAAAACCTGGAGGCGGGCATGAAGTTGCCCGCTGAACGTCAACTGGCGATGCAACTCGGCGTATCACGTAATTCACTGCGCGAGGCGCTGGCAAAACTGGTGAGCGAAGGCGTGCTGCTTAGTCGACGCGGCGGCGGGACGTTTATTCGCTGGCGTCATGACACATGGTCGGAGCAAAACATCGTCCAACCGCTGAAAACGCTGATGGCCGATGATCCGGATTACAGTTTCGATATTCTGGAAGCCCGCTACGCCATTGAAGCCAGCACCGCGTGGCATGCGGCAATGCGCGCCACACCAGGCGAAAAAGAGAAAATTCAGCTTTGCTTTGAAGCAACGCTAAGTGAAGACCCGGATCTCGCCTCACAAGCGGACGTTCGTTTTCATCTGGCGATTGCCGAAGCCTCACATAACATCGTGCTGCTGCAAACCATGCGCGGTTTCTTCGATGTCCTGCAATCCTCTGTGAAGCATAGCCGCCAGCGAATGTATCTGGTACCCCCGGTTTTTTCACAGCTGACCGAACCACATCAGGCCGTCATTGACGCCATTTTTGCCGGTGATGCTGACGGGGCGCGTAAAGCAATGATGGCGCACCTTAGCTTTGTTCACACCACCATGAAACGATTCGATGAAGATCAAGCTCGCCATGCACGCATTACCCGCCTGCCTGGTGACCATAATGAGCATTCGAGGGAGAAAAACGCATGATTATTTCCGCAGCCAGCGATTATCGCGCCGCAGCACAACGCATTCTGCCGCCGTTCCTGTTCCACTATATGGATGGGGGTGCATATTCTGAATACACGCTGCGCCGCAACGTGGAAGATTTGTCAGAAGTGGCGCTGCGCCAGCGTATTCTGAAAAACATGTCTGACTTAAGCCTGGAAACGACGCTGTTTAATGAGAAATTGTCGATGCCGGTGGCGCTGGCTCCGGTGGGTTTGTGTGGCATGTATGCGCGTCGTGGCGAAGTTCAGGCTGCCAAAGCGGCGGATGCGCATGGCATTCCGTTTACTCTCTCGACGGTTTCCGTTTGCCCGATTGAAGAAGTCGCTCCAGCCATTAAACGTCCGATGTGGTTCCAGCTTTATGTGCTGCGCGATCGCGGCTTTATGCGTAACGCACTGGAGCGAGCAAAAGCGGCAGGCTGCTCGACGCTGGTTTTCACCGTGGATATGCCGACACCGGGCGCGCGTTACCGTGATGCACACTCGGGTATGAGCGGCCCAAATGCGGCAATGCGCCGTTACTTACAGGCGGTGACGCATCCGCAATGGGCGTGGGATGTGGGCCTGAACGGTCGTCCACATGATTTAGGTAATATCTCGGCTTACCTCGGCAAACCGACCGGACTGGAAGATTACATCGGCTGGCTGGGGAATAATTTCGATCCGTCCATCTCATGGAAAGACCTTGAGTGGATCCGCGATTTCTGGGATGGCCCGATGGTGATCAAAGGGATCCTCGATCCGGAAGATGCGCGCGATGCAGTACGTTTTGGTGCTGATGGAATTGTGGTTTCTAACCACGGTGGCCGCCAGCTGGACGGTGTGCTCTCTTCTGCCCGTGCACTGCCTGCTATTGCGGATGCCGTGAAAGGTGATATCGCCATTCTGGCGGATAGCGGGATTCGTAACGGGCTTGATGTCGTGCGTATGATTGCGCTCGGTGCCGACACCGTACTGCTGGGTCGTGCTTTCCTGTATGCGCTGGCAACAGCGGGCCAGGCGGGCGTGGCAAATCTGCTTAATCTAATCGAGAAAGAGATGAAAGTGGCAATGACGCTGACTGGCGCGAAATCGATCAGTGAAATTACGCAAGATTCGCTGGTGCAAGGGCTGGGTAAAGAGTTGCCTGCGGCACTGGCTCCGATGGCGAAAGGGAATGCGGCATAGTTGGGGGTGAGGGGAAAAGGCCGTACCAATCACCAATTTTCTGCTATCCTGCCCCCGCACTAAGGGGGCAGTATGCTAAACATCGTACTTTACGAACCAGAAATTCCGCCAAATACTGGCAACATCATCCGTCTTTGCGCTAATACCGGCTTTCGTCTGCATATCATCGAACCGATGGGATTTGCCTGGGACGATAAGCGCCTGCGCCGCGCGGGGCTGGACTATCACGAGTTTACCGCCGTTACGCGTCATCATGACTATCGCGCGTTCCTCGAAGCAGAAAATCCCCAGCGCCTGTTTGCCCTCACCACGAAAGGTACGCCTGCTCACAGCGCCGTAAGCTATCAGGATGGCGATTATCTGATGTTCGGCCCGGAAACGCGCGGCCTGCCAGCAAGCATTCTCGATGCCCTGCCCGCTGAACAAAAAATTCGCATTCCAATGGTGCCGGACAGCCGCAGCATGAACCTGTCCAATGCGGTGTCGGTCGTGGTGTATGAAGCCTGGCGGCAGCTGGGATATCCGGGAGCGGTGTTGAGAGATTAGTTACTGTATGCCGGATAGATGATTTGAACTGAACCCCAAAACCTGGACAGTTTCAGTTAACCGGCTTTTTGATGCTCAGTCCGGTATTCTACCGGGCTGAGTCCCCCAAGACTGAGTTTTATTCTTTTT
>ENA-ORSG01001764-ORSG01001764.1-human-gut-metagenome-genome-assembly--contig:-NODE-1764-length-11721-cov-2.620178_pt1 | contig 11721 bp, 6 predicted proteins | sample MGYA00242189_ERZ509156 | MGnify/ENA primary metagenome ERZ509156 (study PRJEB26280, sample SAMEA2338666) | human gut metagenome | biome: human gut; feature: human-associated habitat; material: faeces...
GGGGGAGCCCTCGCGGCCTCCCCCTTTTTTGCGTTATATACACGTTGTACTTTGGGACCTAGTTCCCCCGTATGCGCTCTTACTGTTTGGCTGTATTTTGAGTCCTTCTAGTGTATTTGAGCGATAATTACTCGCATTGGCGTTAGGGAGGGCTTGATGTTTACCGTATTTGTCTTGGGCAATATTGCTTCGGGTAAGTCGACTGCCTGCCGCTATTTCGAATCTCGTGGCGCTATGCTAATCGATCTGGATGAGCTTGCAAAATCGCTGTATGTGCCGGGCTCTGATATCGTCAATGCTCTCGCGGATGAATTCGGTTGGGACATTTTGGATGAGGATGGCGGCATTCGCCGCAGCATCCTCGCTTCTCGAGCTTTTGCTTCTCCTGATTCGGTCGCACGGCTCAATGGCATTGTGCATCCCGTTCTCATTGAACAGCTTTCGCTTAGGATTCTCGATCCGGTTTGTTGTACGGTTTCATCTCCCCGTTATCCCTTTGCGGTGGTCGAGGTTTCTGCTCCGACTGGTTTTGAGGATGCATTTGGCTTGGCTGATGAAATTCTGGTCATCAGCGCCCCTTTGTCAGTTCGTCGCGAGCGCGCTATTCAACGTGGCATGGAGCCATCTGATTTCGATGCCCGTTCTGCTTGTCAGCCCGATGAGTCTGCGCTGTGCAATCTCGCTACAACGGTGATTGATAATGCCTCAGGCGATAATTCGCTCTTTGAGCAGCTTGACTCATGGCTTGCGTGCCATGGGTTTATAGACACTGCGGATAAGGAGGATGCCGATGCCTAAGACACGTTTCTTTGCGTGGTATCGCCTTATACCGCTGGCTGCCGTTTTTGCCTTCGGCCTTATCTCATTCGTTTACTCGTATGCTCCTGCCGCTTTCTTTAAGCCGCTGTATCCGATTGACTACGAGGCGTATGTAAAGCAATCCAGTATTTCGCATAATCTGGATCCGTATCTGGTGTGCGCTGTCATTAAGTCTGAATCGAATTGGGATCCCGAGGCCGAGTCGAATCAGGGTGCTCAGGGATTGATGCAGCTGATGCCCGAGACTGCCCAGGATATGATCGCCAAGGGCCTTGTCGACGGTGGCGAGTATTCGGCCGACAACCTTAACGATCCGGCTACGAATATCGAGTTTGGCTGTGCGTATCTCTCGTATCTTCTAGCGTATTTTAACGGGTCGACTGACAGTGCCATTGCCGCCTATAACGCCGGCATGGGCAATGTCGACGGATGGGCGCAGCAGAGTACGTCGCTTCATAATGCAATCACCTTTCCCGAGACGCAGGCGTATCTGATTCGTGTCAATAATGCCTGGGTTCGCTACAAGACCCTCTATCCCGATCGGTTCGTATAGGACTATGCCTGCCGCCTGCGTATACTGCAGATATATGAGTTAGGAGTATCCATGGCGGAATTTGAAGTAGAACGCGTTGGTGGTGAACTTAAGCGCTTTGGCGTTGAAGGCTCTGACGTGCCGTTTAGGGTCGTGTCTCCCTATGAGCCTGCCGGTTCCCAGCCTAAGGCCATTGAGTCGCTTGTGCAGGGCGTGAGGGACGGAGACCGCTATCAGGTTTTGCTGGGCGTGACTGGTTCGGGCAAGACCTTCACGATGGCAAAGACTATTGAGGCCCTGGGAAAGCCGACGCTGGTCATGGCTCCGAATAAAACGCTCGCCGCTCAGCTTGCGAGCGAGCTCAAAGAGTTCTTTCCCAACAACGCTGTGGTCTACTTCGTCTCGTACTACGACTACTATCAGCCCGAGGCGTATGTGCCGCAAAGCGATACATATATCGAGAAAGACTCCTCGATTAACGAAGAGGTTGAGATGCTGCGACATCAGGCGACCGCATCGCTGCTCTCTCGACGCGATGTGATCGTTGTCGCATCGGTCTCGTGTATCTATGGCATTGGCTCTCCTGAGGACTATGCGGGTCTGGCTCCAAACGTCGACAAGAAGGTGCCGCTCGAGCGCGATGACTTTATCCATGCACTTATCGACATTCAATATGATCGCAATGACTATGACCTGGCACGCGGCACGTTCCGCGTGCGCGGCGATGTTGTCGACGTGTATCCGCCTTATGCCGAGCATCCGTTGCGGTTTGAGTTCTTTGGCGACGAGGTCGAGCTGATTGCCGAGATCGATGAGGTCACCGGTGAGATGCTTCGTGAGTACGAGGCCATCCCCGTATGGCCGGCATCGCACTACGTGACCGAGAAGCCGAAGGTCAAGGCGGCTCTGAAATCGATCAGCGAAGAGTGCGAGAAGCGCGTGGCGGAGCTCAAGGCGACCGACAAGTTGCTCGAGGCGCAGCGTCTGCAGCAGCGCACCGATTATGATCTTGAGATGCTCGAGACGATGGGCTTTTGCAACGGCATCGAGAACTACTCGCGTCATCTGGACGGTCGCAAGCCGGGTGAGCCGCCGTTTACCCTAATCGATTACTTTCCCAAGGATATGCTCTGCATCATCGATGAGAGCCATGTGACGGTGCCGCAGATTCGCGGCATGCACGAAGGTGACCGCTCGCGTAAGGTCACGCTGGTGGAACACGGTTTTCGCCTGCCCTCGGCGCTCGATAACCGCCCGCTTCGTTTCGATGAGTTTGAGGCAAGGATACCCCAGTTTATCTATGTTTCGGCCACGCCGGGCGATTACGAGCTGCGGGTGAGCCAAAACGACGTGGAGCAGATCATTCGTCCGACCGGCCTGCTCGATCCCAAGATCGACGTTCGTCCGGTCCGAGGCCAGATTGACGATCTTGAGGACGAGATTCGCGAGCGCGTTGCACGCAAAGAGCGCGTGCTGGTGACCACGTTGACCAAACGCATGGCCGAGGACCTGACCGACCATCTGCTTGATGCCGGCATTAAGGTCAATTACATGCACTCCGATACAGCGACGATGGACCGTGTCGAGATCCTGCGAACGCTGCGCGAGGGAAAGATCGATGTTCTCGTTGGCATCAACCTGCTCCGCGAGGGCTTGGATCTTCCCGAGGTCTCACTGGTGGCAATTCTCGACGCCGATAAGGAAGGCTTCTTGCGCAACCGCCGTTCGCTGATTCAGACGATTGGCCGCGCGGCCCGTAACGCCGATGGCGAAGTCATCATGTATGCGGACGTTGTGACCGATTCGATGAAAGAGGCCATCGAGGAGACGCAGCGCCGTCGCGAGATTCAGATGGCATATAACGAAGAGCATGGCATTGTGCCCAAGACGGTGCGCAAAGCCATCAACGACATCTCAAGTTTTATTGCCGAAGCCGAAAAAACCGTGGGTTCCAAGGGGCGCTCGAAGGGCGACTCCCTTGGCCATGGCGCATTCTATACGCCCGATGAGTCGGGCGAGGGCGGCGTGCCGGAAACGGTGGCACCCGAGCAGACACTTGCGGAGCAGTTGGAAGAACTGCCGCATGACGAGCTTGTGCGGATCGTCGAAACCATGGAAGAGGATATGCGTAACGCTTCTGCCGCCATGGACTTTGAGGAGGCGGCGCGCCTGCGCGATGCCGTCGTTCAGATTCGGGCGATGCTCGAGGGTGCGTCTGAGGACGAGACGATCGAGCGCTTACGTTCGCAGGCCCGCAAGGGTTCCACGTTCGCATCGGGCAGAAAACGCCAGGGTGCACGGTTTAAGAAATAGCGAACAGGCCCCGAGTTCCCTGTGGAGCTCGGGGCCTATGTCTTTTGCGCGCTGGAATTCGTGCGTTAGAGGTCTGCGATCAGGGCTTCAGCACAACGGATGCCGTCGGTGGCCGCGCTCATGATGCCGCCGGCATATCCAGCTCCCTCACCACAAGGGTAGAGACCCGGGGTCGACACGGCATGGCACGTTCGGTCTCGGGTGACAGTGACAGGTGAGCTCGAACGAGTCTCCACGCCGGTAAGAACGGCATCGGGGCGGTCGTAGCCTCGTAGCTTTTTTCCGAGTAGGGGAAGTCCCAGGCGGAGTGACTCGACGATATGCTGCGGCAGGGCTTCGTCAATTGCCGTCCAGGTCACACCGAGCGGATAGGTGGGCTTTACCTTTCCGGGCGCCTTGCTGGCGCGTCCTGCGAGGAAATCTCCGACGAGTTGTGCCGGTGCGTTCCAGTTGGAACCGCCTAGGCGATAGGCGGCCGCCTCGCAGGCGCGCTGGAGCTCGATGCCGGCGAGCGGGTCATCGTTGGGAAGGTCCTCAGGCGTGACGTTAACGAGCAGGGCGGCGTTTGCGTTGCGTCCGTCGCGGGCATTGAGGCTGGCGCCGTTGACGCACAGGTGGCCCTGCTCGGAAGAGGCGGCGACAACCTGCCCACCGGGGCACATGCAAAACGAGTAGACCCCGCGGAAGATGGGCGACGAGCTTGTAGGGGGCTGCTCCGAGGGCAGGATGTCCCGCCAAGGCTCCATATTGGGCTCGGTCGATGTCGCGCTGCGGATGCTCGATGCGAACGCCCATGGCAAAGGTCTTTTGTGCGAGGGCCACGTTGTGGTCCTTAAGGAGCTCAAAAATATCGCGAGCAGAATGCCCGCAGGCGAGGATGAGGTGCTTTGTCTCGATTGGCTCGTAAGCGGCGTCTTGGGACGATTGGACATCAATACCGGTGATGGCGCCAGACGCGTCGATGCGAATGTCGACGAGCTTTGTTCGATAACGGACGACACCTCCGAGCTGCTCGATGCGCTGGGATATAGCGGTGACAACCGTGGGAAGGATGTCGGAGCCAATGTGCGGCTTGGCATCCCACAGAATATCGCGGGGCGCACCCGCCTCGACGAAGGTTTCGAGGATAAGGCGATGGGCGGGATTTTTGGTTCCCGTATTGAGCTTGCCGTCCGAGAAGGTCCCCGCGCCGCCCAGACCAAACTGGATATTACTCTCGGGGTCGAGGATGCGCCCCTTTAGAAAGAGGTCGATCGCCTGCGAGCGGCGAAACGCCGGGTCGCCGCGCTCGATGAGCAAGGGCTTAAGACCTGCTTCGGCGAGCGTGAGCGCAGCGAAAAGGCCGGCGCATCCGGCGCCGACAACGACAGGGCGTTCTTGAGGTGCGTCGGAGACGGGGGAGGGGAATGAAGGCTCATTGTCTTCTATCGCGCGTACGCGCGAGCGGTCACGCTCGGCGACGCTGTCGAGCGCTTCTCGCTCGAGGTGGGGACTAGTCAGCTCAACACGAAAGCTCAGGATAAAATGGACGTCTCGTTTTTTGCGAGCGTCGATTGACTTGCGGTGGAGCTCGATGGACTTGATCTCGGAGTCCTTGCAACGTAGGACGCGCTTGGCGACTCGCTTGCCAACAATGAGGCAGGCATTTTCATCGCCTGCTTCATCGAGCGACGCGTTGACTTGGGTGATTTCGATCATCGAGGTCTCCTTAGAGGCAAGAAAGAGGCCGTCCGGTATCCCAGACGGCCCGAATGCGTTTTTGATTATAGACTGCGCGGCTACAGGCTGCTTGCAGCGCGAATGCCCGAGAGCCAGGCCCACGCAAGGTTAAAGCCTCCGCAATCGGCGTCGATGTCGAGCGCTTCGCCGCAGACGTAAAGCGGGGCGTCGACAACGCTGCGCGCGCGTAGACTGGGTGTTGAGATGCTCTCGACAGATACGCCACCACGCGTGACCTGCGCCGAGCGCTCCTCGGCTGTTCCCTCGACGAGCAGCTTAAAGTGCTTGAGGATCGAGACCAGGTGGATGACATCGTTGGAGCCTGGATGGCACTGCTCGAACGCTGTGCAGACGACGCGGGAGAGTTGCGGGGCGAGCATGCCGTCGAGCCAACGGGGATCGCGGGGCGAAAAGCCGCCGAGCAGCTCAACGCGCCGGTTGAGCATATCGAGCAGCTCGTCTTTGGAGAGGTCGGGGAAAACGTCGAGCAGGATCGTATCGCCGCGCTGGATACGACGGGAGAGGTTGAAGGCAGCGACGCCCGAGATACCGAAGGTTCGAAACAGGACTTCACCGTCTTCGTGCCAGAGCTCATTATGATTGCGGGCGAGCGTCAAGCGGGCGCGGACGCGCAGGCCATCCAACGTCTTGAGTGCCGCCCGATCGCCGACGACCGTTGCCGATACGGGGCAGAGGATGGGGCGCAGCGAAGTGAGGGGGAGGCGAAACGTATCGGCGATACCGGTGGGGTTGCCGCCCGTGGCGATAATTACGGCATGTGCCTGCAGGGCCTCGTTCTTGCGAGGGACATCGGCGAGCGCTTTCCGAAGCGAGCGGAGCTCCGATTTTCGGTCGTCGTGCTTTTTTGCCTTGAGCGCCCGCGCTGGACGGTCTATCTGGAGTGCCCAGCCTTCGGAAGCTTTGTGCGCCGAGGCAACGTTGGCTCCGCAGATTAAGGTGATACCTAGGCGGTCGCAAACGTTGAGAAGCGCGTCGCGTACCGATTCTGCGCGAAGGGAGCGCGGGTATAGGCGGCCTTCCTCACGGATCGTCATGATGCCCAGCGAGGAGAAGAAACCCATAAGCTCTTGTTCGGGTTGGGGGCCCATGACGGATTCGACGAATGCGGGGTGGTTATACCGCTGAGAACCAATCGATTCGTTGGAGAGGTTGCAGCGGCCGTTACCGGTGGCCAGCAGCTTGCGGCCTACCCGGGCCTGCCGTTCCAGCAGGGTGACGGCGTGGCCGTTCCGTGCGGCCGTAATGGGGGCGGCGAGGCCTGAACCCCCGCCGCCGATTACCAGGACGTCATAGAAGGCGCTCGTGTTCACTTAGGCCTCGTCGGTCTCGTGCGGGGTAATAGCCTCGACGGCAGAGACTGCCTTGGGCAACATGCCATCGGGCAGCGCGGTCTCGACCTCGCCCTTATCGCAGGCCTCGGCGAGTGACGGATTGATGGGAAGCGCGCCCAAGATGTCGAGGTTATAGCGCTCTGCGACCTCGGGGAGCTTGCTCTTGCCAAAGACCTCGATCTTCTTGCCGCAGTCGGGGCACTCAATATAGCTCATGTTTTCGACGATGCCCAGAATGGGGACGTTCATCTTCTCGGCCATGTTGACCGCCTTGGCGACGATCATCGAGACCAGATCCTGCGGGCTCGTGACGATGACGATGCCGTCGACGGGCAGTGACTGGAAGACGGTGAGCGCGACGTCGCCTGTTCCCGGAGGCATGTCGACCAGCAGGTAGTCGATGGGGCCCCACGAGGTCTCGCTCCAGAACTGCCTAATGGCGCCTGCGATGACCGGACCGCGCCAAAGGACGGGGTCGGTCTCGTTTTGGAGCAGAAGGTTGGAGCTCATGACCTTGACGCCGTGCTCGGAGATTTCAGGCAGCATAAGGTTGCCAAGGGCATGGACGTGGCGTCCGCTCATACCGAACATCTTGGGGATGGAGGGACCGGTGATGTCGGCATCGAGGACGCCGACCTTGTGGCCGTGGCGGGCAAGCTCGGTGGCGATGGCACCGGTGACAAACGACTTGCCGACACCGCCCTTGCCGGAAAGCACGGCGATGACGCGTTTGACCTCGGACAGCGTATTCTCCTCAAATTGCGACGGCGACGTTTGTCCGCCGGCGGCCTGTGCGTGCTCGCAACCCATGTATGACTCCTTTGTATATGTTGGGGCCGGGGCCCCGCGATGTGACACGAGCGTCATTGTACCCTCGTTTGCGAGTGGGAGTCATTTGCGATGCAATTGGGCCGAGCGTGCTTGCAATACGATGGGCCCAAGCGAATGGGCGGGCTTACTGAACTTTGCTGGCGAACTCGAGGTATTGCATGCGCTGCAGCTTGTCGATCGTCGAGGTGTATGGGCTGTCTTCAGATTCCAAGTCGTAGCGCAGCCCGTCGGCACCGAGATAGCCGGCGACATTGATAGTGGGCACATCTGACCTTGTTGCAAGCAGGGCCTTTTGATAGTCGGTGAGCGGGGCGCCGATCTTATTAAGGGTAATGGCTGCAATCTCGTTTGCCCCGACGGTGTCGTAGACGTTGAGCTCGGTATTGCCGGCGATTTCATAGTTAGCCCAGACGAAATAGGTCGACTGATAGACACGGAAAGCGTGGCTTGCCGTATCTTCCTGAGGGTACAGCTCGTCGTTGAGAGTCGTTGCGGCGCTCGGCTGATGGTCGCCAAAAAAGACAAGGACAACCGGTCTGCCGATATTGCGGAGCTCGTTGATAAAGTGCTCGAGGTCCCGGTCGGATGCGTTGATGCAGGTAAGATAGGTGTTGAGCGCGCTATTGGCACCCTCGCTGGCTCCCTCGACCCAATAGTTTGTCAGCTCCTCGGCGGGAACGGTGCCATAGTCGTAGCCGCCGTGATTTTGCATCGTGACGTCAAAGATGAACTGCGGGGCTTCGTCGGTTCTAAGCAGGTCGAGTATCTTGTCGTAGGTGGCGTAGTCGCATACGCCGGCATGGTAACAGGGTGCACCTTCGAAATCGCCGATTGAAAGAAAGTCTCCAAAGCCCAGCTGCTGATAGATTTTATCTCGATGGTAGTTGACGGGGTTTTGCGGGTGCATAGCGGTAGCGGTATACCCAAGCTCCTTAAGGTCCTTTGCCAGACTGTTGACGCCATTCATCTGATACAGCTGATAGGGGATTTAGCCTAATCCGACAAAGGCCGTTGTCGCTCCGGTCAAAAATTCGAATTCGGAGTTCGCCGTTCCGCCACCGGCGACCGAAGCGAGCATGGTGCCGCGAACAAGTGTGTCGGGAAGCGAGTTGTAGAATGCGGGGCCGGTGTACCCGGCCGCCTGGAGCTGCTCAAAGCACGAAAGGTCGCTAAAACTCTCGTTCATGACGGCAACAATCGTCGGCTTGATTTCATTGAACTGGGCAACGGCCGCCGCGCGCTGCTCGCTCGAGCCATACGTGCTGTCGTAGGTAGCGGCGAGCTCCTGCTCGATGCTCTGCGCCTCATCGGGCGTATAGTCTTCGGGCTTCTCAATGGGCAACTCGTTGACCATTTCGGTGAACGAAGTGATAAAACCCTGAGACGTATATGTGGTGATGGGCTGCCAACGGTCAAATCCAAAATCCAGCGCCTGCTCCAAGTCGATGCTGGAAAAGCCCGAGAGCCCCACAACGGTCACTAGCAGAAAAGCGCAGAGGTTAGCGGCGATTGCGGGGAAGACATGGGTGGACGTACGGAGCTTTCGCGGTCGGATAAGCGAAAGAAGCCCCAGGGAAATCTCCAACAGGGCGAGAGAGGTTACGATTCCGGCGGTAAAGGTAAACTCGTATCCCTCGCTCACTTCCATTGCGGTGCCAAGGGCCAAGATATCGCTTGGCAGGATGGCCTCGCCTTTAAACGTTATGACGAAGTGCTCGGCAATGCCAAGGATGCAACAGACGACGGGCACGAGGGCCATGACGCCTCCATGACGCTGTCCCAGCAGATAAAGGGAGAGCAGAGCCGTTGCGAGCAGCCCGACGGAAAACCCGAATGAGTTGGCGGGAATGCGATAGAACGTTCCGTTGCAGGCAATTTCGAGTGAAACGAACGAGAGCGCTGAAACAGCGGCGATAACAAGGGTGTCACGGCAAATACAGGCAACCGTTCCCGTCGCAAGATCGGTTTGGTCGATAAGTCCCGAAACCAAGGGTTCGACAAGAAGTACGACGGCGGCAGCACCGAGCGCCGAATAAGAAAGGACCCATAGGGAACTGTCCTCATTTACGAGCAATTGATTCGTAATCCATGCAGCTACCACGCCGAGCGGGATGAGGAGCGCCGCGCACCAAAAGACGCGGGCAATGGGCGGCTTTTCATTGTGTTTGATTGAAAAATACACGCGCACGACGACGGTGGCCACGATAAGGACGGCGATGAATATGGGCAGATTGGCCATGTCACTCGAAGTGATTTCAAGGGGGATATCTTCGGTCATGGACGTTCCTCTGTTACGGCAAATTAAGTTCAGTATTAGATTACTGTAACCTTTCCACGGTATTTCGAGAAACAAAGTACTCGATACGCAAAGCTAAAGGTCTGCGAATCTTGTATTACGAACATCTGTGCGCGTCGAGTGCGCTAAACTCATCGGCAGTATGATTCGATGCAATAGGAGGCAAGGAGCTTCCATGTCTGATTCTTCTATCGTTATTCGCGGCGCTCGTGAGCACAACCTCCGCGATATCGATGTTTCCATTCCGCGTGACCAACTCGTGGTCATTACCGGCCTTTCTGGCTCGGGCAAGAGTTCGCTGGCATTTGACACTATCTATGCCGAGGGCCAGCGTCGATACGTCGAGAGCCTTTCGAGCTATGCGCGCCAGTTCTTGGGCCAGATGGACAAACCCGACTTGGATTCAATTGACGGCCTTTCGCCGGCGGTGTCGATCGACCAAAAGACGACGTCTAAAAACCCTCGCTCGACGGTTGGCACCGTAACCGAGATTTATGACTATCTGCGCCTGCTGTTCGCCCGTGTGGGCACCCCACACTGTCCCGAATGCGGCCGCGTCATTGAGCGCCAGACGACCGACCAGGTTGCCGACAAGGTCTTGGCGGCGGGGGAGGGCCGCCGCGCGTTTGTGCTGGCACCGGTGGTGCGCGGGCGAAAAGGCGAGTACACCAAGCTGTTTGAGGACCTTCGCGCCGAGGGCTTTAGCCGCGTGCGTGTCGACGGCGAGGTTCGCTCGCTTGATGACCCTATCGATTTGGATAAGAAATTCAAGCACGATATCGAGGTCGTGGTCGACCGCATCGTGATTCGCGAGAACTCGCTGGGCCGTATTGCCGAGTCCGTTGAACAGGCGACTGCGCTGGCGCACGGCAATGTGAACGTATACTTGCTGCCCGACCGCGACGCTCCCGAGGGGACCGAAGGCGAGTTGCTGGAGTATTCGCTGGCGTTAGCGTGCCCGGAGCATGGACACTCCATCGATGACCTGCAGCCGCGTGATTTCTCGTTCAACGCGCCCTATGGCGCGTGCCCCGAGTGCGATGGCCTGGGCTTTAAGAAGACGGTCGATGCCGAGGCCCTAATCGAAGACCCCTCGAAGTCGATCGCCGACGGGGTCTTTGGCAGCCTGTTTGGCAACTCTAACTACTATCCGCAGATTTTCGCTGCGGTCTGTAAACACTTCAAGGTGAGCGTCGATACGCCGTGGGAGGATCTGCCTCCGCGGGTGCGTCGCGCGTTTTTAGACGGCATGGGCGACCAGAAGATCTCGGTCGACTACCAAAAGCTCGACGGACGTCGCAGCCAGTGGGATACCAAGTTTTCGGGCGTTCGCAACATCCTGTACGAACGCTATACCGAGACGACGAACGAGAACACCAAGGCGCGTCTGGAGAAGTACATTCGCGAGGAGCCGTGCTCGACCTGCCACGGCGCTCGTTTGCGCTCCGAGATGCTCGCCGTCACCGTGGGCGGCAAGTCCATTTACGAGGTTTGTTGCCTGTCGTGCCGTGAATCGCTCGAGTTTTTTGAGAGCCTGGAACTCACCGAGCGCCAACAGTTTATCGGCGGTCGTATCGTCAAGGAAATTCTGGAGCGCTTGCGTTTTCTGGTCGATGTTGGACTCGACTATCTGACGCTCGATCGTGCCTCGGCGACGCTTTCTGGTGGCGAGGCACAGCGTATTCGACTGGCAACGCAGATCGGCGCGGGTCTCATGGGCGTGCTCTATATTCTGGACGAGCCTTCAATCGGTCTTCATCAGCGTGACAACGAGCGCCTGATTAGGACGCTCGAGCGCCTGCGCGATATCGGCAATACCGTTATCGTCGTCGAACACGACGAGGACACAATCCGTGCCG
>ENA-ORSG01001766-ORSG01001766.1-human-gut-metagenome-genome-assembly--contig:-NODE-1766-length-11709-cov-31.734941_pt1 | contig 11709 bp, 12 predicted proteins | sample MGYA00242189_ERZ509156 | MGnify/ENA primary metagenome ERZ509156 (study PRJEB26280, sample SAMEA2338666) | human gut metagenome | biome: human gut; feature: human-associated habitat; material: faeces...
CCTTATTGGTGAAATGGAGGAAAATTATCAGAAGAAGTAATATGGGCCAGATAACTGCCAAAACAAAGAAAGCAACAATAAAATCAATCGTACGTTTTAAAAAGCAAGAATATAGCATAACATTCGTTAATCAATTCATTAATATTTTTCCATTTTGAACATTTACATTCTCTTTCAATATCTTTGCAGGATTTCCTGCTGCAATACAATTCGAATGAATATTTTTTGTAACCACGCTACCCCCCCCCCTATAACCACTTGATTACCAACAGATAAGCCTGGCATAATTATTGATCGAACTCCTATCACACAATTTTTACCAATATATGTATCAGCTTTCAAACTTCTACAATGATCATGTGCCAATATCATAGCACCAGAAAGCACCCAAGTATTATCCCCAATATGGATACCTTTAGGGTTAACTGACTTATCTAAATGAGCTTTCCATGAAATTCTGCAATTTTTACCTATATCCATTCCGTATCTCCAACGGAGATAACGAGGATATAAATCAACTAAAATCCCCCATACTTTACTCCTAATATTCATAATCATAATATTTTTAACGATTTAACTACGGGATTCTCTAACAGAAAGACCATGTCCCTCCAGTCTATCCGGTAGGCGAACTCGTTACCTTCGCCATCTTTAATTATCCGCATAAACTGATAGCTCGCAACAAACTTTTTCTCGAAAAGACTATAGGAACGGTTATCATAAGCGAACAAGCAAACCGTACGATGACGGTCTTTAGATATGACGATATAAATATCCCATCGGAATGCTCACGGTGCAACTGTTCACGAATGACGAACAGAGCACTCGAATGCTTACAACATGTCAGTAAAGCCACACAGGTAATAGAAGCGGTTGACGCCAGTCACACTCAACATAGCACCTCCAGTTTTTGAATCAGACGGTACACCCCGAGGGAGCACCATCCACCTGAACTTCCACTATTTTGCTGCTGGTACCCTTGTACCATTTATGAAAAAGGTTTTAAGGGACGTTATTCTTTAAACAAAATGACTGAAGAGACACGCTGTGAGTGACGGTCTCTGTTTGGTACTGAAAATAAAATCTCTCAAGATCTTTGCTGCTATAAATAATTGTTAGAAGTTGATTGCCAACAAAGATAGAAATAGCATTTTTAGGCCCTAATTTGAGTGCTTACGGTAGACCTTTACTCAATAGCCATTTTTTGGCTGCTTACACAAAATAAACTAGAATAAATTATCGCTATCTTTCTTTGATTATAATAATGTAAATCCACCGTCAATTACTAGATTGGAACCAGTAGTAAAAGTACTGGCATCAGACAATAAGTATATAGCATAATAAGCAATTTCTTCTGGACGAGCATATCTTTTCAACGGATACAAGTTCTTGTTTGCATTCACCTGCTCTTCTGATATATTTTTTCTACTAATTAAAGGAGTGTCTACCCTCCCTGGCAAAATACAATTTACACGTATATTTTGATTAGCGAGTTCTACGGCTTGAGACTTAGCTATACCAACTAATGCACCTTTTGATGCCGAATAAATAGAATTCCCAATATGCCCAGTTAATACTCCATCAATAGAGGATAAATAGACAATAGACCCCCTAGTCCGCATTTTCTTATTCTTCAATATCTTTTGTGTTAGCAACACTGGTGCTTCAAAGTTAATTTCCATTATTCTTTTTAGCTTACTAGCTGTAGTAAACTTAAAAGGAAGAGTTAGTCCAACACCTGCTGAATGCACTAGACCATCGATTGTCGGGCATGTCTCCAAGAAAAGTGACGTTTCCTCCTCACTAATTAAATCACAGCAATAATAAGTATGCCCGTTTCCTTCCAATAAGGAAAAAGTATCCTTCAAGCGACACTCATTTCGGCCAATAAGAATAAGTTTTGCACCCATTCTTGAACATTCAATCGCAATACTTTTTCCTATTCCAGATGACGCCCCTGTTACAAGAATCGTTTTATTTATTAAATTAAATGGATTGTACATTTCAATATTGTATAAATTCCAATGTTTTCAGTCTATCCATAGATAATAAAACACTCCCCCAAGACAATCCAACACCAAATGCAGTAGCAATCACTTTCTTCTTTTTAATCAAAAGATCTGAACATTGAGTAGCTAATGTCAAAGGAATTGTAGCACAACTCGTATTTCCAAAATTTCGCAAGCAATATGGTACTTTCTCCACAGGAATATTCAGCTTCTTACGTATTTTCTCATTCATAAAAAAATTAGCTTGGTGAAAAATAAATAGATCTATATTATCTTTTTCAACCTGACTATACTCCAATAATCTCAAAACTGATTCAGGAGCTCGCTTTAATCCAAATGCAAAAACAGCCATTCCATCCATTACGCTATCTAATGGCCTTCTAACCACACCTTTCCCATAGTAAACATCCTTTAAAGACTCTTCATTAACAGGATTCCTGGCTCCACCATCTTTTATTATTATAGCCTGATGAGAGTTACCATCGGTTGAAAAAGTAAAAAACATATTATCAGCACTAGAATTATATTCAATAGCTGTTGCCGTTCCTGCATCACCAAATAAAGGCCAAGCTGTTTTATCATTTCTTGATTTAAATTTTGAAGGTGTATCACCAACAAGTAACAATCCCTTTTTCATACAGCCAGAAGACATCAGAGAAGCAATTACGCTTAACCCATAAACCCATCCAGGACAACCATAAGAAATATCAATAGTATAACAAGTCTGTGACAGTCCCAAACGTCCTTGTAAAATACAAGAAGTAGGGGGCAGAATGTAATCAGGAGTTTGACTTACAAAAATCAAGCAATCAATTTCATCTTTATTCCACTCTAATCCAGCAATCAATTTCTCAGCAGCTTTAAAACACAAATCTCCAGCAGTAGTACTTTTATCAGCAATATGTCTTCTTTCAATACCAGTAGACGCAATCACTTTTTCTGCCTCCCCATCTTCAAAGAAAGACAGAGATATATTCTCTTCTACATCAGGAGGTACACAAGCTACTATACCAGCAATTTCTATACCACCTATACTTAAGTTAGCCATACATATTATTTTATTGGTAATTCTGCATATAAAACTTTTCCTGTTTCAGAACGAGGAATGTTTTTGAGATATCGAGTCTCAAAAACAATTCTATTCAATTTTAGTGTGACTACAAGAAAATTTATTATATTATCTTTTTGTTCTAAGTCGGTAGTATAAATAATCATCTTATCATCAGTACCAACACAAGCAACATCAATATTAAATTGCTTTTTCAATAAATCTTCTGTATAATCCAAGCTTATTCTATTTCCAAATAATTTTAAAAAACGCTTTTTACGTCCTGCAATATAATAAAATCCATCATTATCCTTATATACTAAGTCACCAGTGTAAAGAGTTCCTTTATTATCATCTCCACGCAAAAGGTCATTAAAGCATTCAGCATAACCCAAAGACACATTTTTCCCTTTATAAACAAGCTCACCTATAATATTCGATTCTTCCACAATTACCATATCAGTCCAAATCTCAAATTTGCCTCCAGGTATTGCCTGCCCAATGCTACCTATTTTTTCAATAGTATATTGGCATGGCAAATAACTCATTCTAGCAGTAGCTTCAGTCTGACCATACATTACATAAAAATTAACATCACGTAACTTAGCATTCTTTGCGAAATACTCTATCAGTTCATTGCTGAGCTTTCCACCCGCTTGCGTCAAAGTTCTTAAAGTAGGTAGGTTTCTATTCCAAAATTTCATTTTCTTTAAGATCTCATAAGTAAATGGAACACCAGAAAAAGATGTAACTCTTTGTTCTCTTGCAAAAACCCAGAAATCACGTTGTATATAAGAGTCCTCAGTTAACAAAATTGTAGCACCAGATATTAAATGGCTATTAATAACAGAAAGTCCATAAGAATAATGCATTGGAAGTGATGTTATAGCTCTTTCGTTTTGGTCAATATCCAAGTATTGTGCAATTGATTTCGCATTTTCAAGAATATTCTCTTTGGAAAGGCGAACCAATTTAGGTGAGCCTGTACTACCTGAGGTTGTTAATAACAAAGCTAGATTATCAGGAAGATCAACATCTTTTTTCCCAAATCTCATCAATGAATATCCATGTGATGAGAATATAAATTCTTTATCACAATACTCATGTGCCATTTCATCTGGCAACCATAAATATGTCGGTGAATATTTACGAATAAACTCACTTAACAATGATTTATCTATCTCCTTACTGAGTAAAAGAGGAACTGCATTAACTTTAAAAGATGAGAGATAGCCGAGAACTGAACCAATTGTATTACTACATAATATAAAAATAAGAGAATGCGGTTGAATATATTTACCTAACTCTTCAGACAGAATAGACACATTTTTATACGTATACAATTCACCTTTGCTAGTAATAAATGCAGTATTAGAAAAGTATGAGGAAAAATCGAACATAAGTTTAAAACTCTATATTATATTGATTGTGCAAAACTAGAAGTCCATCACTGTACGAAGTTATTTCAAACATATCTTCTGGTTCCATATTTATATCAAAAGTCTCTTCTAAAGAAGATATTAAATTGATGTGTCCAACAGAATCCCAATTGGCTGATTCTTTCAGCTTCATATTTTCCAAATCATCTTCTCTGACTTCAAAGATATTACAAAACACCTCATTGTATTTTTTCAAATTATCAGTCATATAGCAATTAGTTATTTATGCGAATCAGCAGTTGAAATCACTGCTTGATTCAGTTTGTTAAAATGTTATTATTCAAATAATTATTTCGTTTATCCATTTCTCAATCTCATTGGGAATCAGCATATTATAAGAATAAAACCACTCATTATTCTAATTATGATTCCCAAGGAGAAAGAGCTAAAACTTATAAGAATATATATGTATATCTGCGATGTTTACCAGTTTTCACTGAAGTTCAACTGCCAGAGATTCAGTAACAATGCAAATCCTGTCTTCACCGATGAGGAACTGTTTACTGTATATCTGTTCTGTGGAACATATCAGCACTGCTTCAACATCAAAGAGATACATACATTCACTAAAGAATATTTGCTTTCTTGGTTTCCCAATCTTCCTTCTTATCAGACATTCAACTATCGGTTGAACCGGATGAGTGGAGCGATTAACGAACTCGTAAAGCATCTCATTACATTCTTTAAACCAGCCGATTGCGATTCTACGACATCACTTATTGACTCTATGCCCATTATTACCTGTGCAGGAAAGAACAAAAAACGGAAAAGTGGCTACTGAAATAACAACCAAAGGTTATTGCTCAACCAAGAACATGTATTATTACGGCATCAAACTTCATACCTTAACTTTACGTAGAAAAGGGACCATACCATTCCCTGAAATGATAATATTATCATCGGCAAAGGAAAATGACTTGACGGTTCTTAAAAGAAAGGTGGCCGATAATCTTATTCACAGGGATATATTTGCGGACAAGATATACTCAGATTTCTCTTTCTGGGGAAACAAGCAGCAGGAACAAGAGGTTACTATGCTAACACCAGTAAAAGCAATAAAGGGAGAAGAAACCATTATTACTCAAAGAGAGAAAGCAGGAAGAGAGACCTATTCTCTACAGCTGTTTCAAAGGTCAGACAGCCCATAGAATCGTTTTTCAACTGGCTGAATGAGAAAACAAATATTCAAAGAGCGATGAAGGTCAGAGCCACATCTGGGCTTCTGGTACATACGATGGGAAAAATTGCCATCGCATTCATTTATCTAATTTTTTTAAACAAGAATCAGAGTTCAACTACTGATTCGCATTATTTACTATTTTTACAAATAATTCCTCTATAGTTGATGATTTAGCCAAATCATTACTTTTCAATGAAATATTGTACTCTTCATCAATCATAGCAATAATTGATAATGCTGTTAAAGAAGTCCATTCGTCTAATTCCTTAAAGCGTGTATGAGGATTAAATACAGTTTTTTCGGTTTCTTCAAACTGTTCCGCAAATTTCTCAATAAAATCATTTAATTCCATAATCTAATTATTTTTTTAGTTTATCACTCAAAATCAAATTTCTTAGCAGGATTTCCAATGTATACTGCATTATCTTTCGCATTCTTCATTAGCACACTGTTTGCTCCAATAGTAGTACCGGCACCTATATTTATATTGGGAAGAACGACAGCAGATACACCGAAATAATTCAATGTTCCAATCTTAGTTCCACCACTAATTCGAGAGGCAGTCATAAAAGAGTTGTAATTTCCAACTAAAACATCGTGACCAAGAGATACTCTATTGTTAAATATATTAAAATCTCCTATATGAACATTACAACTCATAGAAGAAAAACTACCAAGTATATTACCCTTTCCCATTGAAAAATTATCTATATCCAAGATATGTGCTTCTGGCGCTACAATATTAGGAAAATCAATAAGTGGATTAGTAATAGCCTCATAAACAGCTTTTAAGATCTTAGGCTTTCCAATAGCTAAAATAACAGATAAAGGTTTTGGATAAGTATTTAGCATTTCTAAATTTCCTAATATCTCTCCATATTCATTTCTATATCCAATAGGTTTATTAACAACATCATCATCAAAAAAACCAATAAAATTCCAACATTGTTGTTGTTTATTTATGCGTTTCAACAAGGAAGCCATTTCACGGCCATATCCTCCTGCTCCAAATATTGCAATATCTCTTACCATAAAATAAAAAATAACGATATTAACATTATAATTTCAGACTAACATCCACAATTATCTTTTCGATATAGTACATTGTCAAAAATAGCTAATAACTGATTTCCAATAACTGAGGAAGAATAACGCTCCTTACTATTCTTACGAATATCACTAGCATTATATTTCAAAATATTATTGAACATATAAAGCAGCGATTCCGACATAGAGCTCGTATCATCTACAGGAACTAATATTCCATTACTATTATTTATAGACTCTTTTGTTCCACCACAGTCTGTTGCTACAACAGGGATTCCTATTGATAAAGCTTCAATTATTGCAACAGAAAAATTTTCACCCCTTGATGGTAAAATAAAAGCATGGCTTTTAGCCAAAATAGAAACAATATCATTTTTACTTTTTTTCCCTAATAAGAAAATATGATTTTCCAATCCTAAATGTGTAATTTGCTTATAAAGATTATCTCTTTCAGGCCCATCACCAACAATCAATAATTTCCATGTTTTTTCAGGGAATTGAGTTTGAGAAAAACTATTTATCAAAAAATCATACCCTTTTCCTTTAATTAATGTACCAACAGAAACAAATTGAAAGAAATCATTTTTCTCAATTAAAGGACAAGTAAAAAAATCATCACTAACCATATTGTGAACAACAAAACTTTCTTTATTAAAATGCTCTCTTATTCTTTTTCTTAAAGAATCACAGACAGCGATTATAGCATCTGCCGTACTATAGGCTTTAGCTCCCATTAACTTTACATATTGTGGCAGAACATCTTTATTTACCCCACTCCAATGCTCTATACAGACAAGTGGCAATTTGTGCTTTATTTTAATAAAAGAAGCAAAATAAGTATTATATAAATAATGAGAATATATTAAATCAATCTTATCATTCTCTTTAATAATACGTTCGACCAATATCTGAAAAAATATTTTCGTAAAAAATGATGTAACAAAAAACAAATATTGCAGAGGAAGGGGAAATATATAGATACTATAAACAATAATCCCATTATCATCAATCTTTGATATTCCCCATTTTCTATTTTTACAAAAGACTCTTCTGTCAACATATGCAATAATAACATTGTTACCAGAGTTTTTTAATGCAATCGCTTGCTCTTTTTCAAAGCTCCCCCATTGTGGATCCCATTTAGATGGATATCCCCTCGATATCATAAGTATATTCATATAATATATAAGTATAGTAATCAAAAACAAGTTGTCATCCTTTTACAGCACAGATGTATTTACTCCATTCATGAGCAAATTAGCATCAATAAATAGATTTCTATCAACATAGTATTTTTTGATATAATTCAATAATTCTATCTAATGCAAAATAGGCATCATAAGCTTTTTTCGTATTGGAAGAATCATTGTCATGTGAGATTTCTATATTTTCCAAATTATCATAGTCTACAATAACACCACAATTAAATTTCTTTATCAATTCAACATAATGAGGCATTGCATTAGTCGTAATAGGCTTGACACCACATGCCAAATATTCAGCAAATTTTATAGGAGAAGCAACATAATTAACAAGATTACATTCTCTTATTATAAAACCATATTCAAATTGTGATAATATATTGGGTATTTCAACTCTATTCAAAATAGAATACACTGATATATTATCTCTATCAGAAAAAACATCATTAATCTTTCTATTGGCCTTTTCAATATCAAAAGTTATAACATGTAAAACTGAGTTTTTTTCATATTTCAATATTTGCTTGAAAATTAAAAGAGTTTTATCAAATTGCTGCCAAACAGACAATCCACCGATATACACATATGAATTAGGCTTCTTTATTACATTAAAGTTTCGTGAAAATTCAGACAAACAAGGAACAATTATTGATCTTTTTTCATTTATTTTTTTTAGACAATATTTTTTCTGTAAAAAATCTAGCATAGAATATGATACTAAAATATAATTAGAAGAAAACAATAATGCTAAATATTCCAATATATTAAAAATATAAAACCGATATTTCTTATGAAACTTCATATAATCTTCTTCTGGCAGTATGCCCTGTACCCAAAAATATATTTTCTTACAAGAAAGTAGACAAGGAATAAACATCTTTATAACTACTATAAAATCTGGGCACCATACGTACTTAACATCTTTCGCTGTTAAAATATGCATAAAAAGAGAGAATAAATTTGAATATTCCCAAATTTCAAAGCCTTTAAGTTCATTAGTATCAATGCTTGCACTACCTTTTTTTATAATTAACACTGGTACACCTCCAGCTTTAGATATGTAATTAATATGCAACTTTATAGCAGACCAAACTTGAATACTATAAAAATTACAAATAATAAAAATTTTATTTCCCATAATTTTCTTCAAATGATTTCATTGGTTCGTATGGACTATGTGAATCGTTATATTGATCTCGATATTCATAACTTGGATGACCGACAAAAAGAGAGTAATATAAATAGTTTGAATATGGAACATAACGAGAATCTCTAGATAGATATCTACTTATAATAAAAATAGAAAATAAAACTACACATGTTGTATAAATCAATTTACTTCGCTTATTTAAAAAAACAATAAAAACCGATAACCCGACACAATAAAAAACTGAGATATACAACATAAATCTATTTCCCATCAAAAATGTCAGTCCTATCCGATACAATAAAAAATTAATAAACGCAAAATTAAAAACAAGTCTTCCATTCCATATTTTTGTTTCAATATATGATTTAGAATACAGAAATAAAACCAAAAAAAAGATATGATATATATAACCTAATGAAACTAAATTACTAGTTGTTCCTGAATAGTTAAGCAGTTTTCTATATATTATTGGATGCCAAGAAAATAAAGATGAAAACAATGATAAAATCACATTTTGATCTAAAAATATAACAGAAGTTAGCACATATAAGAAAATACATTTTTTCATGGATAAATTCCACGTATAAATCCAATATAAAGGAACCATGAATATTGCTGTTGTATGGATAGAAAAAGCCAATACAGCCATACAAAAATATAGGAAAGTTTTTCTTTTTTCCAGTAATGGTATTGACAACAAAAACAGCATTGCCGCAATACTATTACGAAAAGGTGCATCTATATAAAGATAATAGGCAAACCACGTAAAATAGAATATCAATCCGATATAACGGAATTTCTCTCCTGCATATTTATTTATTAAATGTATAGAAACAATACATAATACACATTTAAAAAAAATTGCAAATTCCCAAAACCCAATACCTAATATTTTGGATAAATACATCAGCAGGACATAGCCCGGCTCCATTCTTAATAAATACAATATCAAATTAGTGGAATCAATCCCTTCATAATACATTTCATAATTCCGCCAATCAGATCCACACATATAACCAAAGCAAAGGAAGAACACAATATAAAGAACACAAAAACAATAATATGCATTGGATCTTTTGAAGGAGATCTGACCTATATATAACAATATAGGAGGAATGAAGTAAAGAAACATCTATACAGTATTTATCAACTATCGTGATGACATTTTAAACGTAAACACTCAATTTAAGGCATCCCCCTTTGAAAGGGCACTTTTCAGTGCCCTAAACCGAGTTTTGTTAATTAATTTGTCTTGAATTTAACATTGGCTGGCAGCCAAAGTGATTTTGTCAGGAACCATGTTAACATAATCCCTGCACCCGTTAAAGATATTTTTAAAAAAAGTTCCGATGAAGTTCCAGATAGAACTGCCATGAAGCTTTACCGTTACAATCACACTATGATATGTTGCAGCCATCTCAGCACCGGCATCACTACCATAATGAAGTGAATTATTACGTTGAGTAGTCAGCTTTCGAATAGTTCGCTCTGCCAGATTGTGGTCTATAGGTAATTCACCATCATCCAAGTAAGCAAATATCTCTTTCCAGAACCGGTTCAGATAATTGAGAGCTTCTCTATAATACTGGCTTCTAGATTCTGAATCCTTTGACTGTTCACTATCTAACAAACTGCGCAACTCTATCAGGAGTTCCTTCGTTTCCAAGCTTTGCCTTTCCCGCAACCTTTCTTTGGAAGTGAATCCGGCATCATCGTATTTACGCTCCCTCATAAAGAACTCCTTTAAAATTTCGGAAAAGCGCTCGGATGTCGGTTCACCACTCTGATTGGAAGCCTTGACAAACTTGTTTTTAGCATGAGACATACAAACTTGGTGTACAGTATCTTTAAACCAGGCTGATTTCAGCTCATTGCCGATAAATACATAAGCATTGTATCCGTCGGACATGATACTCTTCAATTCTGCATCGCCCAAAAAGTCTGTAAGTACCTCACGACCACGCGAGCCATTCTCATAGAAGAAAATGGCTGTTTTCTGAGCCTTGTTGACCAGAACCCAAATGTAGCATTTCTTATAGTGATCATATTTACGCACTTTACACCAGGTCTCATCGCAGTTCACAATCGAGTCCTTTTCCAAAGCTATGGACTTCAATACACAGACCAGTTCATCCAGGTATTTCTTGCCTTTCGTAAGCCAGTTGCGCAATGTGTTTTTAGAAACGGTCATCCCCATATCTGTCAGCCATTGGTGAAGAAGACCAAAAGTCACATTCTTCACATAAACTTCGTAGGCAATAGCCTGCAGAAATTCAGGAGTGGCCCTAGTGCCTTCAAAATTGGTTACTACCTCCGGATGACCTTCAGAAGGGAAATAGCCCCACTTCGGCTTTTTACCAGGCTCTGCATAATGAACCGTCTCAAAACATTCTTCCGTAAGGAAAGTACGGAAACTGAACACCCGTACCATTCTTCTTTCAATGATGCGACCGGGAACCTTTGTCAAGTCAGAAGGATGCTCTATCGCTTCTCCGGTTACTCCCATCATTTTATACCCGTCAGGATGATTGGACAAATCACGGCCTTTCCCGGAAGGCTCTTTAACCTCCGGGGATTGAACATGACCAACCGAATCCGTGCGAAGCGTATCATCGGTTCCATCATAATCATCCT
>ENA-ORSG01001769-ORSG01001769.1-human-gut-metagenome-genome-assembly--contig:-NODE-1769-length-11697-cov-2.666209_pt1 | contig 11697 bp, 8 predicted proteins | sample MGYA00242189_ERZ509156 | MGnify/ENA primary metagenome ERZ509156 (study PRJEB26280, sample SAMEA2338666) | human gut metagenome | biome: human gut; feature: human-associated habitat; material: faeces...
CCGGATCAGCGCCGCGCCCTCTGGGAAAATCAGCCACCCCTCCCCGGCGCCGCCCTGGACACTCCCGCCAACTGCGGAAAGCAACCCGGCGCCTGCCCGGGAGGTGGAATGCTTCTCCTGCCGCAAAATCACTTCCGTCCCCGCCACGGCAGTTTCCGCCAGGTGCGGCCACTGCTCCGCGTATATCAAACTGGACGACGTCATTTTACACAGCAGAACGCACCGGACCAAGGTGCAAACCTGCGGAAGCGTTACCGTACAGGCCAATGCAGCCCTGAAAGGGCTGAACATCGAATGCCGTGACATGGTCTTATACGGCAGGGCATCCGGTGATTTCCTGTGCCGCGGCGTCTGCAAAATCAAAACGGACCAGCACATCTCCGGTTCCATCTCCGCCCGCAGGATGGTGGTGGAAAAAAAGACGACGGTGCTGGTCACAGGAACCATCCGCGTGGAGAACATCTGGATACAGGGTTCTCTGGAAGGAACGCTTAGGGCGGATGAAACCGTCACCATCCACCGGCACGCCAAATTCCTGGGAGATATCACGGCGCGCCGTCTCATCATTGAGGAAGGCGGCTCACACCAGGGAGCCTTTACACGCCTTGCATAACATGAATCTTCCCATCTCCATCCGCGGCGCGCGCCAGCACAACCTCCGGAATCTGGATCTGGACCTTCCGTCCAACAAGCTCATCGCATTCTGCGGCCCTTCCGGCTCCGGAAAATCATCCCTGGCGTTCGATACGCTTTTTTCCGAATCCCGCAGGCGTTTTCTGGACTGCCTGTCGGCACGCTCCAGACAGGGCATGGATCAACCGGAAAAACCGGAAGTGGACAGCATTACCGGGCTGCCCCCGGCCCTGTGCCTGGAGCAATCCGCCAGGCAGCAGAGTTCCCGCACCCTGCTGGGGAGTATCACGGAAATTCTGGACTACCTGCGCATCCTTTACGCAGCCGCCGGCACGCCCCATGATCCGGAGACAGGAAAGAAACTGGAACGCAAAAGCCCGGACCGGATTACGGAGGAACTCGTTTCCCTGCCGGAACACACGCGCCTGGTTCTGGCCGCTCCGGCGGAAAACCTGCTGTCCCAGGACCCCGCAGCAACGCTTGGCGACTTCCAGCGGCAGGGCTTCCTACGGGTTTACTGGAACGGAGAAATGCGGGATATTGAAGAAATAAGCTCCCCCGCCCCCCCGCCTCCGGACGCGGCCCTGGTCATTGACCGCCTCATCGTCAGAGGAGAAAATACGGCCTCGCGCATTGCGGATTCCCTGCAAACAGCTCTCCGTATCAATCCGGACGAGGTGCGGGCCATCATCACCATACCGGGAGAGGAAGTTTCAACCCGGGCCTTCCACACCCGCTACCGCAATCCGGAAACAGGCTTCCTTCTGCCCCAGCTTACTCCCCGCCATTTTTCCTTCAACTCCCCGCTGGGGGCATGCCCCTCCTGCCGGGGAACCGGCCTGAATGAACAGGAAAACGGTCCGTGCCGCGCCTGCGGAGGCAAGGGTCTTTCCCCTCTGGCCCGGGCCGTCACCATGTCTGCGCCGGACCGGGCCTACAATCTGGCGGAACTGACGGCTCTTCCGCTGGAAGATATGGCTGGAGAACTGGAACGCCTGAAAACGCCCCCTTCCCTGGCGGCGGCATTAAACCCGCTCATGGAGGAAATCAACAAACGCGTGCGCTTCCTGAATGAGCTGGGGCTCTCCTACCGGTCTCTGGACCGCCAGGCAAACACCCTTTCCGGAGGCGAACTGCAAAGGGCGCGCCTGGCTTCCCAGCTGGGAGGCGGCCTTTCCGGAGTTCTTTACATCCTGGACGAACCCACGGCCGGACTGCACCCCGCCGATACGGACCGCCTGCTCCGCGCTCTCCGGACGCTACGGAACCAGGGCAACACAGTCCTGGTCGTAGAGCATGATGAGCAAATTCTAACCGCGGCGGATTACCTGGTGGACATGGGCCCCGGAGCCGGGACCAACGGAGGCCGTATTCTGGCGCAGGGCTCCCTTGCGGAAATACTGGAAAATGCCGGAAGCCCCACTGGGGAATGGCTTTCAGGCAAACGGAGCATGCCCGCCTCCGGACACAAGACAGCTCCTGCGGAGCGTCTGGTCCTGACCGGAGCGGACAAACACAACCTCAACAATGTCACTCTGAATATCCCGGTTGGTACATTGACCTGCATCTCCGGCCCTTCCGGTTCAGGGAAATCCACCCTTGTCCGGGACTGTCTCATCCCCGCGGTCAGGCAAGCCCTTTCCGGGAAAAAGGATATTCCGCGCCGCGTGCAGGGAACGGAGCACTTCAACCGCCTTGTAGTCATCGACCAGTCGCCCATCGGCAAAACGCCGCGTTCCACGCCGGCCACCGCTACCGGCCTGCTCCAGGTGCTGCGCCCCCTTTACGCACAGCTCCCCCTTTCCAAGCAGAGGGGATACACGGCGGCGCGCTTTTCCCCCAATATTCGCGGAGGCCGTTGTGAACGGTGCCAGGGAACGGGCATGATTGAAGTGGATATGAACTTCCTGGGAAATGTGGCCATGCCCTGCGACGCCTGCCACGGGCAATGCTACAACAGGGAAACGCTGGAAGTCACCTGGAAAGGGAAATCCATTGCCCAGGCGCTGGCCCTGACCGTGGACGAAGCGGCGGAATTCTTTTCCTCCCTGCCCAGAGCCGCCGCCATCCTGAAAAGCATGCAGGACGTAGGGCTGGGATACCTCAATCTCAACCGCAGGGCGGACACCCTTTCCGGCGGAGAATCCCAGCGCATAAAAATAGCTGCGGAACTGGCCAAAGCCCCGTCCTGGAAACTGGCGGAAGACGGGAAAAGGGCCCTGTTCATTCTGGACGAACCCACCAGCGGCCTTCACTTCAATGAAGTGGCCCTTCTCCTGGCAGCCCTTTTCCGTCTGAGGGATGCCGGGCACACCATCCTCTGCGTGGAACACCACAAGGACCTGCTCAATGCCGCGGACTACCTGGTGGACATGGGCCCCGGAGCCGGCAGGCACGGCGGCAATATCGTGGCCGAGGGCTCCCCCGCAGATGTAGCGTCCAATCCGGAATCGCCCACTTCTCCCTGGCTCGTCCCCCGTTAACAACGGCAGCCCCTGAAAATCACTCATCTGTCCTGTCCTCCGGACATCCCGTTCCCGGCGTCTTCGGGAAAAAATCTGCCTCCCGGAGTTTATTCGTCTCCTTCCCCTATTTATTATCTTGACGACCTCCCTGTTTTTTAACAAAAAAAGGAATTACGTATTCCTTTTTCCTATGACTCTCCGTTTCCTCTCTTCGGCTCTGGCGGCGTTGTTACTTCCCGGAACGCTTCATGCCGCGCCCGTATTCCTTGAAAACGTCTCCGAATCCGGCGGATGGTATGATTGCAATAAAAAAACCAAATGGACATGGGGGACCAAGCCCCACCCCACCAACCCGTTAAATCCTCCGGTTTCCGCACGGCCCACAGAATGGCTGTACCTTCCTTATGACCAGAATATCTGCTGGGCGGCGGCGGCATCCAACGTTCTCCAATGGTGGCAGGATACCAGAAGCGACCTGAAATCCACCACGCCCAACGGGAAATCCGCCACTTACGATGTCATGCCGCAGGTCGCCCAGCTGGCCATTTACCAAACCATCTCCACGAACTGGACAAACAGCGGAGGCTCCGTGGAACAGGCCTACAACTGGTGGGTCAACGGCGGGATGCTGGATCCCCCCGCCTATCCGAGCCTTTCTACGACGACAGCTCCCGGAGGATACTGGAAAGAGCTGGGACTGACAGTCCCGCAGTCCTCAAGCGGAGGAGCTGTTGACAACCCCTTATTTTCCGCATACAGCTTCTGGGAAGGAGACACCAGAAGCGGCGTTTACCAGAAACTGACAAACAGCATCAACAACAACTGGGGAACCACGCTGACCGTCGGGGAAGAAGGGAGAGGCCACGCCATCACCATGTGGGGCTACGACACGGACAAAGACGGCAATCTGATTATCTACCTGACGGATTCGGACGACTACGCTGTGGAAATGTTCCGCCAGAAAGTAGTCGTGAACGACTATACGGACGAATACGGCTCCTCCCACTGCGATATTTATCTGACCAGCCTGGATGGAGAAAACGACGTGTACAGTTATAATTACGAGGAAGCGGGACTGTCGGGCATCCGCCTGGGGGAAATACAGAGCTTCACCGCTCCGCTGGGAGATCTGAGAATCCCGGAACCCGGCGCCGGAATCCTCTTCCTCTGCGGTTCATTCCTTGCCCTGTCCCGCCGCAGGCGCGCTGGACGGTAACGCTTTCCGAACTCCGGCCCCAATAAAAACGGGTCTTGATTCTTATGGGGGAAATGTGCAGAATCGGCGAGCGCACAAGTTCAGGAGAGCAAAAATTGTCCCAGTGTTCCCCAGTGCGGTTACCTGTGAAATGAATGACGCTTCCCACAACCACGGCGAGCAGGAAAACACCGTCTCCACCTATTCCGTCGACGTAGAAACCCTTCAGCAAATAGCTCTGAAAGGAGACGCCCAGGCACTGTTCCAGCTGGCAATCAACTACGAACAGGGGCGCGGGGTGGCGGAAAACCAGCAGGAAGCTTTCTACTGCTACCAGCAGGCGGCGGAACTGGGTCACGTTACCGCCCAGCTCAATCTGGGATGGGCCTATTCCAACGGCATCGGCGCCCCTCAGGACAACGACAAGGCCTTTTACTGGTACCGGAAAGCCGCCGAACAGGGGCACCCCACCGCGCAATTTGACCTTGGGTTCTGCTATGTCAACGGCTTGGGAGTGGAAAAAGACGAACACCAGGCCATCGGGTGGTACAAAAAAGCGGCGGAACAGGGCCATGCGGTAGCCCAGCTCAACCTCGGCTGGATTTATGCCAACAGCCCCAGCCGGAAAAACTGGGAACAGGCCGTATACTGGTACAAGCAGGCCGCGGAACAGGGAGACCCCCGCGCCCAGTATAACCTGGCCTGGTGCTATGGCAACGGAAGCGGGACCCCCAAAAACCCGCGGAAAGCCGCTTACTGGTATGAAGAAGCCGCCATGCAGAACCACGCTACGGCCCAATACAATCTGGGCTGGTGCTATGAAAACGGTTTCGGCGTGGAGCCGGATCTGGACAAAGCGCTGGTGTGGTATCACAAATCAGCCCTTCAGGGCCAGATTACGGCCCAATACACGCTGGGATGGTGCTACGGCAACGGCCGGGGCATGGAAGTGGACATGGCCAAAGCCGTCCACTGGTACACCAAAGCCGCAGAACAGGGGCATACAACAGCCCAGCTCAACCTGGGGTGGTGCCATCTGAACGGAAAAGGAACGCCCGTCAACCGGGAAGAAGCCCTGAAATGGTACCTTAAGGCGGCAGAACAGGGCAACGCCACAGCCATGTTTAATGTGGGCAACTGCTACGCCCACGGCTACGGCATTGAGCAGGACGATAAACAGGCGGAAGAATGGTATCTGAAAGCCGTCCGGCACGGCAACAAAAAGGCCGCCAGCGCCCTGCGCCATCTGGCTTCCAAACAGGAAAAAGAGAAAAAACGGACTCGGAGGACTGAAAAGTCGTTTTCCTGCCTGCCTCCCCGGGAAATCCCATCTCCTTGACGTGGATCCGGTCATCAACACATGCGGGAAAACATGTCCCCGCCCGGAAATAGATACCTGACAGCCGTCAAAACCCCGGACAGTCATCGCCGCCTCTTCCTTCCGTCCGCCGGGCCTTTTCGGGACAGCCGTTCCACGGCCTCCGGAAGCCGGGACGCGCCATCGCCGCCCAGCGCGGCGTCAATATCTTCCAGCGCATGAATCAGGTCAATGACCTCCCGGCGGGGCAAGGCGCCCCCGGCCGGCACGCAGAAATGAGTGCGGCACGCTAACGGCCTGCCTTCATAAATCATGCATTTTCTCTGCCCGCTTAAAAAAGGGCAGCTCCCGTCCGGAGGCAGCTCCAGCCGGGTACGTCCGGAAGCGCGCCACGCCTTCCAGGCCACCCATGCCTCACCCAGCGTTACATGCGGCGTCTCCCCGGTCAGGCGGAACCGGCAGCAATCCGCAGCGCCGGTACAGAAACGCTGGGCGCGGGAAGCGCGGAAAGCGCCTTCATCCAGAAGGCGCCGCACCTCCATCAGCATCCCGGCGGAGGGAGCCATTCCCCCCGCCTTTCCCTGGCGGCATTTGCCACGCGCCATGACTGAACCGGTTAACAGGTCAGGCCGTCCGCCTTCGCCTGGTTCCAGTACGCATACTCGGAACGGTTGAAATCCACGTATTCCGGAGACAAATCCGTGGTATACACCGTATGGGAAAACTCGCCCCGATTCAAATTGATATCCACCTGGAACGCGGGAACCTGCACGGCCTGCCGCAAATCGTCGGACGGAGTATCCGCCTGCACGCCGCCGCGGCAGGCGGCCAAACCGGCGATGTCGATGTCTATCTTCTCTTCGTCCACCTTTGCTCCGCAGTAGCCCACAGCATGAATAATACGCCCCCAGTTGGGATCGTTCCCGTTCCAGGAACTCTTCACCAGGGAAGACTTGGCTACGGCTTCCGCCGCTTTTTTAGCTTCATCCTCCGTGCGGCCTCCCGTCACATGCACGGTGACGAACTTGGTCACCCGCTCTCCGTCCTGCACGATGTGCTTGGCCAGTTCCAGCATCACATGGGCCAAAGCCTGCTGGAATGCGTAAATATCTTCCGGAGTTTCCAGCTTCACGCCGGATGCCCCATTCGCCATCACCAGAACCGTGTCATTCGTGCTCATGTCTCCATCAATGGTGATGCAGTTAAAAGAACTCTTCACTCCGGACTGGACGCACAGCTCCAGCACATCGCGGGAAACGCCCGCATCCGTCGTGATAAAACACAACATGGTCGCCATGCAGGGATTGATCATGCCCGCCCCCTTGCAGCAGGCGCCGATGCGCACGGGTTTACCCTGCACTACAAACTCAATGGCAATGATTTTCTCCTTCGTGTCGCTGGTCATCACGGCCTGGGCCACCTCATGCCCCTTGTCACGGGAAAGCCCCCCCGCCAATTCCGGAAACTTCGGGTAAATGCGCATCATAGGCATTGGCAGGCCAATCACGCCGGTGGAACATACGGCCACTTCTGCAGGCTTCAGCCCCAGAAGCTCCGCAACGCTGCGACATTCGCCCCTGGCGTCCTCCACCCCACGGGTTCCAGTGCAGGCGTTCGCGTTCCCGCTGTTCGCTACGATGGCGCGGATATTTCCTTTCCGGAGATGCTCCCGGCTCACCTTCACGCAGGCGGCCTGCACGCGGTTGGTCGTAAACGTTCCTGCGGACACGCAGGGTTCCGTGGAATAAATCAGGGCCAGGTCCAGACGCGTGTCTGTAGGCTTCTTGATGCCGCAGCTTACGGCGCTCCCCAAAAATCCCCGGGGCGCGCAAACGCCCCCGTCAACCGGAATATAGGATGAATCATTCATCGTCTTGAAAGTGTCTTTCAACATATCAAAAAGCTACAGAACCCACAAGCCTTCCGTTTCATCAAATCCGCACATGATATTGAAGGACTGAACGGCCTGGCCCCCCGCTCCCTTCACCACATTATCCTCCGCGCTCATCAGAATCACGCGGTTCGTGCGGGGATCATAAGCCCAGCCAATGTCCACACAGTTCGTCCGCGTTACATTCTTGGTATCCGCAGGCTGGTTGCGCCCCAGAAGGCGGACGAACGGGGCCGCGGCATAAGCTTCTTCCAGCAGGCGGCCGACGCATTCAGGGTCCGCCCCCTTTTTCACTTTGGCCGTAATCGTGGAGCAGATGCCCGTATTAACGGGAATCAGATGGGGGGTAAAGGACATCACCACCGTTTCCCCCGCGGCATGGGAAAGCTCCTGTTCAATTTCGCTCAAATGGCGGTGTTTCGGCACTCCGTAGGCATGAAAACTCTCATTGCACTCGCAGAACAGCAGCGGAATGGACGCCTTGCGCCCCGCTCCGCTCACGCCGCTGCCGGAACAGACCACCACGTCCTCCGGCTCCAGCATGCCCGCCCTGAACAAGGGAATGAGAGGCAAAAGAATGCTGGTGGGATAGCAACCGGGAGAAGCCACAATGCGCGCCCGGGCAATCTCCTCCCGGCGCCACTCCGGCAAGCCGTACACGGCTTCCTGCATCAGGGCCGTATCCGGGTGGGGGTTCCCGTAATACTCTTCGTACACCTCCGGGCTGTCCAGACGGAAATCCGCGCTCAGGTCAATCACGCGCAGGCCCCTGTCCACCAGGCCGCGGGCATAGGAAGCAGCCACGCCATGAGGCAGGGCCAGAAAAGCGACCTCCGCCCCAGTAGCGGCAATCGCCTCCACATCGGAATCCGTAAACTTCAGACCGGAACCCGGAACCTGACGGAAACGGGGAAAAACCTCCCACAACGGCTGCCCGGCATACTGGCGGGAAGTAGCGCACACCAGCTTCACCCCGCGATGGTTCAGCAGGATGCGCAACAATTCCTGCCCGGTGTAGCCACTGGCCCCGACGACTGCAACTTGAACTTGCTTCATGACAAAAAAGGTATGCTATGAAAAAAGACTCTTGCCAACACTAAAGTTTTCCTATATACACCTCGCCGTCACGAGACACGACCCCGGTCGGTCCGAGTTCATCGGGTTGTAGCGCAGTCTGGTAGCGCACCTGCATGGGGTGCAGGGGGTCGCAGGTTCGAATCCTGTCAACCCGACCATTTTTAACCGCTGTAAGCTGAAACGCTTACAGCGGTTTTTGTTTTCCCCTGTTTTTAGATTAGCCACACGTCAGGCCACACGTCAAAATGAAAAAATGTTGTGTTGGGGTCACAGGAATGGCAAGAGATGGGTATGCGTCAATACTTCGAGCCTACCGATTACGCCCACTTGTACCGGGAAAAGAATTCTGGCATTTACTATGCTCGTGTGGATTCCAGACAAGGTGGCCGAAAAACGATAAGACGTTCACTTAAAACAAAGGATATAAATGAGGCTATTGCCAAAATGGCTGCCTTTTTGCAGGAGATGGGGACAAATACCCCGACTATCGGAAACATCTCTTGGTATGTAGCGGTAGATACCTACATTGCCCAGCAAAAGATGAGGCCCAATCTTAAACCTAGGGCCCTTGAATCTGCTCTGCTTTTCGCGGAGCATGCTCGCAAGCTGGTTGAACAAGATGTGGCAGCGGAAGCCATCACGGCCAATATGTGCCGGTTATGGTGGACCAAAAAAGCACAGAGTTGTTCGCCAAGAACGGCCAATGGAGCTCTTGGTGCAGTTCGAAAAATATTTGCTATGCTCAGGGATTCCGGGTACGTAGTTTCAGACCCTACCGCAAAACTGGAGAGATTGAGTCTGAAACCGACGGAATTTTTCATCCCGAGAAAAGAAGAATTTGTTCGTATTGTAGAAGAAATCAGGCGTGCTCCTTTACTGCGAAAGTACCGGGAAAAGAGCCTTGATTCCCCTGCAGCAGATATGGTGGCTTTTTTGGCCTACTCTGGTCTGCGGATTGAAGAAGCCCGACGCTTGGTATGGGGCGATATTGGAAAAGACTCCATATCCGTCCCGGCAATTAAACATGCAGTCAAAAGACGGATATTGTATATTAACCCAGCTCTACGGAATGTGATTGAGCGGATGAAAAAAACAAACAATAACTTGACCGCAACATCTCCTGTGTTCGTTATTGAAAACCCAAGGAAAGCTCTTACAAATGCCTGTGTCCGCCTGGGGTTGCCCCATGTCCGGGTGCATGATTTGCGCCATTTTTTCGCCACGACGTGTATTGAGCAGGGAGTAGATATTCCGACCGTGGCCAAGTGGCTGGGGCACCAGGACGGGGGCGCTCTCGCCATGCGGGTGTATGGTCATTTGCGCGACGAGCACAGCAAGGAACAGGCTTCCAGGCTGCGCTTTTGATTGTTTTGTTCAAGTCGTGGGCGTTTTTGTTCAAGTCGTGGTTGTATGTTTCCGGTCACGTTCCGTGCGATGACAGGGGCATGGAGTTTAATCTTTCTATTGCAGATATACTCCGCACGAAGTATTCGACAATTTTCGAGCGTGAGATTCAACAGGTTACGTCTATTCTTGAGCCGTATTGTTCCGTTCTCCCCGGTCGCGGGAAAGATATGGAGATTCCCTATGTGGGCAAGACGGAGTTCAAGGAGATCGGCAACAGATTCGTAGAGGCCAGCCCGCACGAGCTTTCCATGGGGAAGCGTGTAATTAAACCTCAACGTTATGCGGACTCTCTTCACAAGGATGATATTGACAACATTCTATTGAACGACCTTGAACTCAGTATCAGCGATTTTATCGCGGAAATGAAGAAGGCCGGCAAGAGGCTGCTTGATCAGGTTTTGCTTGGGGTGGTTCCCGATACGGATAATCCCGGAAAGTTCCGCATCCGTACAACTTCGGATAGTGTTTGCGGGGGAATGCTTGCACCTAATTACACGGGCAATTCAGGCGCCACGTTGACCAATCTTGATCCAAGTCTGGTTGTTCCTGCTGATTTCAAGATGGATGGGACGAATAATCCTGCCGGGTTCCTGCTGGACCAGATTGTTGAAGCCAAGCGCATGCTGGAAGAGAATTACGCATGGGACGAGGCTTCCGGCGACACTCTTTGTCTGGCGATTTCCTCAACGATGAAGGCGCAGATGATCATGTGGGAGGAGCAGAAGAATAAGAATTACGGTTTTTCCGTGCTGGAACATGGCAAGGTGAATCCAATGCTGAATGTCCGATTCCTGGTCACGAATATGCTTCCGTTTGATGAGGACGGCAATCGTATTTGTCCGATGTGGGTCAAGAGCCGCCTGGTTCTTTCTCCGTGGGATCAGATGAAGTTTTCTATCGTGCGACCGGACAAGTATCAGAACCTTTCTGTTGTTCGAGCAGATGCCGCTTGCATGTATGGGGCTTCCAGGAAAGACGAAAAATCTTTCGTGCAGATTCTTTGTAAGGAGAAGGCGACGGCTGGAGCTTAATTATCTTTCCAGGGTATTCGTTGTTGTTTGTTCCGCCCCCTGTTTCGGCAGGGAGCGGATTTTTTTGCTTGTTCAAGTTACGGTTGTATTCGTGCGGCAAAAATGTGTGCTAAGAGGGAGGCATGTTAGATTTCCTGGGCGTCACGGAACATTTGTCCTGCATGGAGAATACTCCGTTTTCCTTCCCTGCCCTGTTTCGGGATATGGCAGGGGAAGCAGTTTCTCTGGACGGCGTGATTTTTTCAGGGAGCATTGTATCCGCCAATCAGGAGGTGATAGAGATTTCCATTGAGAAGGGGGAGTCTTCTAATGAGGTGATTTTTTCATTCCCCGCCTTGCCGGAAGGAAGATGGTCTTACAATGTCCTGGTTCAGGCAGATGATGGTTCCCAAAGAATTTTGTTTTCCGGGTATATTTCCGTACTCGGTGTTTCTCGTGTCGCACAGTTGGCAGGCGGTCCGCCAATGAAGAACCGGACGCTGCTTGTCGCTATGCCTGGGGAAGCGACAATGCGTCTCCGTATGGAGTGGATGGCTACTACTGCTGCACAGGCTTTTGCCTATCATGCGCTCCAGGCTTCCAAGAATGCTCATGCGGACTCAGAAACGGCGAGCCAGGCAGCCAAGACGGCAACGGACGCGGCAGCCACCGCTGCAGGACGGGCCGAAGAGGCGGAAGGC
>ENA-ORSG01001784-ORSG01001784.1-human-gut-metagenome-genome-assembly--contig:-NODE-1784-length-11629-cov-3.564800_pt1 | contig 11629 bp, 9 predicted proteins | sample MGYA00242189_ERZ509156 | MGnify/ENA primary metagenome ERZ509156 (study PRJEB26280, sample SAMEA2338666) | human gut metagenome | biome: human gut; feature: human-associated habitat; material: faeces...
TTGCCGTAGCCGATGGCAAGGTCCTCGGCGCGGCAGTAGAATTTCGGATCGCTCATTCCCGGCCCTCCTGTGTCTGGCGGCGCACCAACAGCCAGATGACCACCGGCGCACCGAACACCGCTGTGACCGAGCTGATGGACAGCTCGGTGGGTGCAAACAGGCTGCGGGCGATCAGGTCGCACAGCAGGCAGAATGCCGCGCCGCCCAGTGCGCAGCCCGGCAGCACCCGCAGCGGTTTTGCACTGCCCAGCGTATGTTTTACCAGATGCGGCACCGCAATGCCGACGAAGGAGATCGGTCCGGCAAATGCCGTGACGCAGGCCGCCAGCAGGCTTGACAGCAGCACAAGCACCACGGAAAACGCCCGCACCGGCACGCCGACGCTGGCGGCGTAGCTTTCGCCCAGCTGGTAGGCAGCCATCGGCTTGGAGAGCAAAAACGCGGCGGCCAGGCAGGGCAGAACGATGGCCGCCGCCGTGGCGACATTGCCCCAGGTCATGCCGGAGAAGCTGCCCATCGACCAGTTGTGCAGGTTGACGATGTTGGAATCCTGCGCGAAGGCGACGACAATATCGGTGACGGCCGAGCAGATGTAGCCGATCATGACGCCGCAGATAACCAAAATGCTCATCTGCTGCACGCGGCGCGCCACGGCCAGCACAAACAGCATGGCCGCCATGGCCCCGGCAAAAGCCGCCAGAATCAGCGTCAGTGAGCCGGTGAGCAGACCGCGGTTCAAAAAGACGACCATCGTCAGCGCCACAGCCAGCTTGGCCCCGCTGGAAATGCCCATGACGAACGGCCCGGCAATCGGGTTGGCAAAAAACGTTTGCAGCAGATACCCGGCCACCGAGAGCGCCGCTCCCAGCAGCACGACCATGACGGCGCGCGGCAGGCGCAGCTGCAGCAGGATGTTGGCCGCCAGCGCGTTTGTGCCGCGGCCCAGCAGGGCCGCCGCGATGTCCGCCGGGGAGAGCGCAATGCTGCCCCAGAACAGGTTGAGCGCAAACAGCGCCAGCAGGGCCGCCGCCATGGCGAGGTATGCAATTGTCATGCGTTTGGAGGTGTGCATGCGTGGTTCCCTTTGCGGCGGGCGGCAATGGTGCGGGCGGATATGGAATCCACCCCTGCGGATGCGCCACGGTTTTGGGCGCCCGTTTTTACCGCCGCGTTAAATTTTCAGTGCAGCTTCGTCAAAAATGTCAATTCACTGTCGTCCGGGTCATCCTCGGTGAACACCCTGTTCATATCCAGGATCAGATCCGGCAGCTCCATGCTCTGCTGGAAAAGACTCTGCGACGTACACCAAACGCTGCCGCTTTGCACGGCTTTGAAGTCCGCCAGCATCGGACATTTGGCGAGCAGTTCATCCATTGTGCGCAGCTCGCCCTCAATCGTGCTGTTGTAGAACAGCACATCGGCGTTACGCGCCCCGGCGTAGAAATCCTCGAGCGAGATATTGACAGTCGCCAGATTGTTGCCGCTGTCCGTCAGGTCGGCAAAGACGTAGCTGCCGCCCGCCAGCCCGATCATCTTAGCGACGTAATCGCCGCCCTTGCGCACCGTGGCGAGATTGTTTGAGGTGATGGAGAAGAACGCCGCAGTCTTGCCGGTGGGTTCCTCGTCCAGCAGCGGTGCAATGCGCTGCACGGCGTCGTCAAAAACGCGCTCGGCCTCCTCGGTTCTGCCCAGCAGGATGCCGTACAGCTTGACCCATTCCATCCGGGCCAGCGGGTCGCTCTCGTAGCTCGAGCGCTCGACGAGGATCGGCACGCCGAATTTTTCGAGCTGCTCCTTCACCTCGGGCGTGTGGTAGATCATTGTGTTCTCGATGGCAAGGCCGCAGTCGGCGGACAGGATCGTCTCGTAATCGGGCGCACTGTACTTGCCCGCGTAGGCGATCTCGCCCTGCTCCATGGCGGTGCGGGCCGCGTCGAGGTACCAGTTTTCGGCCTGCGTGCCGGACAGTGCCACAGCCCCCAGCCCGCCAATGCTGATGATGGGATCCATCGCGGACGACGACACAAGGTAGATATTTTGGATAGGCTGCTGCAAAACGGTGATGTCTGCGTCCAGATTGGCGGGCGCAGCGGCCCCCTCCGGCACGACGAGATAGCGGCTGCCGTCAATCGTGATGAGGTCGTAGCCGCCCGCACACACATCCACCGTGAACTGCTTCGCGTATTCCAGCGGATAGCGGTTTTCTATCGTCAATGCGTCCGTTTGCGCGGGAGCCTGGGATGCAGCCGCGCACCCTGCCAGCAGCAGGGCGGGCAGGGCAAAAGCTGCCGCGCGCCTCATTCGGCGGCCAGCGTCGCGCTGTCAAAGGTCAGGGTATAGTCGATCTCGTGCGGGGTGCTCATGGCGACGGTGTCCGCCGTGACGGCCAGCGCGGTATCCAGCGCGGCAACGGGGATCTCAAACGTCGAGTTGCCGTCGGTGTTGACGGGCAGGTACTTTTCGCCGTCGACGAGCATATAGTCATAGTTCGGACTGCTCCAGACGATGGTCGCGGTCATAATGCCGTCGGCCACAGTCAACGCGGCAGGGCTTTCGACGGTGGCGCGTCCGCTGCCGCCCTCCAGCGTCACAGCGCAGGTGTAGCTGCCGTCGGCGGGGATCTCGACGGCTGCCGCAGCCGCATCCTCTGCCGCAGGCTCGGCATCGGAGATGCTGACCGTATGGTCATACCAGGTGCCCTTGGTGCCGAGGATGGCCAGCTGGAAATCGGCATCGACAGCCGCAACGGGGATGTCAAAGCCGTATACTTCGTCGCTGGTGCCGTCGGAGTAGGTCACCGTGTCAACGGTAGGCTGCAGCCAGTCGTTCTCGTGGGCGGGGGCGTCGGCGGCCATGCCCGGATACAGGTTGACGATCTTCTGGGACTGCAGACTGACATGGAAGGTCATCGTGCCGTTTTCCACCGTCAGCGTGCCCATGCCGTCCACGGCTTCGTTGGCGTGGAACATACTGCTGTCGGTGTTGAACTTAGCGGTGTATACGCCGTCCGGCAGCGCGGCAGCGGGGGCCTGGGCTTCCGTGACGGCAGGGGCCGGGGCCGCGGTGGCGGCAGGGGCGGTTTCTTCCGTGGAGACCGCCTCGGATGTGCTCTCGGCGGTGGACGCTGCGGACGCACCGCAGCCTGCCAGCAGCAGGGCAGCGAGAGTCAGGGATGCGAGTTGGAGCTTTTTCATGCTTTCCTTACCTCATTCTATACATATTTGTCAGGCATTAGCGGGAGGCAGCGCGGGCGGATATGGAATCCGCCCCTACGGCGTGGCAGGGCATCGCATCGGACGCAGGCCGGACATGCCCGGCCCCTGCCGTGCTTTCCCAAAAACCAAAAAACTGCCCGGAGCTTACCCTCCGGGCAGAATGGGTCTTTCTCAGCCGTTCAGGGAATCGATGGCGGCCCCGGCATGGTCAACGTAGAGCTGCTGGATGTCGCCGATCTCGCCCAGACCTGCGATCTGGGTGTCGACGCTCTCAAAGCAGTCGGCGGCGTTGAACTGGCTCAGCCAGGAATCGTCCTCGGCACCGGCCATGTCGTTGTTGGCGTGGTCACCGGCGACGACCATCAGCGGGCGCAGGATGACCTTGGTGTAACCGGCCTCCTTGACCTTCTCGATAACGGCGTCGCAGGCGGTGTCCTCGGGCTCACCCTCGACGGTGCCGATAAAGACGTTGTCATAGCCCAGCGTCTGCATTGCGGTCTGCATCTGGCTGTAGCTGACCTTGGCGGTGTGGGACGTGCCGTGGCCCATAAAGACGAAGGCGGTGCCGTCCGCAGCGGCGGCAGCGGCGTCGTCATACCCGGCGGTCTTGACGGCCTCGGCGGTGATGGCGGCGGCTACGGCCTCCTTGTCGGCGTTGATGACGGTGGCATCTTCGCCGACCTCGCCCAGCAGGGGTTCGGCAACGGCAACGCTGTCGAACTTGTCCCTGTACTGCTCAACCGCCTCGCACATCTCGTCGTACTCGGCGCCGTGCATCAGGTGCGTAGGCTGGACAACCAGATTCTTGACGCCGTTGGCAACGGCACGGTCAAGCGCCTGGTCCATGTTGTCGATCTTCTCGCCGTCGCGGGCCTGAACGTGGTTGATGATGATCTGCGCGGTGAAGGCGCGGCGTACGCTCCAATCCGGGTAGGCGGCCTGCAGGGCGTCCTCGATGCCCTTGATGTCAGCGGCGCGGCTGCCGTTGAAGGAGGTGCCGAAGCTGACGACCAGCAGCTCATTTTCGCCGATGTCGTCGGCATTGCGCGGGTCGTCCTTGCCGGCGTCGCCGGTGTCGCGGCCAAAGTAGTCGGGGTCTGCGTTCTCACCCTCGACCAGTTCCTTCTGGGTGTCGGTCAGGGCATCCCAGGCAGCCTTAGCGGCCTCGCACTGGGCATCGGTGTCAGCGCTGCGCTCCTGCACGTAGATGGCGTCGATCAAATCGGCGCAGTTCTTGGCGGCCACTTCGTCTGCATCTCCCTCGTCTGCGGTCTTTTCTGCATCCTCTGCGGTGCTTTCTGCGGCGACGGTGCTCGCGGCAGCGCTGTCAGTGCTCGCGGCGGTGCTGCCGCAGCCGACCAGCAGGGCGGCGGACAGTGCTGCGGCCATGGCGACGGCGGCAGCTTTCTTGTAGGTGATCCTTCTCATGTGTTCTTGCTTCCTTTCCTTGTTTAAAGCTGGGAGACAGTACGGGAGAGAACAGCAGGGCACACGGAAATTGACCCCGTAAAAAACGAGGTCTTTTGCGTGCAGAACGGCAACACAAAAGACCCCGTATTTTAAGCAGGTGCTTTGCGGTACAACCAATTCCTCGTGATCTGGGGCGGTGCGCCCCCGTACCCGGCAGCAGGCAGGTTTCCTGGCTGAAAGCTCAACGCCTGCCGCCGCCTTCCCGGGTCAAAACCCAGTGACCGGTGCAAATGCACCCTGGCGGCAGGCTCCCTTATCACAGTGACGAGATCGTGCGGGATTTGCACCCGCTTTCCTTTTACCCTTTTCCATGCGCCGAACGGCGGCATAAAAAGGCACCTGCTGTCGTATTCAGTTTTACGGTGTAAAGTATAGCACAATGCGGTGAGAAACGCAAGAGTGCGTCGGTTTCAATTTTGCCTTTATACGCTTTATACGATTGTGAACTGGCACGCCCGCATGGCGTCCAGCGCCGTTTGGTGGGACTGGGGTGTGACCCCGGCGCAGCAGTCGGACAGGATTTCGATTTCCGTCTCCGGGAAGGCCGCGCGCAGCACCATGGCGTTGCTGATGACGCAGATGTCGGTGCAGTAGCCGTAGATGACGATCTTTTCAATGTCGTCCACGGCCTTGTTGTGGGCCATCAGCTCGTCAAGGATCTCGCTCGGCAGCATGTAGCTGCCGAAGGTCGGCTTGTTGACGATGTGGCAGACCTCGGGGTCGGTACCGTCCAGCGCGTTCTCCAGCTCGGGCGCAAAGTTCCAGCCGTCCTCGCCCTCGATGCAGTGCTCCACAGGCAGGTGGCGTCCCTCCCGCGTGGCAAGGTAGTTGTCGGGGTGGGTGTCCCGCGTCAGGAACAGCCAGTGCCCGGCCCGGGCATGGGCCTTAACGGTCTCGGCCAGGTGGGCCACGTTGGCCTGTGCCTGGGGGTTCGCCAGCGCACCCGTGATAAAGTCCTTTTGTACGTCCACAACAATATCCAGAATCATAGCGACAGCTCCTGTATTTATGGTTTGCTACCAGTATACCGCAGACGGTACGCGGTGTAAAGTGCGCGTTTCTCTGGCCGCAGGGGTGCGGATGTGGTATAATGGAAGAAAAAGTTCAGGAGGCCCTTCATGACTCCGCGTGAAGCGTTAAAACGATATTTCGGCTATGACTCCTTCCGCCCCGGGCAGGAGGAGATCGTCAGCGCCCTTCTGGCCGGGCGGGACGCGCTGGCCATCATGCCCACCGGCGCGGGCAAGTCGCTCTGCTATCAGGTCCCTGCCCTGCTGCTGCCGGGGCTGACGCTCGTCATCTCGCCGCTGATCTCGCTGATGCAGGACCAGGTCAAGGGGCTGAACGCAGCGGGCATCCATGCGGCATTTATCAACTCGTCGCTGACCGAGACACAGATCGCCCGCGCGCTGGACCTGGCCGCCGAGGGCAGCTACAAGCTCGTCTACGTCGCGCCCGAACGGCTGGAAAGCCCGGTGTTCCGCAGCTTTGCCGCGGGGGCGGACATCTCGATGGTCACGGTGGATGAGGCGCACTGCATCAGCCAGTGGGGACAGGATTTCCGCCCGAGCTACTTAAAGATCCTCGACTTCATCGACAGTCTGCCCCGCCGCCCCATCGTGTCGGCGTTCACGGCCACGGCCACGCGGGAGGTCAAGGACGACATTATCTGCACGCTGCGGCTCCACGACCCGAAGGTGCTTGTGACCGGCTTTGACCGGCCCAACCTCTACTTTCAGGTCGAGCGCACCCGCCGCAAGGACGATTTTGTCATCCAATATCTGCGCGACCACCCCGGCGAGAGCGGCATCATCTACTGCGCCACCCGCAAGAATGTGGACAAGCTGCAGGAGCTTCTGACCGAATACGGCTTTGCGGCCACAAAGTACCACGCGGGCCTGTCCGCCGAAGCACGGCGCAAAAATCAGAATGACTTCATCTACGACACCGCGCCGGTCATTGTGGCGACGAACGCCTTTGGCATGGGCATTGACAAGTCCAACGTCCGGTTCGTGCTGCACTACAACATGCCCCAGAGCATGGAGAATTATTACCAGGAGGCGGGCCGTGCCGGGCGTGACGGGCTGCCGTCGCAGTGCGTGCTGCTTTTTTCGGCGCAGGACGTCATCATCAACAAATTCCTGCTGGACAAAAAGGATTTTGCCGAGATGGACGACGAGGAGGCCGACCTTTTGCGCCAGCGCGACCTGCAGCGCCTGCAGACGATGGAGCGCTACTGCCAGACGACGGAGTGCCTGCGCAACTACATTCTGGCCTATTTCGGCGAGCATCCCACCGCGCCGTGCGGCAACTGCGGCAGCTGCAACAACGATTTTGACGAGGTCGATATGACCGACGCCGCCAAGTGGATGATCAACTGCGTGGCCGAGCTGCGCGGGCGGTACGGCAAAGCGATGTTGTTCGGCACTTTACAAGGCGCGAACCGTGCGCGTCTGCGGGAGCTGGGAGCCGAGCGCTTCAAGAGCTATGGCCGGATGAAGGACACCCCGCGCGAGACGCTGGAACGCCTGCTGGCCCAGCTGCTGGAGGATGGATATTTGGTGCAGAGCGACGACCAGTACGCCGTGCTGCACATCGGGGATATTGCCCCGCTGAAGGCCGGCGGGCAGGTGCTGGTCAAGCTGCCGCCGCAGCGTGAGCCGGAGCAGGCCCGCGCACCGAAGCCGAGGCGCCGCAGCCCGATGGACGCGCTGACGAGCGCCGGACTGGAGCTGTTCAACCAGCTGCGCCAGCTGCGGTTCGACACCGCCCAGCGCGAGGGACTGCCGCCCTACGTCGTGTTCGGCGACAAGTCGCTGGTGGATATGTGTCTGCGCGCGCCGCGCCGCGCGCAGGATATGCTGGGCATCTACGGCATGGGTGAGCGCAAGTATGAAAAGTACGGTGCCGCGTTCTTTGCGGTCATTGACGCCTACCGTGCCGACCACCCCGACGCCGTTTTGAGCCTGGACCCGCCCGCACCGGAGCCGGAAAAGCCGCTGCCGTCCGAGAAGAAGAAAAAGCCGCCGAAGGCCGAGCGCCCCGCGTTTTACCTGACGGCGGAGGACGCGCGCAGCTTCAACTATCAGGACAGCTATACCGGCGCGGAGCTGAAGGCCGCGCTGATCGAGGCCGCCGGTGACCCGGATGTGAAGGCACCGACCATCAAGGAGATCGACGAGTGGCTGCTGGCGCAGCGGCTCATCGGCATGGAGCGTCTGCCGACGAAGGGCTTTTACTACGTGCCGACCCCTGCCGGTGTGGACGCCGGTCTGCGCAGCGAGGACAAGGTCAGCGCCCGCGGCACGCCGTATTCAGTGCTGCTGTTTACGCCGGAGGCGCAGCGGATGGTGGTGGAGCATTTTATAAAACCGGACTAACCGCAAACCGGCAGGTCCCTGCTTTCGCACACGGCCACGGCGGCATGTGGGCATGCCGCCCTACGTTCCACTTTCTCCGTTATACGTAGGGCGGGGTGCCCTCATCCCGCCGCAGTCAGCGTCAGCAGCCGCCCCCGGTCTGCCCCACAAACTTCTTCACCATCCCCAGCTCCTCCGGGAAGATGCAGTTGGGGATCGTGCCCTGCTCCACGGCGGCAACGGCCTCGTCCAGGTCGAACCATTTTACATAGTCGATCTCCGACTTCTGCACGGCAAAGTCCTCGGCCTCGCGGTCCAGCCAGAGGCAGAACACCTTGCTGACCTGATTGTCTTTGAACGGTTTACCGTGGAATTCAGCCTCAAAGCGGAACCGCCGCAGGCCGCATTCGTGCAGGTCGGCGGGGGCGGCGGTCACGCCCAGCTCCTCGCGCAGCTCCCGCAGGGCCGAGCCGACGAACTCCGCGCCCGCCGGGATGTGCCCGGCAGAGGAAATATCGTAGCAGCCGGGGTAGGAATCCTTGGCGGCACAGCGCATCTGCAAAAGCACCTGCACCCTGCCGTTTTTGCGCCGCACGATCCAGACATGGCTGGTGCGGTGGCGCAGCCCCTCGGCATGGGCCGTCGTGCGCGGCACGCTCTGACCGGTGGGGACGCCGTTTTCATCGACAATATCAAGCATTTCAGGCATGGGGAACACTTCCTTAACAGATTTATTATCCTTTTTATACCACAGTTTCGCCCTTTCCGCAATTTTTTCTTGCATGGCCCGCAAGCGGGTCGTGACGCTATGGGAGCGGGTGCAGGGGTTTAAAAATTCATAATCTTCTTTTATAATAATGATATTGCCGCAAACGGCCACGGATATGGAATCCGCCCCTACGGTTGCAGAGGGCGGCGTCCCCGACGCCCCGCATCCGCCGTAACGCTTATAACAAGGAGAACGCACCCATGTCCCAAATGACAAAGCGCGCGCTGGTCGCGTCCTTAAAAGACCTGCTGGCCGAAAAGCCGCTGGACAAAATCACCGTGACAGACCTGACCGAACACTGCGGCGTGAACCGCATGACATTCTACTACCATTTCAAGGACATCTACGATCTGGTCGAGTGGGCCTGCATCGAGAGCGCGACCCGTGCGCTGGCCGGGCAAAAGACCTACGACACCTGGCAGCAGGGCTTTTTGCAGATCCTGCAGGCCGTGCAGAAGGACAAGGTCTTTGTCACCAAAGTTTATCATTCCATCAGCCGCGAGCATATCGAGAACTACCTCTACCGCCTGACCTACGATTTGATGATCGGCGTCGTCGAGGAGAAGGCTGCCGGGATGACCGTGCGCCCCGAGGACAAGGAGTTCATCGCGAATTTTTACAAGTACGCCTTCGTCGGCCTGACGCTGGAATGGGTGCGCACCGGCATGAAGGACGACCCCGCCGCCCTCATCGAGCGGGTATCGACCCTTATCCACGGGGATATTACAAAGGCTCTGGAGGCGTGCCGGATCGATAAGTAACTCCCCCGCAAACCGCCGCCTTAACAATTCTGCCACAATCTATACAATCCATCCTCTTTGATAAAATTCTTATCAAAGGGGATTTTTTGCTGATTGTAACCGTTCCGCCCGCCGGGTATACTACAGACATACCAAGTAAATCACAGGCCGCTCCCCAACAAGCACGCGGCCTTATCATCACAGGAGGTACTCTTATGTATTATTCCGCCGGTAACTATGAAGCCTTTGCCACCCCCAAAAAGCCCGCCAATGTGGACGGCAAATCTGCCTACATCGTCGGCTCCGGCCTGGCGGCGCTGTCTGCGGCGTGCTATCTCGTCCGCGATGCCCAGATGAAGGGCGAGCACGTCCACATTCTTGAGAAAGACCCCATCCCGGGCGGTGCCTGCGACGGCTACCACTACGAGAACCTCGGCTACGTCATGCGCGGCGGGCGCGAGATGGACAACCACTTTGAGTGTATGTGGGATCTGTTCCGCTCCATCCCGTCCATCGAGGACGAGAACCACACCGTTCTGGATGAGTACTACTGGCTGAACAAGGCCGACCCCAACTACAGCCTCTGCCGCGCCACCCACAACCGCGGCGAGGACGCCCACACCGACGGCAAGTTCGGCCTGTCCGACAAGGCCGCCATGGAGATCATGAACCTGTTCATGTCCCCCGATGAGAAGCTGTACGACAAGAAGATCACCGACTTCTTTGACGATGAGGTGCTGAACTCCAACTTCTGGATGTACTGGCGCACGATGTTCGCTTTTGAGAACTGGCACAGCGCACTGGAGATGAAGCGCTATCTGCAGCGCTACATCCACCACATCGGCGGTCTGCCCGACTTTACGGCGCTGCGCTTCACCCGCTACAACCAGTACGAGTCGATGATCCTGCCCATGGTCAAGTACCTCGAGGGCTTCGGCGTGCAGTTCCACTACGACACAAAGGTCACGAACATTGCGTTCGACTGCGCGGGCAGCAAGAAGCAGGCGACCCGCATCGACATCCTGCACGACGGTCAGGAGAGCTCCATCGACCTGACCGAGAACGACCTCGTCTTTATCACGAACGGCGGCTGCGTCGAGAACTCCACCTTGGGCAGCCAGGACACCCCCGCCGAGTTCAAGCCCGAAATCAAGGAGGGCGGCGGCTGGGACCTGTGGCGCAAGATCGCCGCGCAGGATCCGAGCTTCGGCCACCCCGACAAGTTCTGCTATGACCCCGAGCTGTCCAACTGGATGAGCGCCACCGTCACGACGCTGGACCAGCGCATCGTGCCCTATATCAAGAAGATCTGCAAGCGCGACCCGTTCAGCGGCAAGGTCGTCACCGGCGGCATTGTCACGGTCACCGACTCCAACTGGCTGCTGAGCTGGACGCTGAACCGTCAGCAGCAGTTCCGCGACCAGCCCAAGGATCAGCTCTGCGTCTGGGTCTACAGCCTGTTCACCGACAAGCCCGGCAACTATATCAAGAAGCCCATGCGCGACTGCACCGGCAAGGAGATCTGCATGGAGTGGCTGTACCACCTGGGCGTGCCCGAGGATCAGATCGAGGACATGGCCGCGAACAGCGCCAACACCGTGCCCTGCATGATGCCGTATATTGATGCGTTCTTTATGCCGCGCGCTGCGGGTGACCGCCCCGACATCGTGCCCGAGGGCGCTGTCAACTTCGCGTTCCTGGGCCAGTTTGCCGAGACCGCCCGCGACACGATTTTCACCACCGAGTATTCCATCCGCACCGGCATGGAGGCCGTCTACACCCTGCTGAACGTGGACCGCGGCGTGCCCGAGGTCTGGGGCAGCGTCTACGACATCCGCTGCCTGCTGGATGCCACGGTCAAGCTCCGCGACGGACGCAAGATCACCGATATGGAGATGCCTCTCGTCGGCAAGCTCGCCATGAAGGAGGCCCTCAAGAAGATCGAGGGCACCGAAGTGGAGAAGCTGCTGAAGGAGTATAACGTTATCTGAATGTAAGCCAAACGGGCAGTCACTCAAAATGGGTGACTGCCCGTTTTTATTTTGCTGCACCGCAGGGGCCGGGCATGCCCGGCCC
>ENA-ORSG01001788-ORSG01001788.1-human-gut-metagenome-genome-assembly--contig:-NODE-1788-length-11619-cov-2.190937_pt1 | contig 11619 bp, 9 predicted proteins | sample MGYA00242189_ERZ509156 | MGnify/ENA primary metagenome ERZ509156 (study PRJEB26280, sample SAMEA2338666) | human gut metagenome | biome: human gut; feature: human-associated habitat; material: faeces...
AAATTCCTACCCGTGTACAGTAACAATTATTTTCCCGCTCTTACTTCCTCAAACTCCTCCTGGATCTCCTTTGACGGCTCACCGGTCGCAAGGCTGACAGTAACCAGACAGAGCATTGCAACGATAAACGCCGGAAGAAGCTCATACACATTCCATGCACCGCCCAACGGACGAACACAGTATTTCCATACAAATACCATGACTCCGCCTGCGATCATGCCGGCAAGCGCGCCGTTCCTGTTGGAACGTTTCCAGAATAATGCCGCAAGGACCACCGGTCCGAATACAGCGCCGAATCCAGCCCACGCAAAGGACACGATTCCAAATACGGAGCTGTCAGGATTTCCCGCCAAAAATACTGCGATCACTGCGATAAAGAGAACCGTCGCCCGGGCAACATGGATCGTTCTCTTCTCCGTAAGGTTTACGCCAAACATCCCCTTTAACAGGTTCTCAGAAACAGCGGAAGATGCTGCAAGAAGCTGGGAATCTGCGGTGGACATCGTGCAGGCTAAAATTCCGGCGAGTGTGATTCCCGCACCCACGATCGCGAGGAATCCATGCTGGCTTAAGAGTGTCGCAACCTGAATGATGATCGTCTCCGAAGCGGATCCTTTTAACTCTGCCATCACGCCATTCTTTGAGAGGCTGTAACCGACAACGCCGATAAAGATCGCAACTGCCATAGAGATTACGACCCATACCGTCGCGATGCGTCTGGAAAGTGATATATTCTCCTCGTTTTCCGTCGCCATAAAGCGGAGAAGCACATGCGGAACTCCAAAATAACCAAGCCCCCAGGCAAGAGTAGAGACGGTTGTTATGGTTCCATAAGAGGAAGCGGATCCTGTCTCGCTGTTATATGTAGCTGTTAACGATAAAAAGCCCGGCAGTTCTTTCGCATTTTCAAGAACATTCTGAACTCCGCCGCTCATGGATACGCCGAAACATACCACAAGGACAAGCGCGATCGTCATAACAATACTCTGGATCAGATCCGTAAAGCTCGCTGCCATAAATCCACCGAGTGCTGTGTAACCGACAATAACGACAGCACTGATCAGCATAGCCGCCGTATACGGAATTCCGAATAATGTGGAGAACAGTTTTCCACATGCCGCGAATCCGGACGCTGTATACGGGACAAAAAAGATAATAATAAAAATTGCGGAAATTCCCAATAACATTTTCGAGTCATCGCGATACCTGTTTGCAAAGAAATCCGGCAGTGTGATCGAATTCGTCTTTGCGCTGTATCTCCTGATACGTTTCGCCACGATCAGCCAGTTTAAATAGGTACCGATGGCAAGTCCGATCGCAGTCCAGGATGCGTCACAGATACCGCTGAGATAAGCCACTCCCGGCAGTCCCATCAGCAGCCAGCTGCTCATATCCGATGCCTCCGCACTCATTGCAGTCACAAAAGGACCTAATTTTCTTCCGCCAAGATAGAAATCACTGGAGTCATTGTTTCCTTTAGAATAGAAGAAACCGATTGCCAACATCATCACCAGATAGGCAATAATCACAAGAAAAACACCGATGATCGCTCCATTCATTTTTCATACTTCCTCTCATTTTAGTCTGCTATATTAGTTTAATAAAGCGTTAATGTAGTTTAGTATATCAGAAAATGGCCGGATTGCAAGTGTTTTCCGGGGATTTGCATCCGAAAAAAGGTCGGCACATTTCCCGTGCCGACCTTTTCCTGTCTTTCTTCAATTTTCATGGGAGCTTGATTTCGGTATCATTACCGCTTCTCATCCCAGCTTCCGTCCTCCCGGACAAACCAGCCGTCCGGTGTCATGCGGTTCGCGAACATGATTCCCTTTGTTCCGTCGGAAACCGGATTAAAGTAATACCACTTTCCGTCGATCTAGACCCAGCCGGTCTTCATTCCGGTGTTGGCATCCACGTAGAACCAGTTTCTGTAAACCGGATCAACGATCCATCCGGTACCCAGATAGCCATTCGAATCAAATGACCACCAGTTTCCATCGATCTGAATCCACTCATAACTCTGAGCTGCCGAAGAATTGCCAGATCCGGAATTTACTGCTCCCGCTGCCTTCGGATAACTTCCGTCTGCGTAGCGGAACCACCAGCCTGCGTTTGTCTGTATCCAGTGACTGTAGCCATCATTCAGGCTTCCGTTGTCATTCTTTAACATCTCTTCGGTAAGTGTCTTTCCGGAAACAATACCGGAATTTTCATTCACATAGCCTTTTTCCGCATCCTTCGCGGTCGCTCCCTGTCCCGGATTGTTGGTTCCGGATTTCGGCATCTTGCTGTTCGCCGGTTTGGAAGTTTCCTCATAGTCGTCACTGTCACTCTCCGGATAGCGTGCTGTCAGAACGCCATTCTTCCAGATGATCGCGTAGTTCTTTGCAGAAAGTCCGGACGGAATGATCTCGTAAGTATACTCACGGCTTTCCTCTTTGTAATCGCAGGTTACAACCAGCGTTCCGGTAAGAACCGCTTCCGTCTCGCCGTTTACAAATCCATCATAAACAACTGTATACTCCGGTGCTTTTGCTCCGAATACAACGTTCTTATCCTCTGCAGTGATCACAAGCGGAGCCTGTGTAATCGCAAAGTCGTAGGAAACACTTCCCTCTGTGTAATTCTTTCCTTCCGAAACACTGTAAACCACACGGTACTCTCCTACATCGACCGGATCAGACGTTAAGACCTCATTCGTTTCCCGGTTCGTAATCACGCGGCTCACCGTACCGTCCCCATCCGTTGCCGGAGTCAGATCCACAGCTTTTCCGTCATAGACACGAGTTGTATACAGATTCGCGGAATCGGTGAAGACCGGGGTTCTCTTTTCAACCGTCATCGTTCCGGATTCTGTTGTTACCTCATAGTTTTTGAGGCCTGTAACCTCCGGATTGATCGGATACGAACCGACTGTTGTTCCCTTCTGATAAGAACAATCAAAGTGAACGGTTCCTCCGGCACTTTCCAGGTTCTCGCCGTTTACAAAACCATCATAATCTGCCGTATATTCCGGAATCTCATCCAGATACGAAAGTTTCTGATCTGCCGCCGTAATTTTTAATGGAGCCGGTGTAATATCAAAATCATAAGCTACACTTCCGACACTGTAATTCTTTCCGGCATCAAAACTGTAAACAACATGGTATTTCCCGACATCAACCGGATCAGACGTTAAGACTTCGTTCGTCTCTCTGTTCGTGATCACACTGCTCATGTCGCCATCGCCGTCTGTTGTCGGAGCCAAATCTACTGCCTTTCCGTCATAGACACGAGTTGTATAGAGATTTTTGGAATCCACAAATTCAGGGGTTCTCGGCAGAACGCTGAGTGTTCCCTTATTTGCAGTCACCTCGTAGTTTGCAAGACCGGTAACCTCCGGCTAAATCTCATAATCGCCAACCGGACTTCCGTTCTCATACTCACAAAGGAAGCTGATCGTTCCGCCAACGCCTGCTAACGTTTCTTCACCGACAAATCCGTCATAAACTGCCGTAAACTCCGGTGCGTCCTCTTTATAAGTTACTTTCTTATTCTCAGCTGTCACCGTCAGAGGTTTCCGCAAGATCGTAAAGGTCTTGCTTACGGCTCCCTGATAGTTACCATCAGCGATTGCTTTCACGGTAACCGTCGGTGCTGCATTGCTGCTGGCCTCTGCAGCTGCTGTGTTGTTTGCATATCCCAGCGTGTACTCGGATGAATTTACCGGAATATTATCCAGAGTTACCTGTACCTGAGTCGTATCTCCATTACCCGGCTCCTGAGCTTCTCCGCTGTAAGTGTAAGTACCGTTGATCTCAACCTTTGCGTTTGTAAGATCCGCCTTTCTGACCTCGATCTTCTTCGTGCAGCTGCCTGTGTAATTTCCCTTTCCCGTAAAGCTAAAGATATATGCCTTTGCAGTCTGAATCGGATCTGACGGAGGTGTGATCTCGTAATCGGTTCCCTGTGTCAAAGTCACGTTTCTATCCGTGTCTGTCACCACAATGTTTTCATCTTTAACCTGATGTACTTTCGTATCATAGGTAAAGGATCCCGGTGTCATCGATATCGATACCGTCGGCTTTCCCTGTGTATCTGAGAGCGCTTTCGGCAGAACGGTAACTCCTTTCTCTACCGTCTTTGCCCCTCTACAAAAAGTACTTTCCTGCTTCGCCGTTATGATCACATTGTAAGTTCCTGCTTCTGTAGGCGCTGTGACTGCCTCTTCTGTTACTGTATTTCCCGATACGTCCTGAACTCGCTGATACTTAACGGTATAATTTTCTCCTGATACGATATCTTCCGAAGTTTCCGATCCTTTTACAGTCACACCCGGATCAAGAGCAGAACCGGTGTAAACCGGTGAAGAATCTTCAAATCCAACATAGGCATCAGCGAGGTTCATTTTCTGGATCTGAACATCAAAAGTACCTGTCAGATCTTCATAGTTTGTGGATGTGACCTTGTAATCCACGGTATGAGTACCGATTTCTTTAAATGAAGGAACCTCCGTACTGTAAGTGCCATCTTCTGCATTATGCACCTTATAAAGAATCTCTACACCATCGATCGGATTCGCTGTCGTTCCATCATTCTCAGCGTTTGTGCTTCGCTCCGCAGGAATATTCTTACTGGAATTTCCTGCGATTCCCTTGATGTCGTATACAACCTCAGGTTTCTGGGCTGTTCCGGTGTAGATCAAAGACGCTTCTGCTTCAACTTTAGAAGTGGAATCCAGCGTTGCTTTGGTGATCTCGCCCGAGAGAGTCAGTTGGTTGGTCGTCAGTTCATAGTTATTTACCACCCAGTATCCCAACTCCAGGCCAGACAGTATGACATCATTATTTGCTCCGACATTCTTTGATGAATAAACAGCAGTTCCACCACTACCTCGATTGAATCTCAGTATACTGCTCCGATTCACATTGTCGGCATTTTCAGCATAAAACTTATATTGTGGAGCAGCTTCAAATTGGGTTAATATAGTCTCCGGAACATCTGTCGTTCCATCATACACTTTTTTGTTTACTTCTTCATGATTATATACGATCGGATGAATCTTTTCTTTTTGAATCGTAAAGGTGATATCCCTGTCTCCAATAAAATTATTAGGTTTTGTCTGCACTGATATTTTAATAGGGTAATACTCAGCTGGAGCATTCAGGGTTACTGTATAATTTCCACCATCTCCGTATCTATTCTTATTCGTTCCATTTGATTCTAAATGAGTGATCTTTGATACCTTCCAAAACTTATCATCTAGTTTTTGCCCCTTATATTTCACTATAATAAAGGATTTAATGTCATCTTTTCCCCCTGATACATTCGGATCATATACTGGACTTTCCGCTGTTACCTCTATATCTGAAGCTGAAAGCTTTCTTGGATGAATCTTTACTTTAAAATACTTAGTATCATCTATGGTAATCTGATCTTCTTCCTGTGTCCGATACTCTTTTCCACCATCGTTAATATGGATGTATAACCTTTCTCCCTTATAGATATCATCACTGTCTTCCGGAGGCGCCTCAGACACATTTGTCACTTTCGGGCACTCAGTAATCCAGTCTCCCTGATATAGCTTGGCTCCACTACTATCATATCCGGTAAAACGGCACACTTTATACTTGATTTTAGCTTGACTACTTACACCACGTATTTCCACCATTGGATGCTGCTCTCCATCATATGTACCTTCATAAGGTATGATTGTAACTCCCTCCAATGCCTTACCACGAACCGTCAATGTTATGGTCACACTCTTTTCTAACCAAAAACCTCCCTGTGCTGTCGCCGTGATGGAATAATCCTTTCCCGCACCGCCTTCCTCTTGAATATACAGTATGTTCCCTTCTATCCTGCTTATACTCGAATCATAATCTCCATTTAAAGCGTATGTTACTGTCTGCCCTCTCGGATTAGTGAAAAACTGGCTTAGATCAGTTTCGTAAATCCAGGTGATTGTCTGAGTTGCTGCAGTTGATGTAAATCCGGCATCAGGCTGCAATTTAGCATCTATTGATCCGCTTCCTTCTATTGTTCCATTTGGTCCAACTTTTATACCAGCATTCGTAGTGGCATCTTGACTTATCTTCTGTACATATTCGTTCTGAATCCATTTGCCATTATTTACAATCGTAGCTGAGCTCCCCATATAAGAATGACCGTTAACCGTTAGTGTACCATTATTTTCAATGGTAGACCTGGAATCATTATACATTCCTGCAGAATCCAGTAATTCTAAACATGCACCAGTATCAATTGTCACCTTATTTCCATTTAGAAGTCCATAGTTACTATTCCCCGAAACACTTACTTTTCCATTTTTTATCTGAAAAATTCCAGAGACCAAAATAACACCCACACTGCCTGCTTCATCTGTATATCCTCGCGTTGCCGCTATGTTTATATTTAGATTTGTCGCTAAGGACGAACTAGGATCTATTAAAATACCAGTGGACGCATTAGAACGAATTTGCATTTCTCCTGAGCCATTGATTTCAACATTAGCTTTATCTGTAACTACTAATGGAGCGGCGTTCCCCTCTATAGCCGACTCAAGTCAGACATTCCCCGATAAACTAACTTCGAACGTTTTATTCTTGAAGATCAGGCGTCGCAGCTTAATATTCGACAAGTCTACTTGAAATTTCCCGGGTGCGGAATCCTGTGTTACAGTAACTCCTTCTATATTCGTATCATCCCTCTGTAATGTACCATCTTTATCTAAATAATATTTGACAACTGTACCATCTTGCGCAGCTACGCGCAGGATTTCCTGCTTCTCAGTCTCCTCCATCTCCATCACCGCATCCCCATCCAGGCTGACAACAGCTTCTATCGGCGACGTTTCCTCCGCCAGCTCATATTCTTCCGGAAGAACAGCCGCAAAGGTAAATTCGCCCTCTGTCGGCCAGAGTCCCTCTGAATCCTGCACGTAAGCACCGCTGGTCCAGTTCTTGATCTGGATCGTCTCTGCAGTCGCAGTCTCTTCCTCACTGAGAACCTCGGCGCTGATCTCAGTCGGGAGCATCGTGATAAGCTCGTCAAAGGATACCTGATCCTCCTCCCCTACCGACAGAAGGATCTTTCCTTCCACGAAATACTCTTCCCCGTCGACCCAGTCCCAGGAGAGGATCTGGCTTTTCTCCGATCTGTTTACAGGGTCTTTCTTCGCGTCAGAAGCACTCGCTTTCTCCGCATCACCCTGCTCATTTTCCTAACCCTCAGAGTTTCCATCCGGATTTTCTTTTATCTCTCCGTTTTCTCCTGTGCTACTATCCTCGCCAAGCGTTCCATCTGGTAAATTTTTTGCAGCATCTGATGGTGTCACGCGCATTTCCTGTGCGTTCATAATTCCTTCCATCTTCGCGAAGTTGGAAAGCTCATCCGCAAATGTTGTCAGACCGAACTGCGCATTCTGTATACACAGGATTGCCGCCATTCCGATCGCGGCTGCTCTTTGAAGTCGTTTTCTCATACTGCCATCTCCTTTTTCCTGTCATGATAAGGCATTTTTTCCTAAATATATCGAACTTTTCATCAGCTCAAATATCTGACTGTATTCTACAATTTTTTCATTTGCCAATCAATAGACTTGGAACGAATAGACGCGTAATGGGAACGAATCGTTGCTATCTGCTGCTCACGAATTCGATCTCCGAAATATTGAACAGGATGCACCCGCAATGCCCCGGAAAAGTCGGGAAACATGTGACCTTCAGATTCGTATCGATCTCCGGGCTGTAGTCGATGAGCTCCAGTTTTTCCCCGTAAAGGACGGCCCGCTCATAGCTTCGAAGCCATTTGGAATCCATATTGCTGAAAAGACTTCCGAATGAATTTCCGATCAGCCGGTCTAACGGCAGTTTTTCCAGCCTCGCAAGTTCCGGATTTCCATAGCGGAAGATCCAGTCAACTGCGCGTTTCTCCTCATCAAATACCATCTCGATATCCGTAAATGCGAATGGGAGCTGATCGAAACTGCGGTAATAGTCATGATATTCATCGTCCGTCATCGGTACTCCATGATTCTGAAATCCCCGGATCACGTCCTGCTGGGCATTCCGGAGTGTTTTCATGATCTCCCCTTTCTTACGGGCCGTATACCCCAGGGATTCCCCATTGCTGAGATTGATGGTATCCGTGACGTTATGGATTGCCATGACTGCTACAAGGCAGCCGCGATGCACCCGCAAAAATCCGTCCCCGATCTTCTCCTCGATCTCCCCAAGAGTCATCGTCGTCCGATACACCTGATCTCCCAGCACATGGATATTTGCGTATTTTCCATTCATCAGAACATATAAGATCGTACTCACTCTTAAAGCGATCGTTTTCCTCTCTGAGACGATCGTTATGTATCTTTCTTCTGGCATGAAACAGTTCCTCCGTAAGATTATATATTTTATTGAAGCTTTTATATCTGAAATTATAAGTGGATTTCACAGCAGAATCAATTCTTCCTGCACAAGATGTCGAAATTTGGATTTTTGAGATTCCCAAATACAGAAAGACATAAAAGGAGAAGTAAACAGATCGAATAGCAGAATGATGAGACAATCACTTCGCAATATATCAGCTTTATTTTGATATATTGCGAAGTATAATATCTAGATAAAGTCAGTGCTACGTAGCTCCCTGAAAAAGATGCACACTTTTATATTTCTTTTAGCAAAAATGCCATATAGAGTGGAAGTGTAAGTATCTGTTCCGCACGTCCAACATTATAGTCTCCAAGTTTGATTGCATGACTGACATGGTATTTTTCAGGATGATTCAGGATTGTTCTGGTGCTTTTTGTATTACCTGTAGATGCTTTTACCTCTACCAATGTGCATTCACCTTTATAACGGATCACAAAATCCACCTCAAGTCCACTGTCTTTATGGAAATAGTAAAGTTTTCTTCCCATTTTACTGAAAATATCAGCAATCAGATTTTCGAAAACTGCTCCTTTATAAGCATGAAGATTTCCTTGAAGAATATCGTATTGCGTACCATCCTCCAACATGCTGACAAACAGACCACAATCGCGCATATACACTTTAAATGTATTTTCTTCTGCATTTCCGTCTAAAGGCAGTTCCGTAATACTAAGATTATAACAGCGCACAATAATACCTGCATCCTCGATCCATTGCAAGCTTCCAGCATACTTTGAAGCGGTAGATCCCTTTTTGACAATTGAATACTGAAATTTCTTATTTTCTTTACTGAGTTGTTTAGGAATAGACTGAAAACATTCTTTGATCCTTGATTTATCTTTTTTTTCTGCGTATTTTATCATATCATCTTCATATGACCGAACAATATCTCGTTGAATCTGTAGAACTTCGTCCATCTGTTTTGTGCTTACAAATGTCTGTACCACATCCGGCATGCCGCCAACAACTGTATACTGCAAGAGCAACTGTTTCATACGCTTGTGCAATGCTTCCGGAACTGTTTTTTCATTCTGCAAACATGTTTTCAACAGTTCAATCACCGGAGTTTCAATTCCATTTGCCCACAGGAATTCTTCAAAATCCAGTGGATACATATCAATTACCGTTTCCGACCCAACTGGGACCGATTTTGGTTCTTTTCCATATCCTTTTACACCCAAAAGTGATCCCGTACCTATCACATCGTAACGCCCATCCATGCGAAAAAATTTCAAAGCTGTTCGAGCTTCTGGGCACTCCTGAATTTAATCCAGGACTAAAACAGAATTGCCACTTTCAAAGACTGCTTCCTTACCAAGTAAGGCCGAGAGCATCATAACAATCGTATCTACTTCCAGAGAGCCTGAGAATACAGCAACATAGTCTGGATTTTCAAAAAAATTCAAATACACAACATTTTTATAATTTTTCTTTGCGAAATCAAGAACAGAAAATGTTTTGCCACATTGCCTGCACCCCTTAATAATCAATGGTTTTCGATTTTCTGTGTTTTTCCAAGCGATTAATTTTTTTTCAATTTTTCTTTTCAGCATAATGATTTCACCTCTTTTCTATAGAGTACAACGGAATATTCATTTTTTCAAGGGAGTTATATAAGATATAACAAACTTTTTTAAACGACTTTTTGATAAAATATAAACTTTTTCAAGTGACTTTTTCAAGCAACTTTTTATAATAGACACCGCTGGTAAATGATTTTTTCACAAAAAAAGGACATCCACACTGGATATCCTTATAAAAAAGAGCACGAGGCGTCGCAGAACATCCGGGGGACGTTCGCCTGCGACGACCGGAGCGGAGCGTAGACGCGTGAGTACGTAGAACATCATATTTATGCCTTAGTATAAAAAAAAAAAGAAGGAGTTTCAAGAGGAAAGATGACGAAAAAAAGAGGGATTCCCGGCTTTTGCCGAAAAAAGGAGAAAATCTTCGATTCATATTGGGAAAAGTTTGTAAAAAGGACTTGCTATTTCTGGCAGAATTATGTACAATAAAACCAAGGTTGATTAATATTTAACAATCATAACTGTTTGGCGTTTCAGAGTATCCTTTATGTTCCGTGAAACGTGCGGACATGCTGAATGGTTATGAAACGACCACACATCATTTTCTAGGAGGAAAAGAAAAATGGCAGTTAAAGTTGCGATTAATGGTTTTGGACGTATTGGACGTCTTGCATTCCGTCAGATGTTTGGAGCAGAAGGATTTGAAATCGTAGCAATCAACGATTTAACATCTCCTAAAATGCTTGCTCACTTATTAAAATATGATTCAACACAGGGAAAATATGCTCTTGCAGACACAGTAACAGCAGGAGAAGATTCCATCACAGTTGACGGAAAAGAAATCAAAATTTACGCAAAAGCTAACGCTGCTGAACTTCCATGGGGAGAAATCGGTGTAGACGTAGTTCTTGAGTGTACAGGATTCTATACATCCAAAGACAAAGCTCAGGCTCATATCGATGCAGGTGCTAAACACGTTATCATTTCCGCTCCGGCTGGAAACGATCTTAAGACAATCGTTTACAATGTAAACCATGAAACTCTTACAAAAGAAGATCACATCATCACATTGGAAGATCCTTTGGAATTTTTACATCAACATAAGAAAAGTATCGTCAGTCAGAGAGAAGTAAACATGGATACTGTAAATTATGTTACTTCCTTAAGAGCCGCATTAAGACAAAGTCCGGATGTGATATTGCTTGGGGAAATGAGAGATTATGAAACGATTCAGGTAGTTATGACAGCTGCAGAAACAGGGCATCTGGTATTTTCAACACTTCATACTATCAGGGCAGCGAATACGATCGAACGTATCATAGATGTATTTCCACCAAATCAGCAACGTCAGATCATGATTCAGCTGGCTTCTGTATTACAGGCAGTGATCTCCCAGCAGCTGATACCAACGATGGATGGAACATTGATCCCTGTGTTTGAGATCATGGAAGTGACCCCGGCGATCCGCAATATGATCCGCGACAATAAGGTTCCGCAGATTGATGGAATCGTGTATTCGTCTAATAAAGAAGAAATGCATTCGATGGATTTTGGTCTTCTGAATCTGTATAAAGAGGGGAGGATCACAGCGGAGACGCCTCTCTCCTATGCATCAAATCCGGAAATGCTGAAGAAAAAGCTATAGAGAAACATAACAGGAAGGGGCTGCGGTGAAGCAGTCTCTT
>ENA-ORSG01001795-ORSG01001795.1-human-gut-metagenome-genome-assembly--contig:-NODE-1795-length-11576-cov-3.364725_pt1 | contig 11576 bp, 6 predicted proteins | sample MGYA00242189_ERZ509156 | MGnify/ENA primary metagenome ERZ509156 (study PRJEB26280, sample SAMEA2338666) | human gut metagenome | biome: human gut; feature: human-associated habitat; material: faeces...
CCCTGCCTGCAGGCGGAGCAGATCCGCTACCTGCCGGGTTTTCCAGAGAAGCTGGCGGTCATAGGAGAGATGCTGGTACTGGCATCCACCGCAGGTTCCGAACAGGCGGCATTCCGGCTCTACGCGGTCCGGGCTGGGGTTAATTATTTCCACCAGATCGGCGGAGGAATAGTTTTTATCATTACGCCAGACGCGGGCTTTGACACGGTCTCCCGGCAGGGCGAAGGGGACGAAAACCACCCATCCGTCCACGCGGCCGATGCCGTCTCCCGCATTGGAAAGAGCGTCAATATCCAGTTCAAGCTCCTGGTGGTAGGAAAAAGGTTCGGGGTGGAAGCCTTTGGGAATGGTCGCAGTCATGGTGGTGGGAAAAGATTATGGGGCGGAAGGGGTAATCAGTTTGCCGTCCAGATCGTACAGCAGGGTTTCCGGCAGCCGGGGGGTGCGCAGTCCGGGGCGGAAATCGCCCGGCAAGACAGCCGGCCCCGGAGCGGACTCTTCATTCTCATCCTCTGGAAGAATCTCCTGTTGCGCCGGAGCGGGAGCCCAGGGTGCGGGATGGTCCGCCGGGGCGGTTTGTTCCGGCTGAACGGCTGGAACCGGGGCGGGGGCCTGAGGCGCCGTTTCCTTGTTGGAGGCGCAGGAATAGGTCCAGGTCAGCCCGGCAATCAGACAGGAGCGGATCAGGAGCTTTCTCATGGCGCGGATTCTTACAGCTTCATTCGGACTTGGCAAGTGAATAGCCCTGCTATGGTTCATGTAAAGGGCATTTCTTTTTTCCCGGAAACCGGGAAACGCTTGCTGTTTGACTATCCCGGGATAGTATCTATAGTAGGAACACGTATGAGGCCTTTCCTTTTTTTATGTTGTTCCGCTGTGGTTTCAGGGCTGGTTGCCCCTCAGGCCGGCATAGCTCAACAGCGTCCTCCCATTTTCGGGTTTGCCAATAAAAACAGGATACCTGAAGTCAATAAATCGGGCAGCCCCGTTTTTGACAAACTCCGTAATGAAGCTATGAAGAAAAAGCTGCCGCTGGTGATTTACCTGACCGGTTCTTCATGGTGTTCCCGGTGTAATATTTTTACCCGGGAATATATTAAAAAAACAAATTTCAAAAATGCCGCCGGGAAGAAATTTATATTCTGGCTGGTGGACACCAAACAGGTGCCGGGCAATTCCCCGGGAACGTTTAAATTCAAGATGGTTCCGGAAGAAGCCGCAAAAATCGTGGGGTGTGCGGATTCCCCCCGTGCGCCGTATGTGGTTCTTGGCCCTCCCGCCGTGTTTATCATTGACCCTGTTTCCGGAGAATTGATCAAGAGCCTGTTCACCAAAAGTGAAGTGGACAAGTATGGAAAGCCTCTTGCCGGAATTATTGAAGAAGCCTGGAATAATCATGTAAACCGGAAGAAGCTGAATTGAAATGCTTAATGGCAAGGTATCCGCGAAGCCAAATAATGACGGCGGCAAAAGCGGAATGATGAAGCGGAACGGTTTTAAACGGTTATCCGTTGGAAAGTGATTTTTGACGCGTAGCGCCGGGAATGGCAGCTTGTGGTTTCTGTTGGTTTATCAAGTCCTGACGTGTTGATATTTTAACTTTGCAATATGAATTAAGAATAATTTTAATTAATATGACCAGTATAAAGCAAAGAGACGAATTGCAATCTACTATTTGGAAAATCGCCAACGAAGTGCGTGGCGCCGTTGACGGCTGGGATTTTAAGCAGTTTGTCTTAGGAGCTCTTTTTTATCGGTTTATCAGTGAGAACTTCACCAACTTCATTGAAGGCGGTGACGAGAGCGTCAACTATGCGAATATGTCGGATGACGTTATCACCCCTGAGATAAAAGATGACGCCACCAGGACAAAAGGGTATTTCATCTATCCTGCTCAGCTCTTTGTGAATATAGCAAAGAATGCCAACAACAATCCTAATCTGAACACGGACTTGGCCGCTATTTTCGATGCGATAGAGAGTTCTGCCAATGGGTATCCGTCCGAACACGACATAAAGGGACTGTTTGCCGACTTTGACACCACAAGCAACCGTTTGGGCAACACCGTGGAGGAGAAAAACAGGCGTTTGGCGGCAGTCATCAAAGGTGTGGAAAGTCTGGATTTCGGTAATTTTGAGGATAATGAGATAGATCTTTTCGGAGATGCCTACGAGTTTCTGATTTCCAATTATGCTGCCAATGCCGGCAAATCCGGCGGAGAGTTCTTTACGCCTCAGAATGTATCGAAGTTGATAGCGCAATTAGCTATGTCGGGATTGACTTCCGTCAACAAGATTTATGATCCGGCTTGCGGTTCGGGTTCGTTGCTGCTTCAAGCGAAGAAACAGTTTGATGCGCATCTCATTGAAGATGGCTTTTTCGGGCAGGAAATCAACCACACCACTTACAACCTGGCGCGGATGAATATGTTCTTGCATAATATCAATTATGACAAGTTCGACATAGCGTTGGGCAATACGCTGATCAATCCCCAATATGGCGATGAAAAACCATTTGACGCCATCGTCTCAAATCCGCCATACTCCGTCAATTGGGTGGGAAGCGACGACCCAACGCTGATCAATGACGACCGCTTTGCCCCGGCAGGGGTGTTAGCGCCAAAGTCAAAAGCTGACTTTGCTTTTGTGCTTCACGCCCTCAGCTATCTTTCCGCCAGAGGGAGGGCTGCCATTGTCTGTTTCCCCGGCATCTTCTACCGTGGCGGTGCGGAACAGAAGATAAGAAAATATCTTGTGGACGGCAACTTTGTGGAAACGGTCATTGCATTGCCTCCCAATCTCTTCTATGGAACGGGCATCTCCGTGAATATCCTCGTGCTGTCCAGGCACAAGGCTGATACGAAGACGCAGTTTATTGACGCCAGCGGAGAAGATTTCTTTAAAAAGCAGACCAATAACAATGTCCTGACAGATGAGCACATAGAAAGAATAGTCGATATATTCGCCAGAAAGGAACCGGTGGAATATGTTGCGGCATTAGTAGATAACAGCAAGATTGCGGAGAATGGCTATAATCTCTCTGTGAGTTCATATGTAGAGGCGAAAGATACGCGCGAGGTGATTGATATTGCCAGGCTGAATGCCGAGGTGAAGCAAACCGTGGAGAGGATAGATGCGCTGCGTGCGGATATTGACGCGATTATTAAGGAGTTGGAGGATGAATAATGCACCAGCGATAACAGGAACGGCTTTTCTGACCGATGTAGTCAAGCAGATGTTAAAGGGAGTTGACATAAAATGAGTAGACTAGACGAGCTTATTCAAGAACTATGCCCTAATGGAGTGGAGTATAAAACGGTATCTTCTATAAGTAAGAATATAACATCTGGCGGTACACCCAAAACAGGAGTTGCAGAATATTATAATGGCGATATACCGTGGTTAAGAACTCAAGAAGTTAATTTTGATGATATAACAGACACTGGTGTAAAGATTACACAATTAGGAGTTGATAACTCATCAGCTAAATGGATTCCAGAAAATTGTGTTATTGTTGCAATGTATGGAGCAACTGTTGGAAAAGTAGCGATAAATAAAATTCCTATGACAACCAACCAAGCTTGTTGTAATATTGAGCTTGATAAAGAAAAAGCATTATATAGATATGTTTTCCATTGTCTATGCAACCAATATCAATATATTAAGTCATTAGGACAAGGTAGCCAAACAAATATAAATGCTCAAATTGTAAAAAAACTTACTATCCCTGTGCCACCTCTTGAGGTGCAGAGTGAAATTGTCCGTATTCTGGACAATTTCACCGAGCTTACAGCGGAGCTTACAGCGGAGCTTACAGCGGAGCTTACAGCGAGAAAGAAACAGTATGAATATTATCGCAATAAATTGTTGTCTTTCAATAAATTGATAAAATCTGGGGGGTGTCAACTTAAAAAGCTGAGAGAAATTGCAGAATATTCACATAAGAGAATAAATGCGATAGCTATGAAGAAAGATAATTATGTCGGCGTTGATAATCTTTTGCCAAATAAAGCTGGCAAAGTAGGATCAAATTACGTTCCCACTAAAGGGAATTTAACTGCCTATGTTATAGGTGACGTACTAATAGGCAATATTCGTCCTTATTTAAAGAAGATATGGTTGGCCTATAATGAAGGTGGTGCAAGTGGAGATGTCTTGGTAATTCATTTAACAGACCAATCAGTGGATGTTAAATATCTATACCAGGTATTAGCGGACGATAAATTCTTTAACTACAATATGCAATTTGCCAAAGGAGCAAAAATGCCTCGTGGCAGCAAGCAGAAAATAATGGATTATATAATCCCTGTTCCTTCGCTCGAAGAGCAACGCCGTATTGTCTCCATTCTCGACAAGTTCGATATGCTGACAACCTCCATCAGTGAAGGCTTGCCAAAGGAAATAGAACTGCGTAGAAAACAGTATGAATATTACCGTAACCAATTATTATCATTTCCCGATAATAAAACAACAGCCTGAATATGGGAAAAACATTGACAGAAATAGCTCAGGAGCTAAAAAACAGTCCAAAGAAGGTCCAGCTTATCTATGCCTTTAACGGTGTGGGAAAGACGCGGCTGTCTCGCGCATTCAAAGAATTGGTGTCGCCCAAGCATGAGGAAGAAGAAGCGCAAGACGGGGATACTGGCGTAAAAGTATTGTATTATAATGCTTTTACTGAGGATTTGTTCTATTGGGATAATGATTTGGAAAAAGATACAGACAGGAAGCTGGTGATACGTCCTAATGCCTTTACTGACTGGGTGCTTGAAGATGAAGGACAAGACAGAAATATTATAACTAATTTCCAGCATTATACTAATGATAAACTGACTCCATATTTCAATGAAGGTTATAATGAGGTTTCCTTTTCTATAGAAGGCGGCAACGAAGAGCGAATTGATAATATCAAGATATCGAGAGGCGAAGAGAGTTGTTTTATTTGGTGCGTGTTTTACAGTCTGCTGAAAGAGGTAGTCGAAGTACTGAATGTTCCAGAGCCGGAAAACCGTTCGACAAATAAGTTTGATGATTTGGAATACTTTTTCATAGACGACCCTGTAAGTTCGTTAGATGACAATCACTTGATTGAATTGGCGGTAGACGTAGCGGAATTGATAAAATCAAGTCAGTCAAATTTGAAGTTTATTATTACAACACACAATCCGCTTTTCTATAATGTACTATTTAATGCATTTAACAATGCGGATTCGCGTTATAGCTACAGCCCAAGGCATAGTGTAAAAAACGCTTGGAAAAATTGGATGATGGCACTTTTTTACCCATAGATACCAACGATTCTCCTTTTTCCTATCATTTAGCTCTCTTAACTGAGCTGAATAAAGCCATCCTCTCAGATGATATTCAAAAATATCATTATAATTTTCTTCGTAATATATTAGAAAAAACTGCTACATTTCTTGGTTATGGAAATTGGGGAGAACTTTTGCCTGCCGAATCGCGTGAGGCATATTGCAGGCGAATCAATCTGTATAGCCATTCTAAACATAGTGGAGAGGAATCTTCAATTGTTAAAGAAGAGGATAAAAGAGTATTAACTTATTTAGTAAAAGAGGTTCTAATACCTCAATATCACTTCCACTCAATCGTTGACCATAAATAGTGAACGACATGACACAGTACAGTACCATTGCAGAATTGCAAAATTTTATCGTTCTCGACAACTACACCAAGAGTTCCATGGTAAGCGAGCCGCCTGCAGGTTATCAGACAGAGGCTGCTTTGGAACGCGAATTTATAGAAGATTTGATATCACAAGGTTACGAATATGTTCCCAGCCTTGTTACGCCTGACGCCCTGCTCTGCAATGCGAGAAACCAGTTGCAGGCATTCAACAATATCGTTTTTACCGATTCTGAATGGGGTCGCTTTCTGGAGGAATATCTGGACAAGAAGAGCGACAGCCCTGTTGAAAAAACAAAAAAAATACACGATGATTACATCTGTGACTTTGTGTTTGATGATGGGCATATTGAGAATATATACTTGGCAGACAAGACGAATATTGCCCGCAACAAAGTGCAGGTGATTAATCAGTTTGAGCAGTTCGGGGAACAAGCGAACCGTTACGATGTCACGATACTGGTAAATGGGTTGCCTATGGTGCAGGTAGAGCTGAAAAAGCGGGGTGTGGCTATCCGCGAGGCTTTTAACCAGGTGCGTCGCTACAGCAAAGAGAGCTTCAACAGCGAAAGTTCACTTTATAAATATTTACAGGTTTTCGTCATCTCCAATGGTACGGACACCCGTTATTTTGCCAATACCGTAAAGCGCGATAAAAACAGTTTTGACTTTACGATGAACTGGGCGAAGTCGGACAATATGTTGATTAAAGACTTAAAGGATTTTACGGCGACATTTTTCCAGAAAAATACGCTGCTGCAGGTTCTTTTCACATATTCGGTGTTTGATACCAGTAACACGCTGCTTATTATGCGACCCTACCAGATTGCGGCAACGGAACGCATCTTGTGGAAGATAAAAAGCTCTTATCAGGCTAAGAAATGGAGCAATCCGGAGGGAGGCGGATACATCTGGCACACCACGGGGTCTGGCAAAACTCTGACGAGTTTTAAGGCCGCACAGCTTGCCACACAACTTGATTTTATCGACAAGGTGTTCTTTGTTGTTGACCGCAAGGATTTGGACTATCAGACGATGAAAGAATATCAACGTTTTTCGCCCGATAGCGTCAATGGGTCAGAGAGCACGTCGGGACTGAAGAGGAACATAGAGAAGAATGACGACAAGATTATCGTTACGACCATTCAGAAGCTGAACAACCTCATGAAGAGCGAAAGCGACTTGCCCGTTTATCAAAAACAGGTTGTATTTATCTTCGATGAGTGCCACCGTTCCCAATTCGGAGAAGCGCAGAAGAATCTGAAAAAGAGGTTCAAGAGATATTACCAATTTGGCTTTACGGGGACCCCTATCTTTCCTGAGAATGCTTTGGGGGCGGAGACTACGGCCAGTGTGTTCGGCCGTGAGCTGCATTCGTATGTCATCACAGACGCCATACGTGATGAAAAGGTTTTGAAGTTCAAAGTGGACTACAACGATGTTCGTCCACGGTTCAAGAATTTGGAAACTGAAAAAGATGAAATCAAGTTAAATGCGGCAGAAAATCAAAAGCTTTTGCTTCATCCGGACCGGATCAAAGGGATTTCTCAATACATCTTGCGGAATTTCAGGATAAAAACACATAGAACGCAAGGGAATGACAAGGGCTTTAATGCCATGTTCGCAGTAAACAGCGTTGAGGCTGCCAAACTGTATTATCAGGAATTGAACAATCTGCAGAAAGAAAGTGACAGGCCCCTGAGAATTGCCACCATATTTTCTTTCGCCCCAAATGAAGAACAAAGCGCTAAGGGCGATATCAAAGATGAAAATTTTGACCCTTCGGCAATGGACAGCAGCGCCAAAGAGTTTTTGGCAAAAGCGATTGGCGATTACAACGTGATGTTTAAAACGAACTTCGGAGTGGATAGTAAAGAGTTCCAAAACTATTATCGCGATTTGGCCAAAAGAGTAAAAAACCGGGAAGTTGACTTGCTCATTGTGGTCGGTATGTTCCTTACCGGTTTTGATGCTCCTGCTTTGAACACGCTGTTTGTAGACAAGAATCTGCGTTATCACGGTCTGATGCAGGCGTTTTCACGTACCAATCGCATCTATGACGCAACCAAAACTTTCGGCAATATCGTCACATTCAGGGATTTGGAACAATCTACAATAGATGCGATCACTCTGTTTGGAGATAAGAACACAAGGAACGTAGTGCTTGAAAAGAGCTACAAGGAATACCTTGAAGGATTTAAGGATATTGCCACCGGCGAGGCGAGAAAAGGGTATGTGGAAGTTGTCATGGAACTGAAAGAAAAATTCCCTGCCCCGGATGAGATAGTGACGGAAGCAGATAAAAAATCCTTTGTTAAGCTGTTCGGAGAATATCTACGGATAGAAAATATTTTACAAAACTACGATGAGTTTACGCAGCTCAAAGCCCTGCAAAAAATAGACAAAGAGAATCGTGCGGCTCTTGAAGCGTTTAAGAATGCCAACTTCTTGACTGATGAAGATATTGCAGCCATGCAGGGCATTGATGTACTGAAAGAGCGAACCGTACAGGATTATCGTTCGATATACAATGATATCCGAGACTGGTTCAGACATGAGAGGAACGGTAAAGCTCCGGAAGATTCAAAAATAGACTGGGATGATGTGGTTTTTGAAATTGATCTGCTTAAATCTCAGGAAATAGATCTCGACTATATTCTCGGACTGATTTTCGAACACAACAGGAAAACGAAGGACAAACCTGCCTTGGTAGATGAGGTGCGCCGTGTTATCAGAGCGAGCATCGGGAACAGGGCAAAAGAGAGCCTCATTGTTGATTTTATCAATGAAACGGATTTGGAACCGATTCGAGATAAGGCTGATATTATTGCCGCTTTCTTTACTTATGCCCAAGAGAAACAGAAAAAGGAAGCTGCTGCTCTGATTACGGAAGAGAAACTGAACGAGGAAGCTGCAAAGCGATATATTCAAACATCTTTGAAACGGAAGTACGCCAGCGAGAACGGCGCTGACCTCAATGCTATTCTGCCGAAGATGAGTCCGTTAAATCCTCAATATCTGACGAAGAAACAGAGCGTCTTTCAAAAAATCGTCGCTTTCATTGAAAAGTTTAGGGATATCGGAGGTCAAATTTAATACCTGCACACGGGCAAGCTGCCCGATTTTGCCGCCCTCATCCGGCATCATGAGGTATTACTCTTCTAAAAACGGTAAATGAAGCGCAGCCATGGCTGGGGAGTGCCGGAATAGTAGGGATACCACCGGTGTCCGGGATGGTGCATAGTGCGGCCCCATTCATCCTGACGGCGCGCCTGGGGCGCATAGAAAAGCTGTTTCCATTCCCGGCTGGCGAAGGAAGAAGGCTCTGTTTCCGAAGCCGGAGGCGCCAGAACCGCCTGGAGGGCGCTGGAAGAACAGCAATAATAGGGAATGTTGAACCGGGGCGCCATTCCAAACGCCAGGAGAAGCCATATCCAGACGCGGAGACCGGGATGCCGCGTCCAGGAGGAAGCCAGAAAGGCAAGCAGGCAGGCCATGACCGGAACGCTTCCTTTGCAAAGCAGGTCATTGACGTCTCCGTTCACGTAAAAGAAAGGCAGAATCAGGCCGGTTGCCAGCGTACAGATGAAGAGGGGATTCTTGCGGAAATCCCGCCAGCAGAACAGGGCGTACAGCAGGAATGAGGTTGCCATAAGCAGGAAATCCCCCGGACGCGTATAAAAAGGCCGCACGCCCATGTGGGAGGATGGCGCGTTTACCGCCCCATAATAAAGAAGAAAACACGTTCCCAGCAGAACGGCGGCTGAAAAGGAGGGGTGGAGCAGGACATCCCGGAGAGGGAGGACGCCTTTCCATTGGCGGCGCCACTGGCAGGCCGCCAGGGGCAGCCCTCCAAGGGCTGCGAGGGGGGAATAAAAGGCCGTGGCTGCGAACAGAATAGGCATCCAGTATAGGGGCATGCGTCCTGAAGCCAGGAAGATGAAAAAGAGCAGAACAGGAATGGATGCGTTTGCGCTGCACATGATTTGTTCCGCCGTGCCGAAGTAATGCAGACGAAACAGATCCAGCCCCAGCCAGCACTGGACATTCAGCAGAGAGCCGAATGCCGCCATCAGCAGGGCGAGCAGCAGGGAGCGGCGTCCGGAGAAAACGCAGAGCCACAGCCAGGAAAGGAACAGGCCCCAGGTTCCCCACAGAACGACAAGCACGCGCGCGGCGTCCAGCCCTGCCAGTTTTCCCGCCAGGGCTGGAACCAGCCAGAACCCCGTGTTGTAAATCAGCACGTTCCCGTCCGGAAAGATGACAGGCCACGGACTGGCGACCAATTCACGCAGACAGGCATTTCTGACGATATGGTCAGGGTGCTGGTTGACCCACTCCCCCCAGCCGGAAAGCGCCATCAGGGCGGCAAACGCCGCCAGGGCGAGAAATGAAGAGCGGGTGAACAGGGGGAAGGCGGGGAGAGAATCCCTTGTTTGCGGTTCCTTGCTTTCTCGGGGCGTCAGTCCCGCCGCCGTCAGGAGCGTGAGAGGGAGAGCGGCGTACCAGTGCATCCACCCGGTCAGGAACACCAGGACAGGCAGCAGAAGCCAGGCGCAGGTGTGCCACTTCAGCGCGGTTGCGTTGAACGCTTGTTCCGGGCACGGGGCATCAGCGGCAGGGGGAGGCATTTCCCCGGAACCTTAATGGGGCTGGTCCGCGGGGGCAAGGAGGAAACTCGCAGACCGGAACGGAAGGGGGCATTTGTATGGGTATGGTGGCAGGAATGAGCGCGCGCCGTTGCCTCTTTACCGGAGAAACGGGGCAGGTCATGCTGGGAGGCCTATGAATAAAACACAATTTATCAGGGAGCTCCAGCGTGAGCTGGGGAAGGACGTTACTTCCCGGCAGGCGGAACACGCGTTGAACGCGGTGCTGGATACGATTGCGCGGTCGGTCCGGAGGCGGTCGCTGGTGAAATTCCGGGGTTTTGGCACTTTCCGCGTCAAGCACCGCCGCGCCCGCATCGTACGCCATCCGGAAAACGGCGGCAGGTTGCTGGTGCATGAATCGAAAACCATGAAATTCCGCCCCTCTTCCCTTCTGTGGAAGGAGTAGGGAAGCCGTTCGGCAGCTCCTGTCATTTTGCCATTGACTTCCTCGTCCGCGGAGGCCCTTAATGTGGATAAGGCAGGAACATTTTTGCCTGCCTGCATAAGTAACTGGCCCCTTCCACGTTTGCCGATTATGACTCCGGATTCCGTTCATTTGCTGACCCGTTCCTCCCAGATGACCCTGTGCAAAGATGAACAGGGCCGTGTGCGCCGCGCCTATTACGGCCCGAGGCTGCATCAGCCGGAGGATGCCCTGGAAAACGCCGCGGATGCTCCTCTCCTGTATTCCTCCCTGGCGGATTCCGTAACAGGGCTTCCCAATGCGTCCGGCGAGTACTGCATTTGCGTGACCCAGGCGGACGGGGCCCTTTCCCTGAGCCTGGAATGCCAGGGTTGGGAAGTGCTGGAACTGGATGACGACCGGGAAGAAGCCGTCTTCTATGGGAAGGACCCTTCCTACCCTGTGCGGGTGGAAATCCACGTGCGCTCTCACAGGGAATCGGACACCTTTTTGCAGTGGGCGGTTGTTCGGAACGAAGGGAAAGAAGGCATCCGCCTGCACCGCGTTGCGTCCGCACAACTGGGTTTGCGCGCAGAACGGTACTTCGTCACCAGCTTCCGCGGTACCTGGGGCGGCGAGTCCCTGATGAGTGAGGAAGAAGTGGCCCGGGGGCATGAACTTGCCCTGGTATCCGGAACCGGCACCCGCACCGCCCAGGAGGGAAGCCCCGGATTCATCATCTCTCTGGACGGTCCGGCGCGGGAGGATTCCGGGGAGGTTGTTCTGGGGGCGCTGGCATGGTCCGGCAATTACCGGATATGGTTCCGGCACAGCCCGTATCATTACCTTTTTGCCGGAGCGGGACTGGATACGGCTCCC
>ENA-ORSG01001796-ORSG01001796.1-human-gut-metagenome-genome-assembly--contig:-NODE-1796-length-11567-cov-3.074010_pt1 | contig 11567 bp, 11 predicted proteins | sample MGYA00242189_ERZ509156 | MGnify/ENA primary metagenome ERZ509156 (study PRJEB26280, sample SAMEA2338666) | human gut metagenome | biome: human gut; feature: human-associated habitat; material: faeces...
GTTGCCTTTGACGGTGCGCGATGTACGCGCCACGCTGGAGGAGATCTGCACCGCGCTAGATGCCATCACCGATCTGAACCCCAACAGCAACGGTGTGCACCGCCTTTCTCTGACAGAAAGACTCAGCTACGTTCCGGCTCAATAACATCAGCATCTTTATTTACAAAAAAGCAGACCTTGCCGGGTCTGCTTTTTTCTATACCTAATAACAGATACAATCACAGCATGGAACCCCATTTAAAGCTCCATGATTTCAGAGATATTATGTCATCATGACATAATATCTCCCCCGCGTTTTATAATTTAATATGCTGCACCGTATTTTCCGCTTTCCAGCTCCAGCAAAAACTTATACAGCGGCACAGTCTCGATCGTCACGCCGTCCTCGATGATTGTTTCCTCCTCCTCATAGGTCACAATGACGAGCCGCGCGGCTTCCTGTGAGGTCTGCGCCAGCTTTTTCAGGTTGCCTACCTCGCGTTCGCGGGCGTCCCCGGAAATGGAGTAGGCCGCCTGCACGGCCAGGCCGACCGATGGCAGATAAAAATCAATATCAATTCCGGTCTTGGCGTATTTCAGGTAATACACCTCGTCCGGATACGCGCACCAGCGCAAGCGCCGCCATATTTTCCAGCTGCACCGCCTCTTTCCTGTCTAGGAACAGGCTTACAATGCCGTTGTCGGAGAAATAAAACTTCGGGTAGTTCTCCTCCTCGACAAGGTTTGCGTAGTAGTTCTGCAGGTGGAACAGCATGTAGGCATGCTTCCTGGTTGCCGCTCCTGCCTTATTTTTGTCGAGTATACTTGACGGAGTTGTCTTATTTTTGTCAAATATATTCTGCAATATAATTTTCTTTTTTAAAATAAAACGTCTTGCAATTCTATTTCCTTATGGTATAATAAAGTTAAATCATTAAAGTTATAACCTTATGGATAACACCTTTTCTCGGATTAGGAGGTTTTTATGGTAAAACTCGACTATGCGCGGCTGAAAAATATACGCCTTGAGCAGGACATCACCCAAAAGGAGCTTGCCACTGCCACCGGTGTAAACCTTTCCACCATCAAGCAGATCGAAACCGGCCGCAGCGCAACCGACCTCGAAAACATCGAGAAGCTATGTGCCTATCTGGAAGTTGACATCAACGAAATTTACCACCCCGACTACCACGACACAAAGGTCTTGTGCATGCTCAACAACAAGGGCGGCTGCGGCAAAACCAGCCTGTGCAGCGGCATTGCCACCTCGATGGCCGAGCTGGGGCTGCGCATCCTCGTCATCGACGGCGACGGTCAGCGCAACCTGTCCAGCAGCTTTGATATGCCCCGCAGCGAGAAGAACTTCGGCGCAGCGGTACTGGCGGAGCAGGATTTGAACGGCTACATACAGCCCACCAAATTTGAGAATATCGACATCATCGTGGCCGATGTTTCGATGGGTACGCTGGACATGGCGCTGTTTACCAAGATCAGCCGCGAGAACATCGTGCGCAGCATCCTGCGCCCCGTTGTCGAGCGCGGCTATTATGATTATATCCTCATCGACACGAACCCGAATCTGTCGCTGCTTAACTTCAACATCGTGAACGCCTCCAACTATGTGCTGATCCCCGCCCAGCCCGCCAGCTTTGATTTGGACGGCCTGGCCGTGGTGCTGCAGTTTGTCGAGGGCATCAAACCGTACAACCCGACCTTGCAGGTGGGCGGCATCATCATCAACCGCTACGATGCCCGCAACCGCCTGATCACCGAGGCGGCCATGGACCAGCTGCGGGAAAGCTACAGCGCCCTGCTGTTTGAGCAGATCATCCGGGTGGACAGCCGCCTGCAGAACGCCCAGTGGGAGAACCGCCCCGTGCTGGACTACGCGGGCAGTGCGCGTATCTCGAAGGAATACCGCGCCCTTACGAAAGAAATTTTGAAGCGCTGCGTTTGAGAAAGGCGGTAATACTGTATGGCTTTAAAAAAACGAACCGTCGTCTCCCCTGCTGCCGGCGCGGTGTCTCTCCCCTCTTTGATGGCCGCCCTGCCCGGCACACGGCGGCTGGAGGAAGTGCCGCTGGACAAGCTCTCCCCTGCTCCGGCTGACTGGAACTTTTACGCGCCGCTCCCCGATGACAAGCTGCTGGAGCTGATCGAGAGCATCCGGGCCAACGACCTGCTGCACCCCATTGTGGTCTGGAAGCAGCCGGATGGCGCGCTGGTGATTTTAAGCGGCCACAACCGCGTTCGGGCTTACACTGCCCTGTTGGAAAAGACCGGCGAGGACAAATACCGCCGCATCCCCGCCACCGTACTGACGGACATCACCGCCGACGAGGCGCACGAGATCGTCGTCGATTCCAACTACGTGCAGCGCGTGCTGACGCCGTCGGAGAAGGCGCGGAGCATCTCCCAGAAGTACGCGCTGGCCGGGCGCAAAAAGCGCAGCAGGAACGGCGTGCGCAAATCAAAGTATGAACAGATCGGCGAAGAATACAATCTCTCCGCCCGTCAGATCGCGCGGTATGTGCGGCTGGGCAGTCTGGACGGCAGCCTGCTCAAGCTGCTGGACGGCGGCAAGCTGCCGCTGACAACGGCGCTGCGGCTCGTGGATTTTTCTGCCGAGAATCAGAAGTATCTGGCCGACCACCATGCCGACGAGCTGGCAGGCCCCAAAATGGCCAGGCTGACCGCCGCCATGGCCCCGGAACAGATGGATGCTGCCCTGCAGGCAGAACCGCAGACGGTGCGCGTTTCCGTCACCGTGCCCGCCGCGCTGGAGGAGGATTTCCGCCGCATGGCCGAGGAATGGCTGCACACCCACCGCTGAGCCTGTAGGGGCCGGGCACGCCCGGCCCGCAGCTTTCCCGCAAATAACCGCCTTTCCGGGCAAGATATTATGTCATGGTGACATAATATCCTATTTATATGGACTCTATTTCTGCATGATATTATGTCATGGTGTCATAATATCTTTTTGCAAGGAGGTTGGCCGTGCCAAAAAAAAGTGAATTTTTGCCGCCGCCCAAGCCGGATTCTCACCCGGAAGAAGCGGCAATCCTCACACGTATTTTTAAGAAAGAGCCTCTTATCACCTACCGCGAGCTTTTGGACAAGTACAAGAGCGAAGTCAGTAAACAGCAAGGACTGCTCGGGCTTCTCGGCTTATTTACCACGTATCTGGACAGGCCGAACGATGACCCTCTCATTCCGCAGCTTATTCAGGCAAAGCAGGCTGCGCTGCAAATGGAGATTTTGTCCCGTCCCATCGATGGCAATCTGAGTATGCCGGAAACTGAAATTCAGATTTTGGCCAAAGCGGCATTGAAAGGCGCACTGGTCGGCTTGCCCGCCGGTCTTGCCTGTTACTTTACCTGCTATGCCTTCGCCACACGGGAGCTTTCTGCCTCCGGCAATACGTTAAGCGAACCTATGGCAGAGCGTTTCTTGCTTTCCTCAGCGAACCAAAACGCCCTGACCCAGTACAGTATGCAGACGGATTCCATCTTCCGCAATCTGCCCAAGCTGCTGCCGGAGGAGGAAAACGAGGTCTACGTCGGCAAGATCGCCGGGAAAAACGTGTCCACCATCGTGACAATGGATTTCCCGAAAGCCATCGCGTTGGACAGCGGCGGCAGCCTGACGAGCTTTGATAAGGCTATCTTAAACGGCGTTTCCTCGCTGCTGATCGCGGGAACGATCTATTTCACCATCCCGATGCTGTACCGCGCCATGATCGGCAGTGAAAACCCCAGTATGCGGGAGGAGGCCGTCCAGACCATCCGTGACCGGCTGGAATTTATGCGGCACTCCACCATCACACTGGACTGCACCGAGGAGGCCGCCGCCCACTTTATCAAGGAGGGGCAGAACCTGCAGAGCCTGACGCTCTCGCAATATCTCTTGCCGATGAACCGGATGAACGCCGTGCTCAACGGGCGGGAGGTCGAGGCGTACTTCCTCATTGACACGCCGCCGCTGTTCCAGTATGCGTCCAGCAAGCGGCAGATCTCCCTTGTGGATATGGACCTTTTGAACGTACACTTTGAAGCCGACTCTCCGCTGGCCGGGGCCAGCCTGAACAACACCCCCGCCATCATTGTGCTGAAGAACTACCTGCTGACCCGCATTGAGGGCATGAAGAACCCAAACAACCGTCTGCAAAGCCGAAAGATCCTGTTCTCGTCCATCTACGAGGAGCTCGGCGAGCCGTCGCCCATCAAGCAGCGCCGCCAGCGCCTGCGCAACTACACCGAGATCTATCTCGAATATCTGACCCAGCAGAACTACATCAGCGGGTACAGCTTCACCCGCACCGGGCGCGTTGTGGACGGGGTGGAAATCGTGCTGGACCGCACCACCCGCAAGCCCGCACCAACGCCCGAGCTGACTTTGCCCGATGAAACGAATAAGGGCCGCTTCAAGCAAAAACCACGCAAGCGGAACATGATACGATAGCCACGATTTTAAAACCACAACTGATGACCAAATCCAGCCTTACCAAAGCCACATTTGATGACCATAAGTGCTTCACCAAAGCCACAAATGATTACCACCAAAGCTACATCTGATGACCGCCAAAGCCACATCTGATGACCGCCAAAGCCACAACTGATGACCCAAGCACCCCCGCAAAACCCATGATTTTTCACATTTCAACGGCAAATTTTCGCTTTTTGAAAAGTGCTGTATGTACTGTAAGTACTGTATGATATCTTTCCCTTTTTTACAGGGAGGAAAAGATACAGTTTTTCCCTGTAAGAGGAGAAGTTTTCGTATGAGAAAAACGGATGCCAAAACCTTAAAAAGCTGCCTGCCTCAATGGCTGCGGGAGCACGGGTTGCCCCTACACAAGCCGTTCGCCTGCCTGAACCCCGCGCACCAAGACGCGCACCCTTCTATGGGGTACAATGAAAAAAATCAGACCGTCCACTGCTTTGCCTGCGGCGCGACCTACGATATTTTTGACTTAGTTGGGCAGGAAGAAAATCTGACGGATTTTCCTTCTAAAATGAAGGCCGTCAACCGGCGCTACGGCGGGGGCGAGGTCATCCGGGTCACGGCGAAGCCGACGCAGACTTTTCCTTATAAGGAAGGAGGAGGCAGACCCGACCCCTACTTTACCGGACGTGGCTTGTCCGATGAAACGGTACGGCGGTTTGGGTTGGTGGTCGAGAATGGCTATGCGGTGCTGCCTGTCTTTGCGGAGGGTGTCTGCTGCAGCGTTTGCCGCCGCGCCATTGACCCGGCTGTTGAACCGCGCTACCAGAACAGCCGCGGGGCGATGCAGCTTTGGAACAGCGCTGCTATGGAACGTGCGGCAGGGGAAGCACTGTTTGTGACGGAGGGCATTTTTGATGCCCTTTCCTTAGAGGAATTGGGATTCCCGGCTGTAGCGCTCTGCGGTGCGGCCAACACAGGGCGGTTGATGCAGGCCTTAGACGCGCGGGAAGCAAAGCCGGAGAGGGTGATTCTTGCCGGGGATTCCGATGCAGCAGGGCAGGGGATGAACGAGAAGCTGCGGGAGCAGCTGACGGCGCGCGGCATTGCGTGCGCCGTGCTGGCTTTGCCGGATGGCTGCAAGGATGTGAACGAAGCATTAGTGCAGAATAGAGATGCGCTGCAAGCCGCCTGCGAGGCCGCCACAGCGCCGCAGGTGGTACAGCAGCAATCGACCTTGGAGGACGAGTTCCTCGCGTATCTGGGCCGCCGCGGGGGCGCTGCTGTGATGTCTACGGGTATCGCCGGTTTGGACAAGGCGTTGGACGGTGGTTTGCACGCCGGGCTGACCGTGCTGGGTGCGGTTTCCAGCATGGGCAAAACCTCCCTGATGCTGCAAATGGCCGATACGCTAGCCGCTGCGGGGAGAAATGTGCTGTTTATAACAATAGAAATGTCCCGTATGGAGTTGATCGCCAAGAGCGCCGTGCGCGGTACAAAAGAACGTGCACGCCCGCTGCTGGACGGCAAGCTGTCGGAAGAAAAAGTGCGCGGTCTGATTTCCGCTTACAGGCAAAAGACCGGCGGCAGGGTAGAGCTGTGGGAGCCGGACGCCCCGCTTACCCCGGCTTTTTTGGATGAAAAAGTGTCGGCCTTCTGTGCGCAGCACGAAAGCCCGGTGCTGTTTCTGGATTATCTGCAGCTTGTCGCCCCTGCGCGCGCGGGCATGACCGAGAAGCAGACCGCCGACGCCGCCGTCGCCATGCTCAAGCAGCTGGCACGCCGGTACGATATGCCGGTGATGGCCGCATCCAGCCTGAACCGTGAGGCCTACCGCCCCGGCAGTGCCGAGCCGGGACTGTCGGCCTTCAAGGAGTCCGGCAGCGTGGAGTACAGCGCCGATTTGCTGCTGGTGCTGAAATACCGCACCGATGCCGACAGGGAAAACAAGACCGCTCCGCGTCATTTGGCACTGACCATCTTAAAAAACCGCTTCGGCGCGACGGGGGAGAGTATCCCCCTGGACTATGAGCCGGAGAAAGAACTGTTCCGGAACGGAGCTGCCAAAGCCTCCCCGCGCACAGGAAGAAACAAAATACGGTAAAGCAGGGGGAGATATTATGACATGATGTCATAATATCTCTATTTTTCGCATGAAAAATGTGAGAAATACAGGAAAAAGTGGCTCATGATTTGTGCAGATTATATTGAATTTCGCTTTGAAAATGTGTATACTGAGTGTGTACGAAAAAAAGAGAGGGGGAAATATACCGTGTATCTGAAAAGAAAAGTAGACACGTTTCTTCGTGAATGGAAAGCGGACCCGGCAAGAAAGCCGCTTATCATCAAAGGAAGCCGTCAGGTCGGGAAAACCGAATCAATCCGGAAGTTTGCCGCAGAAGAGTATGAGAGCGTTGTAGAAATCAATTTTGTCCGGGATGAAAAATACAAGGGAATCACCGCAGACGGCTATGAGGCGGCCGCCATTATCAAAAATATATCGATGATTGACCCTTCCAAGAAATTTATTCCGCACAAAACGCTGCTTTTTTTTGATGAAATTACCGAATTTCCGGAAATTGCAACATCCCTCAAGTTTTTCCATGAGGATGGGCGGTTTGATGTGATTTGCAGCGGCTCTATGCTGGGTGTGAACTATAAGAAAATCGAAAGCAACAGCGTCGGCTATAAAAAAGATTACGATATGTTCTCCATGGACTTCGAGGAATTTTTGTGGGCAAAGGGCTATGATGACACGACTGTTGAAGATATGCTTTTGCATATGCGGGAGCTGCGCCCATTCAACGAGCTGGAGATGCAGGTTTACCATTCGCTGTTTCTGGATTTCTGTATTCTCGGCGGTATGCCCGCTGTCGTGGCCGAATACATCGAAAAAAACACCTTTGAAGGTTCTCTGGACACCCAAAGGCAGTTGATTGCAGATTATAAAGAAGACATCCGCAAGTATGCGCAGGGGCTTGACCAGGCGCGCATCCTGAATGTGTTTAACCGAATTGCCCCGCAATTAGCCAGGGAAAACAAGAAATTCCAGATCTCCAAGGTCGCCACCGGCGCAAGATTCCGGGATTACCGTGGGTGTGCCGAATGGCTGGCGGATGCCGGGATGGTAAACATCTGCTTTTGTCTGGAATTTCCGGAGCTTCCATTGGGCGGGAACTATGACCCGGATGTATTCAAGCTCTATTTTGCCGATACCGGGCTGCTCGTCTCGATGCTGGATGAAGAATCGCAGGAGGATCTGCGCGCCAATAAAAATCTTGGCGTCTACAAAGGTGCGCTCTATGAAAACATGGTCGGCGAAGCGCTTGTAAAGCAGGGCTATAAGCTCTACTATTATAAGCGGTCGGATTCTACATTAGAGGAAGATTTCTTTATCCGCTCAGCGTCCTCGCTGATTCCGCTGGAAGTGAAGGCCAAAAATGGGCAGGCAAAATCCATGCGCACGTTGATAGCATCGGACAAGTATGAGGACATCCGCTACGGGTTCAAGTTTTTTGCCGGCAATATTGGGCATGAAGCACAGTTTTATACGTTCCCCTATTTCTGCGCATTCCTGCTCAGGCGCTTTATGAAGGACTTCCGCCCGCAGGAAGAAAGCAGCAATTGATTTCACGCAGACAGGTGATTTTTTAGAGATATTATGACATCATGTCATAATATCTTTTTTGCTGCCTTGCTTTTGTATCACTTTGGTGATATACTTATACCAAGGAGGGCGTCAATATGGAAAAGAAAATCACCCTGTTTCACGGCTCGGAAAAAGTCATCGAGCATCCCGTGTTTGGCGAGGGGAAAAAGCATAATGATTTCGGGCTTGGCTTTTACTGCACGGAAAGCGAGGCACTGGCAAAGGAGTGGGCCGTTTCCTCTTTGCGGGACGGTTTTGCAAACCGCTATACTCTGGATACGGAATATCTGCGGGTTTTACATTTGAACAGCCCGGACTATACCATTCTCAATTGGATCGCCGTGCTGGTCGAGCATCGTCTATTTTCCATAAAAACGCCGGTGGCAAGGCGGGCCAAGCAATATCTGATCGACAATTTCAGCGTGAACGTAAATGCCTATGATTTGATTACAGGCTACCGCGCCGATGATTCCTATTTCGATTATGCGGAATCTTTTCTGAACAATGCCATCTCGGTAGAGCAGCTCTCGCAGGCGATGCGGCTTGGCAAATTGGGGGAGCAGGTGGTGATCAAGTCGCAGTTTGCCTTTTCCAATCTGAAATTTGAGGGCTTTTCCATCGCAGAAAAAGACAAATACTATGTGCAGCGCAAAGCAAGAAACGATGAAGCAAACCAAACCTATCTGAAAATGCTGGACGATGAGGCAGACGGCATCTATATGCAGGACATTATGAGAGGAGGCATCCGCAGCGATGACCCACGCATACCAAGAAATCTATCTGAGTAATGCGCAGGCGGCTTTGGGGGATGCGTTCGACTATGCGATTCGTGTCTGCGGCGTATCGGGAGAGAATTTTATAAAGCTGTTCACCGTAAGTTCGGTAAGCAAGCATATGGAAAACGGAGAACCCGCGTATCTGGCAGGGAAGAGCGGCATTGAACTGGCTGCGCAGATCCTTGCGGAGACGACCGGGATGACAGAACAGCCGGAACAGCCGGAACGGTATGCGCGTTCCGGCGAATATTGGATCGGGTGGGCGGTTGCGTATTATCAGTGGTACTCCGGGCGAAAGTACAGCGAGATTTTCGAGGTGCTTTCCTTTGTGGAACTGGAAAAAATATATTATACCCTGCACGAAGCGGACGTCAGCAAATTTGCCGAGATTGCGGATGCCCGCATCCGGGAGCACTTTGCGGAAACAAACCTGAAGCGCATCCGCACGGCCTACGGCTGGTCGCAAGCCGAGCTGGCGAAAAAATCCGGCGTCGGCCTGCGCTCCATCCAGCTGTACGAACAGCGGCAAAAGGACATCAACAAGGCAAGCGCGGAGAGCTTGTATAAGATTTCCAGAGTGCTTGGCTGCGCGATGGAGGACTTGCTGGAAAGATAAAAACACGGACTTTTATCCGGTGGGCGCGGATGAAAGTCCGTGTTTTTGTGCGGGCGCGGTAACGGTTTACCCGTTTATAGAATGAACGGGTAAACCGTTATATTTTTAAAATAACATACTATGTTATTGACATTTCCCCGCGTTCAGTGTAATATAAAAATGTATTCTTACAATACACAAAGTCGAATCAGGTCCGATACACCTGTATGATGCGCCGACTTGCCTTAGCCTTTGCCAATGGTTTTTCGCATCATGGACCCACACATGAGTAATCCTTTTGAAAGTGTGTGGCAACGTATCTGAATGTAGCCGGACATACTGATAAAATGCCGGAGAGATGATTCCTCTAAAAAGAATCCGACAGAGCCTTACCTGCCGTAGAAGAAGAAAGCAAGGCTGCACACATAAGCAGTCCTGCAAATAAAAGTCAATAGGTTTTGCAGAAAAAGTCCAAAAAAATACTCGGCAGATAGCCGAGTAAAAATGCGTACAGCAAACAGGACTCCCTCAAAAATCGGAGGCAGCCAAATGACAAAATGAGCATTACAGATTAGCCTTCTTCGACCTGAGTTGCGCTTTCGACGGCGTTCAGGCACTCCTTAACGCGGGCATAGTAAATACGCAGGAATTTGTTCGCGGCAGCAGTAGTGCAAACGAAGAACGGCTTCCCCTCGTCACGCTTTTTGGCGTAGAACTGGTAAACCGCTTCGTTTTCGGGTTTGCATTTAACGTAAGTAGAAACCACCTGAAAGAGCGCTTTCCTCAGCTGAGGTGACCCGCGCTTGGAAGTTGTCACACTGGAAAGCTGCATCTTGCCGGAGCCAACAACGCCGGGGTCTACGCCTGCAAAGGCCACAATAGAACTGCGGTGCGGGAAACGGCGAACATCACCCAATTCAGCCATGAGATGCGGTCCTGTGGACTTTCCAACGCCGTACATGGCCATAACGGTCTCGTACTCCGGCAGCTGCTTGCAGAGATTCAGCATCTCGGCTTCCAGCTTGGACTGGTTTTCGCGCAGTGCAATAAGCTGGTCGGCGGCAACTGTAACCAGTAATTTAGCATTGTTGTCACGCGGCAGTGTGGTATAGGGTCCGCAACTGGCTGCGTAGAGAGCATCTGCCGCATCATTACTAAAATGGTAGCCCTTACTCTTGCACCATTTCTTGTATCGCTCTTCAAAAGCATCCGGTGACATACGGTTAATGCAGTCGCAATGCCAAAAGCTTCGGTAAAAGTCCACCCACTTCAAATGTCCGTCTGCCTTTTCGGGGCTTGAGAACAGCTCGTTTACACCCGGAAAGGTCTTGTCAGACAAAGAAATAAGGTTGTTTGTGAGCATGACAATATTCTTATTATACAAGTCGCATTGACGTGCGCACAACTTGAGTTGCTGTCTAATTGCTTCCATAGGAGTATATTCCAGCAATGTAGACCAGTTGTCAAGCCCATACTTGGCAATTTTTAGGGCATCTTTCGGGTCGGATTTTACTTTGCGCAGAGAGCCTGCTCCGCTTTGCTTAATAAGCAATGGGTTCAGGATGCTTACAAAGATTCCCTCACTGTGAAGCAGCGCTGCTACCGGCTCATGATATCTGCCTGTTGCTTCCATTACAACGCGGGTATCTGGTTCCATGCAAAGAACATCCAACGCAAGATGTGACAGTTCAATATCTGAATGCCTTACCTCATATGGCGCTGCAACAAGCTCCCCACCGGGCTTCATGGCAGCTACCATACTCTTACCCTTAGAAACATCGATTCCAACTACGGTCATTCGTTTTCCCCCTAATTTGAATTTGCAATGGCTTCCGCCTTTTACTTATTGCTTGTTCAATCTCCTGAGTAACACGAACGCACCGCTACGGTGGGACTACCTGCGTAAATCGAATGCTGCGAATAAGAACGGCGGCTGACTGACTGCTTAACGGACGTGTAAGTCCAAGAAAAATGGTGTCCGGCCACTACGTTCTTATTCTACAGCTTAGGCAACAAGTTGGATAGCAACACGGCTGGATGCCGTGGGGCTACCCACAAATATATTGTAGGAGAAAAAAGAGAATGGCGAGGCATTGATCTCTACCGTTCTCTTTGACAACGTGAG
>ENA-ORSG01001816-ORSG01001816.1-human-gut-metagenome-genome-assembly--contig:-NODE-1816-length-11440-cov-6.290470_pt1 | contig 11440 bp, 11 predicted proteins | sample MGYA00242189_ERZ509156 | MGnify/ENA primary metagenome ERZ509156 (study PRJEB26280, sample SAMEA2338666) | human gut metagenome | biome: human gut; feature: human-associated habitat; material: faeces...
TGCCTGCCTAATCCGAGGACACGCTTCAAGGTACCCCTATCAGGAGTAGCGGAAGGGCCTGCCTGCTTTTTATCGTGCCCGGGGCGCTGGGGCGTCCAGGTCCCGATAGGTTTTCACGATGATCACGGCGGAGATGACGATCTGGAAGAATTTCATGACGATGCCCACCACCGCCATGGGGATCTGGGCATACTGCTCCTGACCGAACACCGGGCCCAGGGCCATGCTGACAAAGGCGCAGCAGCCGTCCCCCACCATCACGGCGATGGCCAGGGCCACCACCGTCAGGGGAAACACCACCGTGTTGGCGGCGTTGCCGTAGGACCCCAGATAGTCGGCGTTGGCAATGAAGATCTGGTCCACGATGTTGTACAATGCCCCCACCAGCAGGGAGATCACGCAGGGAACGGCGCGTAGCGGCCCATGAGCCGCCCCACACGCTCCGTTCCCAGAAAATCGTTGGAGCGTTCCATAAAATATCACTTTCCTTCCTGCAAAATCCCCGGAGACGGGCATTTTTGCCGCAAAAAAAGCGCGGCGCTTCTGCAACCGGATTTACGCAGAAACGCCACACGCTGTGGAATCAGTATATCAGATTTTGGGAAAACCTGCAAATGGTGGTTGTGTGCAAAAATCGGCTCCCGTCCGGCGGCCCGGAATGGACGATTTTCACAATGACCCCCGGCAGGAGGTCTTATTTTGCATACAGCAGCCCGATGAGCCAGTTCAGCGTCCGTCCCGGCAGAATCCGGGTCAGGAACACGAAGAACTGATAGTCCAGCCGGATGGTATAGATGGGCTTGGGCCGCCGCTTCATGGCCACCCGGGCAATAAACGCTCCGGCCTTGGCGGGGTCCATGCCGTTCTGCTCGTCGTGCTCCATCCGCTGGACGGACCGGCCGATGCGGCCGCCGTACACGTTGTCGCCCTCCATGGTTTTCACCCGGGCGGCGGTGAAGCCCGTGTGGATGTCCCCGGGCTGCACGGCGCACACCGTGATGCCGAAGGGCCGCAGCTCGTTGGCCAGGGCCATGGTATACGCGTTCACCGCCGCCTTTCCGGCGGAGTAGTACGCCTGGAAGGGAATGGGGCAGGGCGCCGCCACGGAGCTGAGGTTCACGATGCGGCCCCGGCCCGCCTGGCGCATATGGGGGATGACGGCCTTGTTCATCCGCACCATGCCGAAGAAGTTCACGTCCAGCAGGCGCTGGGCCTCCGCCGTGTCGGTGAACTCCACCGCCCCGGAGATGCCGAAGCCCGCGTTATTCACCAGCACGTCGATGCGCCCAGCCCGGTCCATGATCTCCGCCACGGCGGAGCGGACCTGGTCCTCGTCGGTGATGTCGCAGCGGATGTGGTGCAGGCCCTCCACCCCCTGTTCCCGGCGGCTCAGCTCATACACGGTATAGCCCGCATCCCGCAGATACAGGGCCGTGGCCCTGCCGATGCCGGAGGTTCCTCCGGTGATGACAGCGATCTCACTCATGATCCTTCACCAGCACGTCCGCCATGATGTCCATGGCCTCGTCCAGCAGGGCCTCGGTATGGGTGGCCATATAGCTGGTCCGCAGCAGGGCCTCCCCCTCCGGCGTAGCCGGGGGCAGGGTGGGATTCACATACACGCCCCGGTCATAGATCTCCCGGGCCACCTCCAGGGTGTGGTAGGTCTCGTAGGTATAGATGGGGATGATGGGCGTGGGGGCCGTCAGGGCGGACTCCCGGATCTTCATGCCCCGGTCCGTCATGCCCTTGCGGGCATAGAGACTCAGCTCCCGCAGCCGCTCCGGCAGCTCGGGATGCTGCTCCAGGTGCCGCAGGGCCGCCAGGGCCGTGGCGCAGTTGGCCGGGGGAATGGACGCCGAGAAAATGAAGGGCCGGGACGCGTGGCGCACAAAGTCCGCCACCTCCTCCGAGGCCGCCATGTAGCCGCCCAGGGACGCCAGGGACTTGGAAAACGTGCCCATATAGATGTCCACCTGGTCCTCCAGGCCGAAGTAGCTGGCCGTGCCCCGGCCGCCCTGGCCCAGAACGCCCAGCCCGTGGGCGTCGTCCACCATGACCCGTGCCCCGTACTTTTTGGCCAGGGCGCAGATCTCCGGCAGTCTGGCGATGTCGCCGCCCATGGAGAACACGCCGTCGGTGACGATCAGGGCGCCGTTCTTTTCCGGCACCCGCTGCAGGCACTTCTCCAGCTCCTCCATGTCGCTGTGGCGATAGCGCAGCATCTTGCCGTAGCTCATCTGGCACCCGGCATAGATGGAGGCGTGGTTCTCCCGGTCGCAGATGACGTAGTCGTGCCGGTCCACCAGGGCGCTGATGATGCCCACGTTGGACTGATACCCCGTGCCAAAGGTGACGATGCCGGGCTTGCGCAGGAACTTTCCCAGCTCCGCCTCCAGCTCCAGGTGCATCTCCAGAGTGCCGTTGAGGAACCGGGAGCCGCTGCACCCGGTGCCGTAGCGCTCCAGGGCGTGAATGCCCGCCTCCACCACGTCCGGGGCGATGGTCAGGCCCAGATAGTTGTTGGAGCCCAGCATGATCCGGCGCTTGCCCTCCATCTGCACCTCCACGTCCTGCCGGGATTGCAGCGCGTGAAAATAGGGATACACCCCCGCCTCCTTCAGCTCCTTGGCCAGGGACGGGGCATAGCATTTCTCGAAAATGTCCATGTAAGACCTCCTTGCTGATATGAAATATTAGATTTCATAGAGAAAAACATCGAATTAACAGGGAATGATGATTCAATTTATTATATACTGCCCCCCGCTTCCCTGTCAACCGGTGATTTGCGGGGTCACACGGACCGGGTGGCCACCACGTCCACGCCGGTGCCCAGCACGTTGGGGATCACCACGTCCCCGGCGGCTACCGGGGCCGTCAGCTGCACCCGGCACAGCGCCCGGGCCACGTCCAGCACCCTCTCCTTGGGCACCTCTCCGGCGGTGCGGACGGACACCACCGGCAGCGCGCCGCCGGACACCCGGACGGTGCCGGTGACGGTGCGGGCCGGATGGGTGCACTCCTTCCGGGCATAGGCGTCCCCCCGGGGGCAGGTGTTGCCGGTGACCCGGGTCACCTGGCTGCCGTCCATAACGGGGGTCAGCTGGCAGCCCATGGGGCAGCCGATACACGTCAGCTCGCGGATGCTCATTGTGCTCCCTCCTCCACCTGAATGGTGATCTGCTTCAAACCCCGGGGCAGGTCCGCCCGCCGCAGGGTCAGCTGCTCCATCTCGCCGGGGCTGAGAATGCGCTTATGCACCCGGCGCAGCAGCCGTCCGTCCAGATAAACCGCCAGATCAGCGTCCCGATAGGGTTTGCCCACCCGGAACCGGACGGTGACGGTTTCCTCCATGGCCGCCGGGTCCAGATACTGGGGCACGGTGTACCGCACGCCGTTTTTCCCGGTCAGGCGGACGGTTTGCCGCTCCCGCCGCTGCTCCAGCAGGTACCGGGCAGCGTTTTCCCCGGCCCGGGCCGCCTCCTGGGACACGAAGTCCACCAGATCGTGGACGTGCAGCACGTTGCCGCAGGCGAACACGCCGGGAACGGAGGTGGACAGATCGTCCCCCACCTCCGGCCCGCCGGTAACGGCGTCCAGCCGGACCCCGGCCTGCTGGCTCAGCTCGTTTTCCGGCAGCAGGCCCACCGACAGCAGCAGCGTGTCGCAGGGGATGTCCCGCTCCGTCCCGGGGATGGGGCGGCGGTTCCCGTCCACCTGGGCCAGGGTCACACCCTCCAGCCGCTGCTGTCCGTGAATGTCCACCACGGTGGTGGACAGGTACAGGGGAATATCGAAATCCTCCAGACACTGGACGATGTTCCGCTTCAGGCCGCCGGAATAGGGCATCACCTCCGCCACCGCGTGCACCTTTGCCCCCTCCAAGGTCATCCGCCGGGCCATGATCAGGCCGATGTCGCCGCTGCCCAGGATCACCACGTCCCGGCCGGGCATCAGCCCCTCCATATTCACCAGCCGCTGGGCGGTACCGGCGGAATAGATGCCCGCCGGGCGGCAGCCGGGGATGTTCAGAGCCCCCCGGGGCCGCTCCCGGCAGCCCATGGCCAGGATCACCGCATCGGCGCTGAGCTGCACCGGGCCCGTCTCCCGGCCCGTCAGCGTCAGCACCCGGTCCTGCGACAGGTCCAGCACCATGGTGTTCAGCAGGTACGGGATGTTCAGCTCCCGGACCTGGTCGGCAAACCGCCGGGCGTACTCCGGCCCGGTAAGCTCCCGGGAGAAGGTGTGCAGGCCGAAGCCCGCGTGGATGCACTGGTTCAGAATGCCGCCCAGCTCCCGGTCCCGCTCGATGATCAGCAGGTCCTCCACTCCGGCCTTCCGGGCGGCCACGGCGGCGGCCAGGCCCGCCGCCGATGATGGCAAGCTGTACGTGTTTCATCATGCTTCCTCCTTGGTCCGCCCGGCCAGCAGCCGGGATGCTCCGCCGTTTTTTGTCAGCTCCGTCTGGGGCACTCCCAGCTCCCGGGACAGGATCTCCATGACCCGGGGGGTGCAGAAGCCCCCCTGGCACCGGCCCATACCGGCCCGCACCCGGCGCTTCACCCCGTCCAGGGACCGGGCCCCGGGGGTGCGGCGGATGGCGTCCACGATCTCGCCCTCGCTGATGCCCTCGCACCGGCACACGATATTGCCGTAGGCGGGGTTTTCCGCCGCCAGACGCTGCCGCTCCTCAAAGGGCAGCTCCCGCAGGTGGACGATGTCCCGGCGCAGGGGGTCGAAGTCCGGCTTTTCCGCCGCCCCCAGATACGCCGCCGCCTGCTCCGCCAGATAGGCCCCGATGGCCGGGGCCGAGGACAGACCCGGGGACTCGATGCCCAGGGCCTCGAAATAGCCGGGGACAGGCTGCCCCACGCGGAAATCGTCGTCCCCCTCCGCCAGATGGGCCCGCAGCCCGGCAAAGCTGGTGATCACGTCCCGCAGGGGCAGGCCCGGCACGCTTTTGCGGGCCATGTCCTGGGCATAGGCCAGACCCTCCGCCGTGGTGGCGGTGCGGTCCCGCTGGGGCTGGTCCGCAGCCGTGGGGCCCACCAGCAGGTTGCCGTGGACCGTAGGCGTCACCAGCACGCCCTTGCCCATGGGGCCCGGCAGCTGGAAAACGGTCCGCTGCACCAGGCCGCCGTCCTTCTTGTCCAGCAGGCAGTATTCCCCCCGCCGGGGCACGATGCAGGCGGTGTCGCCGCAGACCTGGTTATGGAGCACGTCGCCCCACACACCGGCGGCGCTGATAACGGCCCGGGTCTCCAGCGGCCCCCGGGACGTCTCCAGCACATAGCCCTCCCCGGTGCGGCGGATGGTCTCCACCCGGGTGTCGAAGCGGAACTCCGCGCCGTTATGGGCGGCGTTTTCCGCCAGGGCGATGGTCATGCCGAAGGGGCAGATGATGGCGCTGGTGGGGGCGTACAGCGCGGCCACGGCCTTCTCCGACAGGGCGGGCTCCAGCTCATGGAGCCTGCCGCCCCGGAGGATCTCCAGGCCCTCCACGCCGTTGGCCCGGCCCCGCTGCAAAAGCTCCTCCAGCCGGGGCAGGCCCGCCTCCTCAAAGCACACCACCAGGGCCCCATTGCGGCGATAGGGGAAGTCCAGCTCCCGGGACAGCGCCTCCATCCGGCGGCTGCCCTCCACGTTGAACCGGGCCTTCATAGAGCCGGTGGGGGCGTCGAACCCGGCGTGAACAATGGCGGAATTGGCCTTGCTGGTGCCCACGCACACGTCCTCCCCCTGCTCCGCCAGACAGATTTTCAGCTTCCAGCGGCTCAGCTCCCGGGCCACGGCGCAGCCCACCGCGCCGCCGCCGATGATGACGGCATCGTACATAGCGATCTCTCCTTTCCGTGAAAAAAGAGCCATGCCAAAGCCCGCCCGGTCTCCCGGACGTTCCCTGCGCATGACTCAGACTCTCAATGCATTCCCATATTGGATTGTGACCCCATTATACGCCCTGCGCCCCCGCTTGTCAACGGCAAGCAGGGGCGCAGACGGCGCGTTACTGCGCCTCGATCTCCTTGATATTCACTTCGTTCCCCTGCACCAGCCAGGTGTCCTCGCTGCCGCAATAGGGACACATCCGGCCCTGGGGTACGGTGTCGTAGTCCCGGCCGCAGCCATCGCAGTGAGTGATGGCGTGGACCGTTTCAATGCGCAGCGCCGCCCGGGGCATCAGCTCCGTCCGGGCCGCCGCCCATTTCCAGCAGCTCTCCAGCTCCCGGGGCACCACGCCGGACACCTGGCCCAGCTCCAGGGTCACCGACGCCACATCGGTGAGCTGCTGCTGCCGCCCAATGTCCTCCACGGCCCGGATCACATGAAATACGATTCCCAGCTCGTGCATTACTTCTTCCCGGCCTTGCGGATCTTGATCTCCCGCTTGACCATGTAGGGCAGGATGGCCTTCATCTTGTCCTCGGCGGGGATCATGTGGGTGCACTCCGGACGCTCCCGGTGCAGGTGGATGGCGTCAAAGGCGCACTTGGTGGTGCACACGCCGCAGCCGATGCACTTGTTGGGGTCCACCACGGAGGCGCCGCAGCTGAGGCAGCGGGCCGTCTCCTTCTGGACCTGCTGGGCGGTGAAGGCGATGCGCTCGTCCCGGAAGGTCCGGCGCAGGGCCTCGTTATACCCGATCTGCTGGCGGGGGGTGTTGTCAAAGCCCACGGGAATCAGGGCGTTCTCCTTGTCCAGCTCCACGAACTGCCGGCGGTTGCGGCCGATGGTCAGGGTGGCCTTCTGGACGAACCGGTGCAGGGAGATGGCGCCCTCCTTACCGGCGGCAATGGCGTCAATGGCGAACTTCTGGCCGGTGACGGCGTCGCCGCCGGCGAAGATGCCGGGCTCCGCCGTCTGATAGGTCACGGGGTCCACCTGGGCGGTGCCGTTGGGGTTGAAGGTCACGGCGGTGCCGGTCAGCAGCTGCCGCCAATCCACCTTCTGGCCAATGCAGTACAGCACCGCGGCGCACTGGGCCTGGCAGGTGTCGTTGTCGTCAAATTCCGGGGCGAAGCGGCCCTGGTCGTTCTTCACCCGCAGACACTTGTGGAAGCGGATCCCGGCAGCATGGCCGTTTTCGGTGACGATCTCCGTCTGGCCCCATCCGGCGTGGATGGTGATGCCGTCCCGCTCACACTCGCCCCGGTCCTCCGGGCCCATGGGCATATCGTCATAGCTCTCCAGGCAGTACAGGTCCACGGACTCCGCGCCGCAGCGCACCGCCGTCCGGGCCACGTCGGCGGCGATGTTGCCGCCGCCGATGACCACCACCCGGCCTTCCAGCTTCGTCTCCTGACCGCCGTTGACCCGGCGCATGAAGTCGATGCCCGCCGTGACGCCCTGGGCGTCGTCGCCGGGGATGTTCAGCCTGCCGCCGGACTGCAGGCCCACGGCCACATAGAAGCCCTGATAGCCCTGCTCCCGCAGCTGGGCAATGGTCACGTCCTTGCCCACCTCCACGCCGCAGCGGAACTGGACGCCCATTTCCCGCAGCACGTCGATCTCCGCCTGGACCACGTCCTTCTCCAGCCGGAAGCTGGGCAGGCCGTTTTCCAGCATACCGCCCAGGCGGCGCTCCTTTTCAAACACGGTGGGGCGATAGCCCTTCTCCGCCAGGTAATAGGCGCAGGACAGGCCCGCCGGGCCGCCGCCGATGATGGCGATCTGCTGATCGAACTCGCCGTCTACCTTGGGGATCACCTTCTCCGGCACGAACCGGGTGGCGGCGTCCAGGTCCTGCTGGGCGATGAAGCGCTTCACCTCGTCGATGGCCACCGCCTGATCCACGGTGCCCCGGGTGCAGGCGTCCTCGCAGCGGCGGTTGCAGATGCGGCCGCACACGGCGGGGAAGGGATTCTCCCGCTTGATCAGCTGCAGGGCCTCCCGGTACTTGCCCTGGGCCGCCAGCTTCAGATAGCCCTGCACCGCGATGTGGGCAGGACAGGCGGTCTTGCAGGGGGCGGTGCCGGTGTCGTAGCAGTTGACGCGGTTCTTGTCCCGGTAGTCGATGGCCCACTTTTCGGGGCCCCACTTCACCGCATCCGGCAGCTCCTGGCGGGGATACTCCACGGGACCGTCCTTGGTGCACAGCTTCTGGCCCAGCTTCACCGCACCGGCGGGACAGTATTCCACGCACCGGCCGCAGGCCACGCACTGGTCCGTCTCCACCCGGGCCACATAGGCGCTGCGGGACATATTGGGAGTGTTGAACAGCTGGCTGGTCCGCAGGGCGTTGCAGACGTTGACGTTGCAGTTGCAGATGCCGAAAATCTTCTGTTCGCCGTCGATGTTGGTGATCTGATGGACGAAGCCGTTGTCCTCGGCCTTCTTGAAGATGGCCATGGCCTCGTCATAGGTGATGTACTCGCCCCGGCCGGTTTCCACGATATAGGTGGCCATGTCGCCCACGGCGATGCACCAGCTCTCCGGGTCGTCGCCGCAGCCCTCGTTCAGATACTGGCGGCTGGCCCGGCAGGAGCACATACTCTTGGCGTACTTGCCCTCGTACTTGTGCAGCCAATAGGAGATCTTCTCCAGGCCCACGGCCTCGTTCTCCGTCTCGATGGCCTTTTCCACGGGGATCACGTGCATGCCGATGCCGGCGCCTCCGGGGGGCACCATGGGGGTGATCTTTTCCAGGGGCAGGAAGGTCATCCGCTCGAAGAAGGCCGCCACCTGGGGATGCTCGTCCATCTGGCTGCGGCGCATATTGAAGAACTCGGCGCTGCCGGGGACGAACTGGGGCAGAACGTACCGCTTTTCGTGGTTGGGGTTCTTCCCGTCCAGATTCTCCCAGTTATACTCGATCAGGCCCACCCAGGCCATGTCGTCCAGCAGCTTCTGCAAAGGTTCCCGCTCCAGCTTGGTCAGCTTCATCAGCTGCCCGATGGTCTTGGGCTTGCGGACCCCCATCTTCAGGGCCACGTCCGCCATTTCGTCGCTGATCAGGTCCGCCAGGCCCCAGTATTCCGGGTCGTTGCCCTTGACGCCCTTGAGCTTGGCGGGCACCCGGTCGGTGATCATGGCCACCAGCTTGGCGATCTTGGGCCGGGGCTCCTCCACCACGGGGATGGTAAAGGGCAGCTTCTCCTGCTCCAGGGGGAACGCGGTGGGCCGGTCGCCGTTGATGTTCTTTCCCATGTGAAATCTCCTTTATCTCCGCCTCAAGGGCGATTTTTCTGCATGAACTCACCTTAATGATACCAATTTCCGGGCCAAAAAGCTATTGACTGTTCTTATAAAGTTATGGTATCCTATTTTATGGTCCTGGTCGGACCAGAAGGAGGATATGCCATGGATTTCCGTCCCATTGTGGCCCCGTCTATCCGGGAGCTGTTTATCCAGCAGGTGGAGGGGGCGATCCTGTCCGGGCAGCTGAAGCCCGGGGACCGGCTGCCCACGGAGCGGGAGCTGGCCGACACCATGCACATCAGCAAAACCGTGGTCCACGAGGGCCTGCGGGAGCTGCACCGCCTGGGCTTTCTGGACATCGCCTCCCGCCGGGGCGTCACCGTGGCGGACTATGCCCAGACCGGCAGCCTGGAGACGCTGATGGCCATCATGGACTATCACGGGGGCCTTCCCGACGAGAAAACCGCCCGCAGCATTCTGCGCCTGCGGTACTATCTGGAGGCCCCGGCCCTGCGGGACCTGGCCGCGTCCCACACCGCCGCCGATCTGGACACCCTCCGCGCCCTCCAGCGCCAGGCGGAGGAGGCCCCGGACACCGCCGCCCTGGCCCAGGCCCTGTTCCGCTATCACCGGGGAGTGACGTTTTTAAGCGGCAACACCATCACGCCCCTGCTGTTCAACGCCTTCATGCAGGTGAACCTGGAGTTCTGGTCCGGCTACATCCGGTCCGTAGGCCGGGAGGAGAGTCTGCGGGTGCTGGCCCGGTTCACGGACCTCATCGCCGCCGGACAGGGGGACCGGGCCGCCCAGCTGCTGGACGACGGCCTGCAGCGCTTTGTGACCACGCTGTAAATTCACATTTTGTTCAAAATATCCGTTTATTCTTGTGGAAAAGCCATAGATTCCGTTCGGAAAATTCTGCAATTTGCCAATTGTGCTCCCTCCCGGGTATGGTATAATGATGGTATCTTATATAAAGGAGGCTTTTCCATGAGACGCACAAAAGCTCTGCTTTCCTGTCTGCTGGCGCTGGCCCTGGTGATGCTGACCGCCTGCGGCGCCAGACAGCAGACCGTCCACCGGCTGTCCGCGGATCGGGTGACCCAGGCGGCAACGGTGTCCCAATTGCAGGAGGTCAGCGACCTGATCGTGGTGTTTACCCCGGAGACTCAGGAAAACGTCCTCTCCCGCTACAGCGACGGCAACGTCGCCTCCGGCTATACCAAAACCACCGGCCAGGTGACCCAGGTGCTGAAGGGCCAGGCCCCGGCGCAGCTGGTGATCACCGAGGAGTGCTACACCGCAGACGACGCCCTGTGGACCCAGGGGGGCTATCTGCCTATGGAAACCGGCAAGCCCTATCTGCTGTTCCTCACCGCCTATGACGACGGCTCCGACTATGCGGGGATGTACTATCCCACGGAGCTGGAGCGGGGCAAGTATCCCCTGGGACAGGCCCTGACCACCGCCGACTCCGCCGCCCAATGGCAGGTATACTCCCTGGACGGCGACACCCTGTCCGATTATCAAAGCTGGTACCGGCAGGTGTCGGCCCTGTATCCCGATCTGTTCTGACCCGCCAGGCAAATGTCCGCATCCCCTCCGGCCCCGCCGGAGGGGATTTTTCCGCCCGGGGCCGTCCACCGGCGGGATTCGCCTTTCTTCGACTTGAAAAGCCCGGGGAAACGTGCTATACTTGATTATAATTTCGCGTATTGTGCTTTGGGAGAGGAGGAAGCGCCGCCATGGTGGATATTCACTGCCACATTCTGCCGGGGGTGGACGACGGGTCCCCCTCTATGGAAGACTCGCTGCAGATGGCCCGCATGGCGGCGGACTCCGGCGTCACGGACATCATCGCCACGCCCCACTGCAATCTTCCCGGGGACGGCCCGAAGAATTACCGCTCCGCCGCCCTGCGCACGGGCTTTTCCCGGCTGCGGCAGGCCCTGGAGCAGGAGGGCATCCCTCTGCGCATCCACCCGGGGGCCGAGGTGTTCTGCACCCCGGAGCTGCCCGAGCTGCTGGACCGCCGCCAGCTTCAGACCCTGGGCGGGGGCCGGTATCTTCTGGTGGAGTTCTATTTTGACGAGTCGGCGGAGTTTATGGAGCAGTGCTTCCACCAGATCCGCACCCGGGGCCTGACCCCGGTGGCCGCTCATCCAGAGCGGTACAAAACCGTCCAGCAGGACCCCTATATGGTCCGGCGGTGGTTTGAGCGGGGCGTGGTCATCCAGCTGAACAAGGGAAGCATTCTGGGGCGTCTGGGCCGCCGGGCCCAGGACACAGCCCTGTGGCTGCTGGA
>ENA-ORSG01001820-ORSG01001820.1-human-gut-metagenome-genome-assembly--contig:-NODE-1820-length-11408-cov-3.230512_pt1 | contig 11408 bp, 7 predicted proteins | sample MGYA00242189_ERZ509156 | MGnify/ENA primary metagenome ERZ509156 (study PRJEB26280, sample SAMEA2338666) | human gut metagenome | biome: human gut; feature: human-associated habitat; material: faeces...
CGCTCGTAATCGATTTTCATGGCATACTGATTGCGTTCGGCGAAGGCGTCACCCGGAGGCGGATCAAGGAGCGTCGGCGGCATACCCGGAATCCCCCTGAGCTCCCCGTTTTCCACGGCCTGAGAGGGAAGGGCGCCTAGCAGCCCCCATGTGTACGGGTGGCGCGGATCGTAGAATACATCCTCGACCGTGCCGCTCTCGACGATCTTGCCTGCATACATGACGTTGACATAATCGGCAACCTTCGCAACGACGCCCAGATCGTGCGTGATATAGATAACCGACAGCTGCCGTTTTTTCTGAATCTCCTGAATCAGTTCCAGAATCTTCGACTGAATCGTAACGTCCAGCGCCGTCGTCGGCTCGTCGCAGATTAAAAGTTCCGGATCGCACGCCAGTGCGATCGCGATAACAATTCTCTGGCGCATACCACCGGAGAGCTGGTGCGGATAGTTTTTGATTCGCTTCTCCGCGTCGGTGATGCCGACCAGCTTCATCAGCTCCAGCGCCTTCTCATATGCCTCTTCCTTCGGTGTATGGTAATGCCAGATCATGCCTTCCATGATCTGTTTCCCAACCGGCATCAGCGGGTTTAAGGAGGTCATCGGATCCTGGAAGACCATCGCGATCCGTTTTCCGTTGATATGGCGGCGGATTTCCTCTTTTTTCATCTGCAGAATTTCTCTGGTGACCCGTTCCTCCGGGTTACGGTAATATGAAAATGTGATCTGTCCGCGGTCGATCGTTCCGTTCTTTGCCAGGATTCCCATGATCGCCTTCGCAGAAACCGATTTACCGGAACCGGATTCCCCAACGATTGCAACCGTCTCGCCCCGGTTTACCGTCAGGTTGACGCCCCGGACGGCATTGACCACTCCAGCTGTCGTCTCGAAGGAAATGTCCAGATTCCGCACTCGTAAAATTTCTTCTTTTTTCTCCATGCCATTTCCTCCTACATATCCTTCATCTTCGGATCCAATGCATCACGCAGACCATCCGCCAGCATGTTAAAGCATAGCATCAGAAGTCCCATGACAATTAACGGGAACACGATCATGTACGGATGGCTTGTAAAGTTCTGATATCCACTCGAAATCAGGGAACCCAGCGAAGCCATCGGCTCCGGCACACCCAGGCCAATAAAGGCTAAGAATGCCTCGGTAAAGATCGCATGCGGAATCGAGAACATCGTCTGTGTAATCAGAGGACCAAAAATATTTGGTAAAATCTCTTTGAAAATAATGCGGAAACTCTTTGCTCCCAGCGTCCGGGAAGCAAGCACATATTCCTGCTCTTTCAGCTTTAAGACCTCCGCGCGGGCGATTCGGCTCATGCCCAGCCACCCAGAAAACATCAGGGCGAACGTGATGGACATAAGCCCCGGTTTCATGACTAACAAAAGCAGGGTAACCGTGATCAGGTACGGAATACTGTTTAGTATCTCGACGATACGCTGCATGATCATATCGACTTTTCCGCCGAAATATCCGGATACAAGTCCATACGTCAGACCAAACGCAAGGTCGATGAATACCGCCAGAACCGCTACATAGAGGCTGATCCGCGTTCCGCTCCAGGTCCTGGTCCAGAGGTCGCGTCCCAGCGAATCGGAACCAAACCAATAGTAGGTATCGGTCAGACCGTTGCTCTCATAATAATTGATTTCCTTGCTTCCGGTGGAGGTACGGATCGTCTCAGAACCATCTAAGATACCCATATTTTCCAGTCCCGGCACTCTCGGCGCCATGTTCTGGTTGGTAATGATCTGCTGATCGTAGGTAAACTGGTTCATGTGAGGTCCGACAAGCGCCATCACAATCAGAAACAGAATACAGACAAAGCTGAACATTGCGCCCTTATTTTTCTTAAACCGCGCAATTGCCTCTTTCCAATAGCTCTGACTTGCAAAGTTTGTATCGACATGTTCAAAGCCGTCTTTGTGCTGGAATTCAAAATCATCGTCCAGAAATTCGATCTGGCTTAAATACTCTTCGGGTGATAACACATGCTCCCGAACGGAAGCCGCATCCCCGCCTGTCATTTTCTCATCTGTCTTTTCGTCACTCCGTTTTTTCATGCCATCACCTCTCAATCCGATTTCTTCGCCAGACGGATTCTCGGGTCGATAATTCCGTACAGGACGTCAACCACCAGCATCAGGACAATGTACATGACACTGTAGATAAATGCCAGAGAAATCGTCACGTTGTAATCGTTGGACTGAATCGCTGCAATCATTAAACTTCCGATGCCCGGAATCGAGAAGATCTTCTCGATAACCAGGGAACCAATCATCAGATCGACAACCAGCGGCGCCAGTACCGTAATGATCGGGATCAGCGCGTTTCGAAGTGCATGGCGCACCAGAAGCGGGCGTCCCGTGATTCCCTTGCTCTCCGCAAGCAGCATGTAGTCGCTGTCCAGCACCTCCAGAAGGGAGGTTCTTGTAAATCGAGCCACCGTCGCTACCGTAAACATCGACAGCGCCAGCATCGGCATGATCGACGATGCGAAGAACTTCTTGCCGTCAAACAGAAGCGGCAGCCACTGTGCCTTGTAGCCGATGAAATATGCCATAACCAATGCAAAAACATAGGACGGAAGGCTGACGCCCAGAACTGAAATCACAGTACAGATGGTATCAAGCCAGCTATTTTTCTTGAGCGCTGCCAGAATACCTAAAATCAGTCCGACTACCGCACCGAAGGAAACTGCCTCCAGTCCGATTCCAAAGCTGACCGGCACACGGTTCTTTAACAGAACCGAGATGGAGGTATCCTTGGAGATAACATACGATACACCAAAATCGCCCTGCAGCAGGTTCTTCACATACGTGAAAAACTGTACGATCAACGGTTTGTCCAGTCCATATTTCTTCGACATCATCGCAATCTGATCCGCGGTCAGCTTTTCATCGTTGAACGGAGATCCCGGCATCAGCTGCAGCAGCATAAAAAGTACCAGGATGATGATCAGAAGCGTGACAAGAGAAATCATGATACGTTTTCCGATATATTTCTTCATGTCCGTACTCCCTTCTTTCTTATATAATACGTCTCTCTCCTTCTCTTATAGCCCGGATATTCTTTCAACTCCGAAGTATAAAATAAGACAAACGGTTTTATCTCTCTATTCCTGCATCCACACGCGCATATGCGTCATGCCGCGGTTGCACCATGCATAGTACGGAATTGCCCGCAGGGTTACCATCTCTTCCGGTGCCGCATTTTCTGCATAAAGCGCCGGATTAACCGCCGTTTTCTTCCGGCAGCCCGTCACGCGCAGCGCCACGATACCTTCCAGCAGATCCGCCTGATACGGAAGCGCTTCTATCTTCGCCTCCCGCGGAATCCGCAGTGTCTGAAGATCCTCTCCGTTGTCCACGCCCTCAAAGGTGTAGATGATTGGTCCGCGTCTAAGTGCCACGCATCCGGCATCCGCCCGCACCATCGGGTGTGCATAGACCCGCTCCGGCTCCATCTCCATCTCGCAGGAAACAGTATCACCAGGCTGCCAGCTTCTCTGGATCATCCAGTAGCCCTTGTCTGTCTTGACTGCCCCGGAAACCGGTATGCCATTGACCTTCACCTGCATCTGATGGCACCAGCCCGGATAACGGACTGCCAAAGTAAATTCTGCTCCCGCCTGCTCCGGTTCTACCGTGTAGGTAACGGAGCCGTTCCACGGATATTTCGATGTAAGCGCTATCTTCACGCCGCCCGCTGTTTCAAAGATAGCCGTTCCCCCGACAAACAGGTGGGAATAGATCGTATCTTCACTTGAAGACCATACATAGGAACCAAGTGAGGTCATCAGACGCGCCAGGTTCGGAGGACAGCATGCACAGTCATACCAGCCGATCCGCTCCGGTGTGTATTCTTCTTCGCCATATGCGTTGGTCGGCATGCCCGGATTGGCTTCAAGCTGATTGATATAAAAGAATTTCGTTCCGTCTAACTGCATGCCGCTGATGGTTCCGTTGTAAATCTCCCGCTCCAGAATATCTGCATACCGCGCGTCCGGATCCGCCTCCAGCATCTGTTTCGCGAAGAAGCAGACCCCCACCGCCGCACACGTTTCCGCGTAAGCGGTATCATTCGGCAAATCATAATCCACGGTAAATGCCTCGCCGTAATAGGTAGAACCGATTCCACCCGTTACGTACATCCGCCGGTCTACCATGTTGTCCCACATCTTCCGGCAGGCTGCCATCAGCGCCTCATCATGATTCTGCGCTGCCAGGTTTGCCGCCGCCGTCAGAAGATACATACAACGGACCGCGTGTCCTTCCACCGTATCCTGCTCACGCACCGGCTTGTGGTTCTGCATGTAGGACGGCGGCTGCTTGTCCATGTAATCGGTGCGGCTCCAGCTTCTAGCCGCCGCTTCTTTATGGAAGAACTCCGGATCCCGTCCGCGCTCATCGATAAAATATGCCGCCAGCTTCCGGTATCTCTCTTCCCCGGTTGCCTGATAAAGCCGCATCAGTGCCAGCTCGATCTCCTCATGTCCCGGAATGCCGGTTACTTTGCCTGCTTCCCGTCCGAACCGCCGATCGATATGATCGCACAGCTTGCAGCAGATATCTAAAAGCTTCGTCTTTCCCGTCGCCTGATAGTACGCGACGCCTGCCTCCGTCATATGTCCGGCACAGTACATCTCATGGCAGTCCGTCAGGTTCTGCCACTTATGTTCCGGCTCCGCCGCAATGAAATAGGTATCCAGGTAGCCGTCCGGCTGCTGCGCCCGCCCGATCAGGTCGATGATCGCATCGGCACGCGCCTCCAGCTCTGGATTTGCCTCGACGGTCAGTGAGTACGCCACCGCCTCCAGCCATTTCGCCAGGTCGCTGTCCTGAAATACACGCCCGTAATACGTTCCTTTCTCATCTCCCGCTGCAATGCGGAAGTTTTTAATCACATGGCTCTTTCGGATTCCGGACACCTCATCGTGAAGCACCCGTTCCTGATACGGAAGCATCGTGTGAATTACCACATTCTGTACCCGCGAAAAGAACGGGTCGTCTATCTTTACCTGTTTCAAATCAATGAAACTTGTCTCCTTTTTTATCATTCACAGAAAACCTCCTGATTTATTATTCACTTATCCGTAAGCGCCTATTAATAATCTGAAAAAGACTTCTTTTTTTGTATGTTTTCTTATAAGTATACCATTCAAATAGTGGAAAAGCGATCTAACACATTTTGCATATTATAGAAAAGAATACGCGTATTTTTATAGAACAAAATAAGCCTGATTTCATTCTTTCTTTTTCTCTGATTTTTCTTTATTTTTCATTCATCCCCTCTTATTTTCCCAAGTATAGTGTTTTTTTCTGTAAATATAAGGGATTTTCCAAACAGATTCTTGCTGTTTTTCTCTCTATTTGATATAATAAAATTGATATTTTAAATTTGTTTAACAACCTGACAAAATTGTCCTGTTTTTCGTTTGCTTCTCTGCGGTTCAGACAGGATTCCTGTTACGTGGCTGTTTTTTTTAAACGGGAGTACATACATCATGAATTTTATTAATTTAAACTGTCCGCCCCTTCCTTATTTTATCGTCGGAGGCGGATGTGTTTACCGCCCCGGCGATATCCATGAGCGCCGGACGATCCGAAATGTCTTTGATCTTATCTATGTTCACAGCGGAACTTTGTATCTCGAACAGGATCCGTTCCGCATTGAACTGAATGCCGGGCAGTTTTTTATCATTACCCCCGATACCCCGCACCGCGGCAGCCGCGTCTGCCAGGAAAAGACCACGACGAGCTGGGTGCATTTCTATACCAACGGCAAATACAGCCTGTCCGATGAATTTTACCCGGACAACGTAACCCGGCGCGCCGCGCCGAAATTTTACTATTCGCCGCAGAATTTCATTCTCTCCCTGCCGCGCACCGGCACCGTGCCGGAAGCCAACCGGGAGAAGCTGGAAAAGTATCTGCAGCGGATGAACCTGGTTTCTTTCAGCAAATACACACAGAAAAAGAGCTTTCCGTCCTCCGTGCGGACGCCGTTTGAGCTCCAGAACGATTTCATTGAATTTCTCCAGGTTCTCTATGCGCCGTACTGCTACAGCCGCGAGAAGGAAAGCATCGCCCGGACGCTGCGCGACTATCTGGATGCCCACTACACGGAGGAGATCTCCTTAAACGATCTGGCGCGCCAGTATTCCTACAGCCCGTCCCACTTAATCCGCAGCTTCCACCAGGCATACGGTGCCAGCCCGATGCAGTACCTGAAAAAACTACGCATCGAACACGCCTCCCAGCTTCTCCTCCACTCCGACGCCACGATCCAGTCGGTCGGTGAGATGGTAGGACTGCGGATCCCATCCTATTTTATCCGCGTATTTAAGCAGGAGATCGGCATCACCCCGGCGCAGTACCGGATATTTTACGCAGAAGAGAATGGGGGGAGTGAGGCGCCTTAGAGGCGATTCACAGCTGGTGTTTTTTACTATCTATTTGTTTTCGTAAGAACTGTCATGGGCGTGGCAGTTCTTTTTTTATACCCAAACCAGTGAACCGTTTTTAATGTATCTATAAGTTCCTCTACATCAGCTATTGTTTAAGTCAGTTATCCGCACATTGAAAATCCTTTATATTTAATGTAACACTGTGTGTATACAAAGGAGGAAATTCCGAATTGAAAACTGTCACGATTAAACTTCGCATTCATAAACTTCTGGCTGAAAAGCGTCTGACGAAATACCGTTTTATCGCCATGACCGGGCTTGGCTATAAAAATGCCAGCCGAATTCTGGACAATGAAACTGAATCCATCCGCTTCAGCACCATCGCCCGCATCTGCTCCGCACTGGACTGTACGCCCGGCGATCTATTTGAAGTTCATGAGGAAGAAGATCCTTACGATGGAATGTATTAAACATTCGGAAACAAGTGATTTCATGTGCGGATCGCACGCAAAAAAAGAGCTGTCAACCGACGCTTTGCACCGGCTTTTGTGACAGCTCTTTTTGGTGATCCTATTTTTAAAAACAGAAGCGGTACCGCCTCTGAAAAGACAGTACCGCTTAACCTATCCGAATATTATATATAAGGTGTCCACCAGCAAGATACCTTACCAGTCATCCCGTCCATACTCTTCCCGCTCATCCAGGGCATCATCTACACCATCGGCATATTCTGAATCCCGGCGGTAGCGATCCCAGTCATAATCATCGCCTTCCATAACATCATCATATCCTGCATCATAAGCCGCATAGGGATTCTGGAGATTCTTTTGCACCGATGGTATTTTCCTCTGCGCAGGTGTGTTTTTACGACTCCGTTGTTTCAGTTCCCACAAGGGATCCTCTTCTATCCGCTTAAGATATTCCTCGTAGCTTCTTGATTCCTCTTCTTCTTTTTTCTTCTGTAATTCTATCAGCTCAGCCCGTTCTCTTTTTTTACGTTCCTCTTCTTCCCGTTTACTTTCTTCTATCTTCTCTGCCCTGTGCTGTTCACAGTATATGCCATCAAAGGCCAGATTGTAACATCCTTCTTCCCAGCACTTATACGGATATAGCAGAACCACGAGAAGTGCTCCTGCCATCGCAAACAGGAAACCTATCTTTAGATACACCGGTGCCGCCACCAGAGAAATCCAGGCTGTATATACCGGATAAAAGACACCAATAACCACTATCACAATCATCAGAATTCCAGACTCCATAGCTATACCCCCTATTAAGTCCATCTTACCACAAATGCGGATGCTTAGGTGGGTTATTTATGCCCCTTGAAGAAAATATCCACTTATGATAGCCTGCCCCGGATTACAAAGGCACGTATATGCTTGCTGTATCTCCCTTGTAATGCAAAAAGCTGCCGCAGATCAGAAAGTTTTTTTCCGATCTGCGGCAGCTTTTTATCTCATTCTTATTATTTTCTTCCTATTCTCTTAAGCTCCAGAATCCTCTGGTTCCGGCTTCCGCGAAACTGCAGGGTCAGATCCTTCTCCGCTTCCACGAACTCTCCGTCCACCAGCACATCCACATAGGACAGCATCTCGTCTGTCACCTCTGTATGGACCACGCCGCCGGCTGCCAGATCCCGATCCCACAGATAGCCGCTGTAGCACCAGATATCCTTCTCCGGATACGTCTCGCGCACCTTCTGAAGTAAATGTACCAGCTCCACCTGGTTTTCCGGCTCAAACGGTTCTCCGCCGAGCAGCGTAAAGCCCTGTATATATCCCGGCTCCAATGCCGCTAAAATCTCTTTCTCCGTCTCTTCTGTATATAACCGTCCATATCGGAAATCCCACGTCTCCGCATTGAAACAGCCCTTGCAGTGATGGCGGCAGCCCGACACAAACAGACTGACACGCACGCCAGGACCGTTGGCAATATCATACTTTTTGATGGTTCCGTAATACATATCTTCCTCCCCTAGACCAATGTACTCTCGGAGGCTTTCACCACATCCTACAGATGCAGCACCCGATCGCGGATCTCCTGGGTACGTCCCTGATTCCAGAACTGGGTTCCGATGTAGCCGCAGGTACGGCGTGCGACAAAGAGCTTGTTCTGGTCGCGGTTGCCGCAGTTCGGGCACTCCCACACCAGCTTGCCAGCCTCATCCTCAACAATCTTGATCTCGCCGTCATAGCCACACTTCTCACAGAAATCACTCTTGGTGTTCAGCTCCGCGTACATAATGTTATTGTAGATAAACTGCATTACAGAGAGAACTGCCGGAATATTAGTCTGCATATTCGGCACCTCGATGTAGCTGATCGCACCGCCCGGGGAAAGCTTCTGGAACTCTGCCTCAAATTTCAGCTTACTGAACGCGTCAATCTTCTCGGATACGTGTACATGGTAGCTGTTCGTGATATAGTTCTTATCCGTAACGCCCGGAATGATACCGAAGCGCTTCTGCAGGCATTTTGCAAATTTATAAGTCGTAGACTCCATCGGCGTGCCGTATACAGAATAGCTGATGTTCTCCGCCTCTCTCCACTCTTTGCATTTATCATTCAGACGCTGCATAACTTTCAGTGCAAATGGCTTCGCCTCCGGATCGGTGTGGGATTTTCCTAACATCCGCATACACATCTCATACAGACCTGCATATCCCAGAGAAATCGTAGAATAGCCGTTGTACAGGAGTTTGTCGATCGTCTCACCCTTTTTCAGGCGAGCAAGCGCACCATTCTGCCACAGAATCGGCGCCACATCGGAGATCGTGCCGAGCAGCCTCTCATGACGGCAGCGGAGCGCACGATGGCACAGTTCCAGTCTCTCATCGAGAATCTGCCAGAAACGGTCCATATCTCCCTCCGAAGAACAAGCCACATCGACCAGGTTAATCGTGACAACACCCTGGTTGAAACGTCCATAGAATTTATGTCTGCCATTCGGCAGCATCTGGGAATCCTCTACCGTCAGGAAAGAACGGCAGCCCATGCACGGGTAAACCTCGCCCTTCTTTAATTCTTTCATAATCTTAGCGGAAATGTAGTCCGGAACCATCCGTTTCGCGGTACATTTCGCTGCCAGCTCAGTCAGGTGCCAATATTTCGAACCTTCCGTAATATTGTCCTCATCCAGCACATAGATAAGCTTCGGGAACGCCGGTGTGATCCAGACGCCCTTTTCATTCTTGACGCCCTGCATTCTCTGCAGCATCACTTCCTCGATGATCATCGCAAGGTCATCTCTGGTCCGTCCCTCCGGAACCTCGTCCAGATACATAAATACCGTGACAAACGGAGCCTGTCCGTTACAGGTCATCAGGGTGATAAGCTGGTACTGGATCGTCTGGATGCCGCTCTTAACCTCCTCGCGCAGACGGCGTTCGGTCACGCGGTTGATGATATCCTCATCCAGTGCCTCGCCGCACTCGGTGCGCTCTGCAATCACGTTCTTGCGCAGCTTCTGACGGCTGATGTCCACAAACGGTGCCAGATGCGCCAGAGTAAAGGACTGTCCGCCATACTGGTTGCTGGCTACCTGCGCCACGATCTGGGTGGTCACGTTGCAGGCCGTAAAGAAACTGTGCGGCTTCTCGATCATCGTCTCACTGATCACAGTGCCATTCTGCAGCATATCCTCCAGATTGATCAGGTCGCAGTTGTGCTCCTTCTGTGCAAAATAGTCGGTATCATGGAAATGGATGATGCCTTCCTCATGCGCGCGGACGATCTCCTCCGGCAGCAGCACACGCTTGGATAAGTCCTTGCTGACCTCGCCCGCCATGTAGTCACGCTGGGTCGAGTTGATGACCGGGTTCTTGTTGGAGTTTTCCTGATTCACTTCTTCATTAATATGGTCCAAAAGTGCCAGGATGCCGTTATCGGTCGTGTTGGACTTGCGTTTTAACTCCCTGCGGTAGCGGTAGCGCACATATTTCTGTGCAACCTCATAACCACGCATCTCCATAATGCTGGTCTCTACCATATCCTGGATGTCTTCCACATTCACCGCGTGCGGCGTCTCCTGCACCTGCTCGGCGATCGTATCTGCAATCGCTTCAATCTGGTACGGGTTCATCTGGTGAATACGCTCCACATTGCCGTTCGCTTTCGTGATCGCATTTACGATCTTCGCCCGGTCAAAATGTACTTCTTCTCCATTTCGTTTGATTACATTGGTTGTTACTGTGTCTTCCATCCCTGTTCCCTCTCCTTACCCTTAAGCCCGTTTTATGACTTGTCTTCTATAATCTATAAATTGACTTGCCGGTTCCTGTTTCTGTGATTTCTCTTTCTACTTTTATGGCATACATCGAACATCCATCTGTATCCATTTCCCGTCCCCCAGCTTACTCTCATTTCCTCATTCATGAGAGCTGCGCCTTCTTCTGACAGGCTATTGTTCATGTCCGGATGCCTTCACTGACAGGATTCTTTTCCGTTCCGACTTGTCTTACGATTGGCTTTATTTTTGATTTGTATTTAGGTAATTTTTAGAATTACACACAAAATATTGAACTCATTTTCTTTCATAACACAATATATAGTGTGTTCGTCGTGACGTATTTAAGCATACACCAATTAGATTAAAAATGGAAGAGGATTCCCCTATATTTTTTCGAATCAGAATTTTGCACAAAAATCATTTTCTCCCTTTACAAACACCCAAATCTGTGATCCCCTTTCCACGACGTTCTTTCCAGACTTATCCACCGTCCCATGTGCAAAACCCACCTCGTCATTTCTCCCATGGCTGCATCCCATATACCCTCTGAGTCTCCTTCGCCCATACCCTCATCTGTTTTAAAAATACCGAAAATAATGCTTTTTAAAATATTTTTAAAAATATTTAAAAAACTGTTGACATTTTATTCTGGATGGAGTAGAATAACACATGTCTTACGGATGAGGCATCCGCAAGAAAACAAAATAAGCGCCTTTAGCTCAGTTGGTAGAGCAGTAGACTCTTAATCTATTTGT
>ENA-ORSG01001823-ORSG01001823.1-human-gut-metagenome-genome-assembly--contig:-NODE-1823-length-11401-cov-3.950908_pt1 | contig 11401 bp, 6 predicted proteins | sample MGYA00242189_ERZ509156 | MGnify/ENA primary metagenome ERZ509156 (study PRJEB26280, sample SAMEA2338666) | human gut metagenome | biome: human gut; feature: human-associated habitat; material: faeces...
AAGCCGCTGCCGATAACGCCCATTCTGTTGAGCGCAAGGAACGCTGTAAGGAAGCCGTAGAGTCCCTGAGTACCGGGAAGGATCTGAAGTATAAGCACTTTACCGAACTTCGTGGGGTCTTCTGTGATAACGCCCGCTCCAGCCTGACCGACAAGGCCGACTCCCTTTGCGGAGCCCATACCGGAGAGGATAGCCGCAAGAGCGGCGCCGAGGACGGCTATTGATGTTCCGAGACTTGAAAAAATAGACATTACTGTATTTCCTCCTTGAATCTGAAATGTTTTGTATCTGCTTTTAAGGGGGTGAAGGAGCGCCCTCCGCCCTCATAAAATTTTGAGAAGAATTCAACATACTGAAGCCTGTTCGTGTGGACATATGTGCCGATAAGATTTATCGCGATGTTCGCCGTATGTCCGAGCAGGAATACTATAATAAACAATATAAGCTTTGCGACTTTGTTGCCGGGCATCGTGCCGAGGAGGTTAATAACCGTCGCTATAACACCGGTCGAAAGTCCGAGCGCCAGAAGGCGCGAATAGGAGAGGATATCTCCGAGATATCCGGACGCCGTGTTATACAGCCCGTAGAGTCCGCCGCCGAGCTTGCCGATAATATTCTTGGCGCTCCGCCCGCTCGTCAGAACGGTCAGCACCGCGCCGACAAGGGCAACATATTTGCCTATTGTCGTCAGCGTCTGCGGCACGTCGATTATGATTCCTGCACCCAGCGGTGCGATACCTGCGACGAGCAGATATACAGGAACAACATCGCAGAATGCGTCAAGCTTCTTGCCGTCCTTCCAGAGCATATAGAACCTGACCGCAAGACCTGCGAACAGGTGGATTATACCGAACAGGAACGAATAGAGCAGCAGCTTCATCGGGTCGTTGACCGGCTCAAACCAGACCGCCGTCGACGCTATCTCCTTGCCGAAGAACTCACGCGCTATGACCTGCGGCGCGTCGCCGAACCAGCTGCCGAACATCGTGCCCCAGAACACGGTCGAGATTCCGCAATATAAGAACATATTGACCGTCTTTTTCATCCTGGGCTCGAGCTTGAGCTTTGCTTTGGCTATGAGCATGGCGATGACCATTATCACGCCGTAGCCCGCGTCCGAGAGCATGATGCCGAAGAAGACATAGTAGAAGAACGCCATAACGGGGTTCGGGTCGACATCGTCGCGATTTGGCATCGAATACATTTCTGTTATCGGCTCGACGGGCGCGACAAAGGCGTTGTTTTCGAGCAGCACCGGCACATCGGCATCCGCGTCCGGGTCGGTAATTTCGATAGCGACCGTGTATTTCTTTTCGAGCGCGTCAATAACTTTTGCAGCCCGCTTCTCGGGGATATATCCCGTGAGGACGAAGATGCGGTTCGTCATGGCTATGCGCTCAAGAGCCGCGTATTTTTCTTTCTTTATCGTGAAATAATCAATGACGAAGCTGATATCATCGTAGCAGCCCGCAAGCTTCACTATTTCGGCTCGCGCCGTTTCGGAATCTTTTTCGTTCTGCTCGATCTGCTTTTGAAGCCGCTCATATCTCACGCGCGGCGGATGCTTCGTCGGGTCGGACGGATAAGCGAAATTGAGCGTTCTCAGCACTTCGAATATCTCTTTCTCGCACTCCTTGTGGCACATCACAACCGCGCAAGTGCGCTCGCTGTTCGCCGAGATTATCTGCGCGTCGACTTCGTTTATCTCCGGCGCTGCCGCCGCTATCGCTTCGAGAAGCGACTGCGCGTCATACTGCACCGGGAACGAGCCGATAAACACCGCAGACGAATCCGTGCCCTTGCATTTCATCGGGATATCGAGGCTCAGCCACGGTTCGAGTGCGTCCATCGCGGTGCGGCACCGGACATTGTCCGCCGCATATTCGCGCATATCCGCTTCGAGCGAGTTTATCCTGTAGCACTCGCGGAGTATTTCATCCGCCTCATCGGCTTTTTTAAGATACTCCGAAACCTCGAGCTCCTTTCTGCCGCCGAACGACGACATGAGGCTCTGCATCAGTCCCTTTTTCTGCGGAGCATATTTGTCGAGCGTTTTCTGCGCGCTCTCCGCCGCCGCGAGGTACCGTTCAAAGGTCGAAACGGTGACGCCCGTTGACAGCTTGCAGAGCGATTCGCTCTCTTCGCAGTCGGTCAGCTCGACAGTACCCATACGCTGAAGGCAGTCGATTATCTCCTTGCTCTGTTCAAGCGGAGCGAGCAGCTCGATGCACTTCATTTTAAGCTTTGCCAACCTGACACCTCCTGACTTTTCTGTAATTTCTGAGCCGTTTCATCAGATCACCGTCTCCATAACCGCTCTGATTGCCTCGGCTCTGTGCGCTTCGGCAGCCGCAAGCACTTCGCGCTTGCGCTCCCCTGCCGCCTTTTCGGCTTTCTCCTCGTTTGCACGCGCCTGTTCGCGCGCGCCCGCGATGATTTCTTCCGCTTTCTTTGCGGCCTCAGCCTTCTTTCTTGCAACTGCGCCCTCGCCCGCTTCGACCGCCGCGTCGACGGTTTTCTGCGCCTGTTCGTGCGCCGCTTTCTGCGCCTCTTTGTCCGAATTTTCGGCATCGAGCACCTTTGAAAGCATTTCGGACGCCATAGAAACACGCTCCTTTCGTCGGCGGATATATTTTCCGCCGCATTTTCTGTTATTTTACCACAAAATTATGACCGAAAAATGAACAGAAAGCACAAATATTTTATCTATAATGCTTATATCTATATGTCCGCATCTTACCGGATATTTTATCACACTGCAAAGCGCGATTAAATACCCAACATTCGCCCGCTGTCGCAAAGTTGCACATTCGGGCGCATTTGTCCAAAAGGTTGTAAACTCGGGGCGCATTTGGTATAATGAGTCATACCCAAAACGGAGGAAAAAGATATGACGGAAAAACTCTCGGCATTCGATCTTGAAACATTTATGTCTAAGCTCGTCGACGCGCTGCCAAAGCTCGCCGGGGCTGTGATAATAATCGCGCTCGGCTTCTGGGTCAGCTCGCTTATCGGCAAACTGCTGATAAAAGGTCTGACGCGAAAGGGCGTTGACGCATCCATCCACTCATTTCTGCGCAGCATCGTAGTCTGGCTGCTGAGATTTGCGGTCATACTCTCCGCGCTCTCGACTCTCGGCTTCAATCTGAACTCGTTCATCGCCGCCCTCGGCGCGGCGGGACTGACCGCCGGCATGGGTCTGCAAAACAGCATCGCCCAGTTTGCCAGCGGCATACAGATACTCGTCAACAAGCCTTTTAAAAGCGGCGACTTCGTCGAACTTGAGAACATAAGCGGACGGGTTCACGAGATAAAGCTGATGTACACGGTGTTTACGACCGCTGACAACAAGCGCGTTATAGTCCCGAATTCGCACATCACGAGCAACAATATTATTAACTACAACGCCGAAGGGCGCCGCAGACTCGACATGACCTTCTCCGTCTCCTACTCCGACGACATAGCCCTCGCAAAGCAGGTGCTCCGCGCGCAGGCGCTCAAGAACGAACTCATCTATAAAAATCCCGAGCCGGAAGTCGTCGTCAAGCAGCAGTCGGCGAGCAGCATCGACCTTCTGCTCATGGCGTGGTGCTCATCTTCCGATTATCTGACCGTCTACTACAAACTGCAGGAGGATGTCAAAACAGCCTTCGACGAAAACGGAATCAACATCCCGTTCAACCAGCTCGATGTCCATGTATCTAACTCATAAGTTTTAAATTTGTCATAATTAACAAAAAACGCCCAATTGTCTGCGGCAGATTTTTTTGAAAAAGTTCTTTTTGACTATCAATCGGGCGTTTTTTATTATATAATGTTAGATGAAGGTAAAAAAGACAATTTAATCTGCGGAGGGAATTATTATGTCAGAAGCTTTAACTGCACCGGATTTTTCAACTATTCCTGTAGGACCGCTTGCGCTCATCGCACTGCCCGGCTGTGAGGAGCTTGCCGCAAAGATCGACGCCTATCTCAAAACATGGCGCGAGATCCGCGAGAGCGAGCACAAAACAACCATCGCGTTCTCGGGCTATCAGCGCGACTCCTACCTCATCAAGGCGGCATTCCCGCGTTTCGGTTCGGGCGAATCGAAGTGCCACATCCAGCAGTCCGTTCGCGGCTACGATATCTTCATCGTCTGCGATATGTTCAACTACGGTCTGACCTATAAGATGTACGGCAAGGACAATATGATGAGCCCCGACGATCACTACGCGAACCTCAAACGCGCCATCAGCGCGATCGGCGGCAAGGCAAGACGCATCACCGTCATCATGCCCATGCTCTACGAAGGAAGACAGCACAAGCGTTCAAGCAGAGAATCCCTTGACTGCGCCATGGCTCTTCAGGAGCTGAGCACTCTCGGAGTGGACAACCTCATCACCTTTGACGCGCACGACGCACGAGTTCAGAACGCTATCCCGAACCACGGCTTTGAAAACATTCAGCCTGCTTACCAGATGATAAAGGCGCTCGTCAAGAATGTTCCCGATCTCAAGATCGACAACGATCATCTGATGATAATTTCCCCCGATGAGGGCGGCATGGGTCGCTGCATCTATTATTCGACCGTCCTCGGCGTTGACCTCGGTATGTTTTACAAGAGACGCGACTATTCGGTCGTTGTTGACGGCAGAAACCCGATAATCGCTCACGAGTTCCTCGGCGACAATGTTGAGGGCAAGGATGTTGTCATTGTTGACGACATGATCTCCTCCGGCGAGTCAATGATCGAAGTTGCAACGAAGCTCAAGGAGCTCAAGGCGAGAAGAATCTTCGTCTGCACCTGCTTCGGCCTGTTCTGCAACGGACTTGAGGCTTTCGACAAGGCATACGAAAGCGGCCTTATCAACAAGGTGTTCACCACCAACCTCATCTACAGAACCCCCGAGCTCAAGCAGCGCGAGTGGTATGTCGAGGTCGACCTGTCGAAGTACATCTCCTATGTTATCGACACTTTGAACCACGACACCTCGGTCAGCAAGCTTCTCGACCCGAAGGACAGAATAAACAACCTCCTCGTCAAGAAGGGCTTCCGCACCGCAGAAGAAGTAAAGTAAAAAAGTATAGTATAAAAGACCGCCTGAAATTCAGGCGGTCTTTTTATATCTACATCAAAATTGCAGTCCGCAAGCTGTCAATAAACTAAGCCGGAGCTGAAAGCCCCGGCTTTTGTTCATTTTATTTTCCGGCTTTGAGATCCTTCATCATCTCGGCATAAGCCTTGACGAGGGTCGAAGCAACCGTTCTGCCGAAGGAGATGGTCTCCTGATAGTGGTCGCCGAGCAGGTCGGAACCGTCGAAGAAGATCATGCAGTAGTCATTGTCAGGCACGACATATCCGCAGGCATCGTTAGCCTCGCCGAACACGTAGAGCTCAACATTCTTGCCCGCATAGTCGCTGACGATGCTGTTGAGCGACGGATAGCCGAAGTCCTTGCCGCTGTAAGCGTTCTCGGCAAGGCAGGCGCCTTTTCCGTCGATAAGCTCGGGCGATACTTCGCCGGGCATAAGAGCAATTTTAATGTTCTTGCCTATCTCAAGATAGCCTATCTCCGTTGTGGTATAGAGAGTCTCGTTCTTGTCGTAATATATCTTGTTGCCGACGAGTCTCGCCTTGCCGACAGCCTCGATAACGGGATTGCTTATCTCGACCAAGACTTCCTTGTGTCTGATATTGAGTATGGGCTCAACTCTCGTCTCTTTGACGGGCTCCCAGTTCTCGTACCAAACGGTTATCGCGTCGAGCTTCTTCTGCTTCTCTTCGTCGGTAAGCTCGGTGTTGTTCTTTATCGCCTCGGCGGCGTCGGCATAGAACTTGTCGTTCGTGAGCCAATCGCCGGCGCGCATGATTTCGTCCTTGGTCATGGTCAGAGCAACTACCATTCTGCCGAGCTCGTTGCCGTAGCGGGTAGCCTCTTCGCTTCTGCGGACGGTGTCAACGCCGTCGTTGGTGACTCCGCGGGCGGAATAGATGCCGCACAGAGCGCCGTTGATAAACATGAAGTTCGTGTTGTTGTTCTCCGCGCTGCTGATTATCTGCTCCATGTAGTAGGTGTAGTCTGCGGAGAGCTCCTTGCCGCTGCTCTTGCTGGTCTTGAGACCGGTGATATAGGGATGAGCGGACATGTTGACTATATAGGTCTCGGTGCTGCCGTCGTCGGGGACGAAGCGGAGTCTTGTGAGATTGTCGACAGCGTCGAACACGCCGCGCTTGTCGTTGATGTAGTCCTCGCCGAGGTGGTCGAGGGTAGCCTCATACATCTCGCCGGACTTCATGCTCTTGCACGCCTCGACTATAGTATCAGTGGTCTTGTCAAAGAGGAAATTCATATACTTCGGGTCGGTGCCGGAGGAATATTCGCCCTTGCCGCTATAGGTGACGCCGATGTTTTTCGCAAGCTTGACGAAGAAGGGATTCCAGAGACCCTGCGTGTCGATGCAGCTGTGGCAATGGGTCGCAAAGACATTGACAGAGATTATGTTTTCGTCTTTGAGCTCTTTTGCAACGCGGTCGCGGATCTGCTTGATGTCCTCGCTCGCGATGCCGATGCATTCGATGGTCGAGAAAACGACCTTGCCGCGTCCGTCGTCAACAACAACAGTGCGAACCTTCATGTCATCGAGCACGGTCTCAACAGTGTTCGACGGGAAGTTCTGAAGCAGGTAGCCCGCAAGATAATAATGTCCGTTGAGAACATCGTCGGGGACGAGGCTCGCCTGGCTGTAGCCGAGCTGCCACTTCGCATCCTTAGAAGCCTCGCTGACAAATTCCTTGCTGCCCTTGTAGAAGTTCTCGCTCTCGGGCTTATAGTCCTCAAGCTTGGTAAGTCCCCTCGGCAGCGGGACCATGTCCGCAATGAAGCTGATTGTCTTTGTGAAGATGCAGTCGAGATAGGTCATGAGAATACTTGTCTTCTCTTTATCCGTCTCCATCTTCGCAAGAGCCGTAATGAGTCCCCACGGGGTGCTCACATCGTACTCCTTGCCGCCTATCAAAACCTTGAGCGGTTCGATTTTTGCCAGATTCTTGACCGCGCCGGCAGCGTCCTTGGCAACGGTAGAATTGAAGTCCTTTACCGAATCCGGGACATACTTGTCGTAGTACTCATAGGCTTTCTTGGCGACTTCAATGCCGATTTTCACAAGTCCCGCGATAATCTGCGGAATTTCCGAGACCGAGACGTCAGTCGGTGCGGCATTCGCGCTCGCCGCGCTTGCGGTCGAAGCGAAGGAGCACGACATAATCATCGTCAGCGCCAGAACGACTGCGAGAATCGATTTGAGTGCTTTTTTCATCGTTTGTTTCTCCTTTATTTTTATTTTTTCAAGCTGTATATTACAGGCGCGGACTCCACGCCTATATCACGAAGAACATATTCGTAGCTCCACTTGCTTTCCCTTGTGCGCCATGCATCCGGACCTATCCAGTGGCATTTGCGCTCATAGAGATGCACCGTGCCGAACGCATTTCTGCGGTTCGTGTAGAGCTTCACCGCTATCTCATGCCTGCCCGCTCCGATATTTTTGAGCTCCAGCTCATACGGCGGGAAGATTATCTCACCCGCATGAACGCCATCAACAAATATATCGGTCAGCGCACCGTCGTAGTGCGGGACGGTAATTTTGATATCCCCGCCGGGGCAGTCGACGCCGAAACGGTAGGTCACACAGCCGCCGTAGAACGGCAAGCCCTGATTCACTATGCTGCCAAACGCGAGCTTTTCGGGGCGCTTTACGAGCTTCTTGAGCCTGCCGCGCACCTCGACGCCGAAGTCGCCGAGCAGATAGCACCATTCGACATTCGTGCGCTTGCCGAACGGGAGGACGATATCGAGTATATTCTCTCCCTGCTCTATCTTCGGCAGATTAACGGTCTTTATCGATTTGTCAACACACCAGCCGGTCACGGTGTTGTCGACCGCCTGACCGTTGAGCGTTATCTGCGCTTTCTCAGCGTCCTCAAGCGCGAGTGACACGCCGTCGAGCGCGAGCGCGCTGTCTATCTTAAAGCGGAGCCTCACCTTATGCTCGGGCACAGGCTCATGTATGACCCACGGCTGCATCACCGCGCCGCTTCGAAGCGGGAAGCCGAGCTTTTCGCGGCAGATGTTATCGGCTCTGAGAAGCTCCTCCTCATGCTCGCTCAGCTCGTCGCCGTCAAGCGCAAAACGCGCCATGTCGAGCAACATTACATTCGGCTCGTCAAGCTCGTATTCAGTCTCATAGGGGACAAGGATTTCTTTATCCTCAAGCTTCTTCGGCTCGGCATACTGCCTCTCGGAGCGGCCGTTATAGAGCCTTAACAGCAGGCTGTCAAAGTCAAAGAGCCTCGCGCTTATCACGGTGTCGCCGTTGAGATAATCAAACTGCGCGGGCTTCAGCTCGCCGCTCAAGGTATCGTATATCACGGGCGAATATTCGCCTTTTACGGTTATTTTTATATCGTCGTAAAACGCCAGATCGCAATCATATGAATCCTCCGCGTGTGCGACAAACAGCCACAGGCTGTCCGTGTCCTCGCGCAGCTGATAAATAAGCCCGTCGAAGAGATAGCCGTCCTCGTCACGGATGCAGACGGAGCGTTCGGAATCGAGCGCCGTCAGAAGCGACGCGCGCTGATAGGGTATGTGCTCGCTGTTTTTGAAGAGCCTCTCTCCCCTGTCGGACGGCTGCGCGTTTTCGAGCGTCGGAGCTTCGCCGAGGAATATTACCCTGCCGCCGTCCGCCTTGAATTTTTCGAGTCTCTCGAGCGTTGACGAGCGGAGCGTCTCGCACCCTGGTACGACTATCACGTCGTACTTCATCTCGCCGACTCTCAGCGGCGCGTCCGCATGTGGGCAGAGTCCGGGCAGCAGCGACTCGCTGATAAAATCGAAATCTATGCTGCCGAACAGCAGCCATTTTGTCAAATCCTGGAAATTCTTGTCAAGCTCCTCGCGGATGAGTCCCGATTTGTCGTTGGGTCCCCAGTGGAGCCAGAAGCTCTCTACCGGGTGGATAACGCCGACCTTTACAATCGGCACACCGCGGGTCATCGCCGTGTTGACTCGCGCGAAGTGATTTTCAACGCAGGAATATTTTTTGTACCACGGGGACTGATAGTTTATCGAGGCGGGATAGTCTCGCTTCGCCTCGCCTGCCATGGAGACCCACGACAGATGCGGCACGCGCACCGTGACGCCGAGAGCCGCCTGCCAGTCGCCATTGAGTTTGTGTCCTCTGAAGTCGAAATCCCAGTCTGTAACGCCGTAAAGCTCGGAGAGCACACCTTCATAGCCGAACTGATGCGCGGCGGACTGAGCCTGCTTCGCGGTCGTGTATTCCTTCCACGAGCAGAGCATATCAATGCCGGGCAGCCCGAACGAGCGGTATGAGCGCATCGCTTCGCCGAGCGCACCCGTCTGGCTTTCGAGCGTCGGCTCGTCCATCATGTGACCCGTCAGCGCGATACCGTTTTCGCGGCACCAGCCGCCGACCGTATCGGCGAACGCCGAAGAGAACCGCTCCGCAATATGATCGTGATAGCGGTAACGGGCGGCGGAAACTTTTCCGTCCGGCATATCCCAGAATATTTCCGGCAGGAATTCCATGATATCCTGAGAATATGTATCTGAATATGTCTTTGCAAAATCGTCCGTCCACGGCATGATGAGATCATCCGTGTCGGTCGAGTTGTCCATGAGCGTCTTGCGCGTGAACTGCGGCTCGTCGGTGAAAATTGCGGGGACAGTTTCATCGAACTCGTCGCCGACGACCTCTTTGTACCGCTCGTGAGTGACCTCAACGAAGCGTTCGACCGCCTTTTTGTCGAGCGTGTTGAGATAAGCCTGACCGTTATACCACGGGTTCGCGCCGCTTATTTCAAGATAGGCGTACCACTTCGTCCCCTCGGCAGGGTCGTTCTCGCCGATGCGCCTGTAGCTCTTCAAATATCCGTCGGAATCGAGCACTATGTCATAGCAGGCAAGCAGCTCGCCGTCCTCGGAGCGCACTCCGCGCGATGTGGAGTCGTCCGTGAAGCCCGCAGAGCCGTCATATGGTCTTACGGTAAAGAGCAGGTGGCGCGCGCGGAAACGCTTATCTTTTGTTACTATTCCGCCGGCGGCGCCGGAGGGCCATCTGTCCTCGTCATAGAGCCACGCGAGCATTTTTTCGCTCTTCGCCTTGTCAGTGCAGGAGCGGATGAGATGCATGAACTCGTCGCTCAGATATTCCGTATCCATGCCGGTTCTGACATGCATATGAAATCCGCCGAAGCCCATCTCATGAAAAATTTCTATCTGCCGCAGAAGCTCGTCCTCTTCGAGCCTGCAGTTCCACGCCCAGAACGGCGCGGCTCGGTATTCGCTCGTCGGGGAGCGAAACAGCTCATCGGACAGGGTGCTGAGATAATTCTTTTTATAAAGCATATATTCCTCCGCTAAAAATATCGAACCCCTTTTTGATTATATAATTATACCATAAAAGTCCCTGTCCGTTGTCACAAAAATTGACCCCGAAAGCTGTACAATTTGACGAACGCAGAGGCTTCATCACGGTTGATTTTCCGTTTCGCGTGCTCTATAATGATGCACGATGTGTATTTGTTTAGTTCAAAGCTTCGCAATATGGACATTTTCCTGCGGCGAAGAGCAAAAAAACGGGCGGCACAGAGCTAATCTGTACCGCCCGATTCTGTTTTATATCGGCTTATTCAGCCTTTTTGTTCTTCTCTCTGTTGCCGAGCACAACATTCGTCAGGATGCCGAGGATGAGTGCGCAGGCGATGGAGGTTATCGTGACCTTGCCGAAGGAGACGGTCAGGCCGCCGATACCGGCGATAAGAATAACAGAGACAACGAAGAGGTTTCTGTTATCTTCGAGGTCAACTTTCTGGATCATCTTCAGACCGCTGACTGCGATGAAGCCGTAGAGCGAGATGCACACGCCGCCCATGACGCAGGAGGGAATCGAAGCGAGGAAAGTTGCGAAGGGTGAAAGGAACGCGATGATTATCGCGAGGACTGCCGTGCAGACGATAGTCGCAACGGAAGCGTTGCCGGAGATAGCCACGCAGGCTATGGACTCGCCGTAAGTGGTGTTCGGTGCGCCGCCGAAGACAGCGCCGACCATCGATCCGATACCGTCGCCGAGCAGGGTTCTGTGGAGACCGGGCTCAACAAGGAGGTCAGTTTCAACTATGGAAGAGATGTTCTTGTGGTCAGCGATGTGCTCTGCGAAGACAACGAATGCAACGGGGACATAAGCCACTGCAACAGCCGCTATGTAAGAACCGCTGAGCTCGCCGAAGGCGCCGAAAGCCTTGAGGAAGGTGAAGTCGGGTATCGAAACAAAGGTTTTGACTCCCACACCGTCAGCAACGAGTGCAGTGAAGCCGCTGAAGTCGATAACTCTAAGA
>ENA-ORSG01001827-ORSG01001827.1-human-gut-metagenome-genome-assembly--contig:-NODE-1827-length-11370-cov-9.504110_pt1 | contig 11370 bp, 10 predicted proteins | sample MGYA00242189_ERZ509156 | MGnify/ENA primary metagenome ERZ509156 (study PRJEB26280, sample SAMEA2338666) | human gut metagenome | biome: human gut; feature: human-associated habitat; material: faeces...
TTCATTTGCGCCCTTGTTGGATTGTGCTACACGATTTTCAAGGGAAAACGAAAATAGCCGCCATTACTGCGAATAATGACGGCTGTTGATAAAACAGTTACTTAATTCATTCGGGTAAGCCGCTTCTCTGGCTTTCCCTCTTTCTACGCATAATATAACATATCTTATGAGCTGATGCAAGGAAAAGTGTAAAGAGGATCATAATTTATAACACTTCATGTTTTCAGATGAATTTAGACGAAGCAAAACAGGCATCTGCAAATTATTTTTCTATAACGTTGCTTAGTTTTGTTTCTCGGCCATGAGTTATCGATTAGTGATGATCTTATGCAATCAGACATTATATCGACATCGTTTATAATAAATTCTACATACTCATTTAATAAATTGATTATTTGGGTATCTAGAAGAATTGTTCGTCATTTTCGTTTAGTAAAATATCTATATCTGTAAAACCCTTATCAGAAAGCTTGCAATCTCCACCTAAAATAACCGAATATGCTGAATAAAGCATTCCTTCAACCTCATCTCTAACATAATTAAGACTAATATTATTTCTTTCAGAAATGGATTTAATAGTTTTGGCATTACGCTTTGTGACATTGCAATCGTTATGTATAGAATGGTACTTAAAAACGGTAATATCCCTTTGTGAAGAAGGTTGAATAAAAGCTGAGCATATTTTCAATATAGTTGTGGAATTTGTTTCTCATGGAAGTTCATCTCCTTTCTGTTTACGATGCCATTATAAAATGAGAAAGAGCGTATTTCGTGCCAAAATGAAAAAATAAATAGACAAAAGTTGCAAAAAGCAGAGAATAGCACATCTCTGCTTTTTGGTTTATGCATTTTTTCTATACTCAGAAGGGGAGATACCTTTCGTTTTTTGAAAAATACGGCTGAAGTATAAAGGATTGTCATAGCCTACAATACGAGCAATCTCATTAATGCTATAATGCTGATTTTGCAGAAGCATTTCTGCATTATATATTCTTTTTTTCATAATAAATTGTTTTGGTGTAATTCCAGTATATAATCTGAAATTGCGGATCAACCAGCTTGTGCTGACAAAATTCTGTTTGGCATAATCATCGATGTTGATCTGTTCATTATAGTGTTCACTAAAGTAGGAAACAGCACGGTCTATTTCAGCAGCAGTACGAGAGCTTGTGATAGTTATAGAAGAATGAAAATGGCGTTTTAGTTTTATAAAAATCTGGCGTAAATACATTTCCAGCATTTCAGGGTATCCATCCTGACACATCTGTAATTCTTTTATCATTGATTGAAAAAGAGTTTTATATTCGGAATCAAAACCACAATAAAACACTTTTTTATCATTGGTTAATCCATAAGAACGTAGTAAATTAGTAACATTGTTACCGGTAAAGTGAACCCAGAAAACTTCTGTCTGGTCGTTGGCATAATATTCATATTTTTGAGGTTCTTTAGGTCGATACAATACCATATGGCCAGCCGGAACAATGGTTTCTTCCGTATCGCTGCCAAAATGAAAATGTGCTTTTCCAGCAGCAATGTATAATAGCTGAAAGTCAAGCCTGCCCCGGGGACGCCATGTAGGAAGTTTTGGTTTTGTATATAATTTATAGGTACCGCACATGGTTATCACCAAGGGCTTCGATTTGTCTTTTCGGTCGACAGTAGAATTATTCAGATAGGCATTATTTGTATACATTTTAATCCCCCATTAAAAATATTACTGCAAATGCAAGCACAATGATAGACAAAAACTATCTGTATTGATAATTAGTATATCATAAATAATACTATTTTGTGCATGCTTTTAGTGCTATAACACAATAGATTATTGTGATTTTAATATAACAATATCATTTTGTGCATATTTTATGCGATTTGTGACATGGCTCTTTTAATGTATTTTGTTATATCATAGATATAACAAAGTTGTGGAAACAAAATGAGGGTACATTGAAAGGAGAAGTTTCACATGGAAGAAAAAAAATACCTGAAATGGTATAACAAGGTTGGTTATGGTTCGGGGGATCTGGCAGGAAATGTAGTATATGCGTTCCTCTCATCATTCGTAATGCTTTATTTGACAAATACGGTAGGTTTGAATCCCGGTATTATCGGAACACTGATCATGGTATCAAAGCTATTTGACGGAATCAGTGATATGTTCTTTGGAACGATGATCGACAAAACAAAAAGTAAACTTGGAAAAGCAAGACCGTGGATGCTTTATGCGTATATTGGTTGTGCGGTAACACTTGTAGCAAATTTTGCAATACCGGACACTCTTGGAACAACAGCACAGTATGCATGGTTCTTTGTTGCGTATACACTGTTAAATGCGGTATTTTTTACTGCAAACAATATTGCATATGCATCATTGGTTACTTTCTGTACAAAAAACAGCAGAGAACGTGTTGAGATGGGGTCATGGCGTTTTATCTTTGCATTTTCGACAAGCTTACTGATTCAGTCTGTTACAGTCCAGTTTGTAAGAGCAGCAGGCGGTGGAGCAGCTGCATGGAGAACAGTTGCGGTAGTATATGCAGTTATTGGTCTGATCGTAAATACGATTTCCGTATTTTCAATCAAGGAGCTTCCGGAAGAAGAACTGAAAGCAGGTAAAGATCACACAGAAGAAAAGTATGGTCTGGTAGAGGCTGCAAAGCTTTTATTTTCCAATAAGTATTATCTTATGATCTGTGCTACTTATATTTGTCAGCAGATTTATTCAGCTATGTTAAATATGGGAATTTATTACATGATTTACATACTGAAAAATGAAGATTTATATTCTGTATTCTCATGGGCAATCAATATCCCTGTCATCATTGCGATGTGTATTACACCAATGCTGGTAGAGAAGATGAGAGGTTTATATAGAATGAATCTTGCAGGCTATATTCTTGGGACAGCAGGACGTGTCGGAGTGATTTTTGCCGGCTATATGGGAAGTGTTCCGCTCATGCTTGCGTTCACAGCGGTTGCAGCACTTGGAATGGCACCATGGCAGGGGGATATGGGAGCTGTAGTTGCAAGCTGTTCAGAATATACATACCTTACAAAACATAAACACATTGATGGAACAATGTATTCCTGTACTTCTTTCGGAACAAAGATCGGTGGAGGAATCGGAGTTGCTCTTTGCGGATGGTTACTTGATGCAAGTGGATTTGTGAAAGAAGCAACAATCCAGCCAGAATCCTGCCTGAACATGTTGCATGTTATGTATTTGTGGATTCCGATGGTATTGTCATTGGTTATTACATTTATCATGTCAAGAATGAATGTAGAAGATGCTAATGAAAAACTTAGAAAACAGTTGGAAAGGAAGGAAAAATATGAATGCTGATATGAAATGGTTGGATAATCCGGAAGTATTTCGTGTGAATCAGTTGGAAGCACACAGTGATCATTGTTATTATTTGGATTATTCGGACATGAAAAAAGAGAAAAACCCATTATTTCAGTCATTAAACGGACAGTGGGAGTTTTCTTATAGTAAAAATGTAAAAAGCAGACCGGTTAATTTTTATGAGGAAACATTTGATGCATCAGGATTCGATAAAATTATGGTTCCGGGACATATTGAACTGGCTGGATATGATAAAATCCGTTATATCAACACCATGTATCCGTGGGAAGGAAAAGAGTACCATAGAGGAGCTTACAGCATGGAGGTGACCGGAGCAGAAAAAGGAATGTTTTCAGAAGCAGAGTACAATCCGGTAGGTTCTTATATCAAATACTTTGACTTGGATAAGAGTATGTGTGGAAAAAGAATCCATATTTGTTTTGAAGGTGTAGAAGAAGCGATGTATCTGTGGCTGAATGGTCAGTTTGTAGGCTATGCAGAAGATAGTTTTACGCCTTCTGAGTTTGACCTGACACCTTATATAAAAGAAAAGGGAAATGTGCTGGCAGTTCAGGTTCATAAGATGAGCACAGCAGCATTCTTAGAGGATCAGGACTTTTTCCGCTTTTTTGGAATCTTTAGAAATGTTACTCTGAAAGCAATACCGGATGTACATATGGATGATGTATGGTTCAAACCTGTGCTGAATCAGGATAATGTGAGCGGAAGCGTAACTGTCAGCATGAAAGTATCTGCACCGGATGCTCAGAATATAACTGCCAGCTTTATTTTAAAAGACAGGGAAGAAAATTTGTTGGCAGAAAAATCCGTACAGTTAAAGAAAGAAAATGAGTATTTAGAAGGTACGATCTGTGCTGATTTAGAAACTGTGGAACTGTGGGATAATCATGATCCTTATTTATATCATGCGTATGTAGAGCTTAAGGCGGAAGATGGAAGTTTAGCAGAAGTAATTCCTTATGATATTGGCTTCAGAAGAATTGAGATAATTGATAAGATCATCTATTTAAATGGAAAACGCCTGATTATCACAGGAGTAAACCGTCATGAGTGGAATCCAAAAACAGGAAGATGCATTGGCTTGGAAGATATGAGAGCAGATATCGCATGTATGCTCAGAAATAATATTAATTCTGTGCGTACCTGTCACTATCCGGATCAGATACCATGGTATTATATGTGCGACAATGCAGGAATTTATGTGATGGCAGAAACAAATCTGGAAAGTCATGGATCTTTCCAGAAATTAGGAGCGATCGAACCATCCTGCAATGTGCCTGGATCTCTTCCACAGTGGAAAGAGGCGGTACTTGATCGTGCAAGAAACAATTTTGAAACATTTAAAAACCATACATCCATTCTATTCTGGTCATTGGGAAATGAATCTTATGCAGGTGATGACATTGAAGCAATGAACGTTTATTTTTCTGAAAAGAAAGATGGAAGATTAGTTCATTATGAAAGTGCTTATTACAACAGGGCATATGAGGATACGATTTCTGATTTGGAGACCAGAATGTATGCAAAGCCGGAGGATGTAGAGGAATACTTAAATAACAGTCCAAAGAAACCGTATATTTTATGCGAATTCATGCATGATATGGGAAATTCCATGGGAGGTCTGGGAGCTTATATGAAGCTGATTGATAAATATGACATGTATCATGGTGGATTTATATGGGATTTTATCGATCAGGCAATTCTTGTAAAAGATCAGGTGACAGGAAAAGAAGTTTTACGTTATGGTGGTGACTTTGATGATAAACCGGCAGACTATGAATTCTCGGCAAATGGAATCGTATTTGCTGACAGGAAAGAGAAACCGGCAATGCAGGAAGTGAGGTATTACTATGGCTTATACAGATAAATTAAGAGTGGTCTATGGTGACTATACACTTGGTGTACATGGTGAAGGATTTGATTATATTTTTTCTTATGCACAAGGCGGACTCGAATCTATCGTGAAAAACGGATATGAGTGGCTGTACCGTTGTCCCAAACCTACTTTCTGGAGAGCACTGACAGACAACGACAGAGGAAGCAAGTTCCATATTAAAAGCGGAAGCTGGCTTTCAGCAGATATGTTCATTGACTGCAAGGGAATACAGGTCATTATGGATGGAGAGGAGCAGAAACCATATGCACCGGACAATAACAGCTTTGGTGGGGATATTTTTGCTGATGAGATCATAGTAAAATATACTTATGAGACGATATCTAATCCGTCAACAACGGTACTTGTGACATATATGGTTGATGCATCCGGAAAAATCCGTGTGGATGTACATTATAATGGAGCAAAAGGACTGCCTGAGCTTCCGGTGTTTGGAATGCGTTTTATCATGCCGACACTTGCAGATAAATATATCTATAAGGGTTTGTCCGGTGAGACATATCCGGATAGAAAAGCAGGTGCCGAAAAGGGTATTTACGAAGTAACAGATCTGAGCTTAACACCTTACCTTGTTCCACAGGAATGTGGAATGAGAATGGATACAGAGTGGCTCGAAATTAGCAGACATACAAGTCTTGACAATAGTAGAACAGATCATTCGCCACAGACACTCCGCATTGAGAAGATGGATCGGGAATTTGCTTTTTCATGCCTTCCTTATACAGCATCTGAAATTGAAAATGCTCTGCATCATGAGGAATTACCACCAGCAAGAAGAACGGTTTTATGTGTATACGGAGCAGTCAGAGGAGTCGGAGGTATCGACAGCTGGGGAACTGATGTGGCAGACGAATATCATGTCAGTGCAGAAGAGGATATCAAATATTCATTCACCATCTGTTAGTCGCAATTGAAGTGTAGAACGGTATCGGAAAGCAGATCTAAGAAAAAGAGGGTGGCTCTAAATGCTGTTAGTATACGAAAACAAAGATAAGGGAATATCAGCAGAGTGGAAAAAAACAGTACATATGCCACCCCATTTACATGAAGCAATAGAGGTTGTGTATGTCACAAATGGAAATATTGCACTTGGAGTCGGAATGGAGCTGTATAACATGGACGAAGGTGATTTTGCGATAGTGTTTCCGAATGTGATACACCATTATCAGGTTTTTGACGAAAAAGAAAATAAAGCTATTTTCCTTTATATAGATCCGGCAGTTCTTTCAGGATTTTTGAAAGAATTACAAATATACAGTCCCAAAAATCCGGTGTTAAAAAAAGAAAATGTACATCCGGATGTGGTTCATGCAATAAAATTTTTGATGCAAAATCCAGAGTGTACTCCGATATTGGCACAGGCATATGCACAAATAATTCTTGCATATGTATTCACTGAAATACCGATGATCGATAAAAAATCGTTAGGAAGTAATGATTTGATTTACAATTCTGTGGAGTATATAGCAAAAAATTTTAGAGATGAAATCAGTCTTGAAAAGATGGCATTCGATCTGGGGATAAGTAAATACGTGTTGTCGAGAATGTTTGCTAAAACTTTTCATTGTAACTTCAGCAAATATTTAAATGGCGTGCGATTAAATTATGCAGTTGGTGCATTAGAAAATACGCAGGATACGATAACAAACATATGTCTTGAATGTGGTTTTGAAAGTCAAAGGACATTTAACCGGGTTTTTAAAGAGAGGTACAAGATAACACCAAGAGAATATCGTAAAAGATTAGAGATTGGGCTATAGGACTACGGCAATAACACTTGAAAATAATGAAAAATAGTGTAAAAATAGTGAAAATTTAATGGAAAAACAATATAAAACAACCAACAGTTTCACAAATGCAACTAATTTGAAATTGTTCGTTGCATATAGGATTGCTATAATAAAATCACAAGATCTTGGAAAAACAAAAATGAAAAGAGGCTGAGATTTTATGAAAACAATTGGCAATAAAATAAAAGAATTACGTCGTTCCAAAGGCATGTCCCAGAAAGATATTGCAGATAAATTAGGAGTTACCAGTCAGGCGGTAAGCAAATGGGAGAATGACGGCTCGCTGCCGGAAATGACAATGCTGCCGGATATTGCGTCCTTATTCGGGATTCAGATTGATGATCTGTTTGAATATTCTACCGAAAAACGTTACGAGAGTATTGAAAAGAAATTGCAATATGGAAGAGTCATGACAAATATGGAATTTGAGAATGAAGAAGCATTCCTGATCCGCGAGGTAGAGGCAGACCCGACGAATTATCATGCAATTTCTCTGCTTGGAGACTTTTACGGACACCGGGCAGAATGTATGTACCAAAAGTCAGTGTATTACGCAAAGCGGGCAATTGATTTACACCCAAACCAGAAGGGCGATATCAACAACATCAATAACGGAAATCATGGAAAACGGTTTGACTGGGATACAACTAATCATCAGGAGTTGATCAGATATTGGTACAAATTATTAAAGACTGCACCGGAAAATACAAGGGTATATTTTTATCTGCTGGATAACCTGATCGATGATGGACGGATTGAGGAGGCAAAAACTGTTTTAAAAGAATCCTATCAGAAAAATCCAGATGAACTGAATGATTTTTATGAGGTTTTTATCAAAGAAAAACAGGTGGGATTCGAAGCTGTGAAGGCAGAGTATGAGGCGCTGGCGAAAGCAAATGAAAATAGCTGGAGAATTTTATTTTCCATTGCAAATGTATTTTCATACAATGAATACTTTAAAGAGGCAATCCCGATGTGGCAAAAGACATTCGACTGCATGCCAAAACCACGATATACAGATTCATTTGAAGCGATGGCACAGTGCTGTGTCAGAATGGGCGATCACGAGAGTGCAGTAGAATATTATAAGAAAGAACTGGAACTTTTACGTGAGGACTGGGGCTTAAAATACGGTGCTGAGGTAGATGCATTGGAGGAGAAAATCAGGGCACTGCAGTAAAAATTCGGAGTGCATGCACTACACGGAGCTGGCAGAAAGTGTGAAACATTTTAAAGAGAAAGCAGGAGGGCGTGAGGAAATGAGTGAGATTGTAGAGAGATATATTAATGAACGCGTCGAAGAACGTGTCGAAGAACGTGTGAAGGAATGTGTCGAAGAACGCGTGAAGGAATGTGTCGAAGAACGTGTGAAGGAATGTGTCGAAGAACGTGTGAAAGAACGTGTAGAAAAAGAAAAGACAATTTTGGTTCAAAATCTCATGAACAACATGAAATGGACGTTAGACCAGGCACTTGACGCACTTGGAATTAAGGGGAAGGAAAGAACACTTATCACCCAGCAGTTGCAAAAATAATAAAGCATTACGCAGGAAGAGACTTCAAAAAAGGGAGTCTCTTTTCTTTATAGCAAAAAGCGTATTTCATACCACAAGCCCCATTCTTCCACAAAATTGTTGTCAAAACCGCCACAGAGTTATAATATAGTAAAAAGACGTGCGCAAAGCAGTCCGTGAAAAGAAAAGTAACAGGCAGGTCTGGTTGATGCATAGAAGTGATCGTTACGGAAAATAGAGGAGAAAAAGATGTTATTAGAACCAATTATCACAAGTTTATTAGAGACAGACATGTACAAGTTTTCGATGGGACAGTGTATTTACCATCAGTTTTCAGATTATAAGACAACCTGGTCTTTTAAATGCAGAAACACCGACGTTCACTTTACCCATGAGATGGTGGAGGAGATCAAGGAGCAGATCAAGGCATACTGTGGATTGCGTTTCACAGAAGAGGAGCTGGAATATCTGCATAAGATCAAATGGATGAAGGGAAGCTATGTGGATTTCTTAAGACTGTGGCAGCCTCGATATGAAGATTATGAGATTACGGAGGACGCAGAATGTGGACTGACGATCGAAACATTCGGAACATGGCTGAACACTTCCCTTTATGAGATTCCGACACTTGCCATTGTAAATGAAGTTTATTTCCGCATGGCATATCATTATGACGATCTGCTTGCAAGTTTTGAGAAAAAGCTGGATGAAAAAATAACTTTATTGAAAAACGGTACGTATAACCTTGGACTGTTCAGCGAATTTGGACTCAGAAGAAGACTCTCTGCCGGGGCACAGGAACTGGCAGTGAAAAAATTAAACGAGAATAAATATCCTGGCTCTACGTTTGTAGGGACATCCAATGTTTTCCTTGCAAAAAAATATGGCATCACTCCGGTAGGAACGATGGCGCATGAATGGATCATGTGTGTCGGACAGGGAAATCATAAGCACAATCCGGCATATTCAAACTGGTATGCGCTGGATTGGTGGGTAAAAGAATACGGTATTTTAAATGGAACAGCATTGACCGATGCTATTACAACAGACTGCTTCTTAAGAGATTTCCAGTTGACTTACGCAACACTGTTTTCCGGTGTGCGTCATGACAGCGGCGATCCGTTTGAGTGGGGAGAGAAAATGATCCGCCATTACGAGAGCCTTGGAATCGATCCGAAAACGAAAACACTGCTATTTAGCGACAGTCTTGATTTCGAGCGTGCAGATAAGATCGCATCTTATTTTGCAGGAAGAGTAAAAATTGCATTTGGAATCGGAACTTATATTTCAAATGACACGGATGTTCCGGCGTTGAATATTGTCATGAAGACAACCAAGTGTAATGGAATGGATGTTGCCAAGATTTCGGATACTCCGGGAAAAGGCATGTGCAAAAATCCGGAATATGTGGAATATCTTCAGAGATGTATCAGCTGGAGAATGGAAAACGACAGATAAAAAGAAAGGTGTGGGGGTATGCAGAACTATTCAGGAGAAGCTGGGTTACAGTATCATTTACAGATCAGACCGGGGGATGTGGGGCGTTATGTGATCCTGCCGGGAGATCCAAAGCGGTGTGAGAAGATCGCAAAACATTTTGAGGATGCAAAACTTGTGGCGGACAACAGGGAGTTTGTCACCTACACAGGTTATCTGGAAGGTGAGAAGGTCAGCGTGACATCCACCGGGATTGGCGGACCGTCCGCATCAATTGCGATGGAGGAACTGGTGCAGTGCGGTGCAGATACATTTGTGCGTGTTGGAACATGTGGCGGAATCGATCTGGATGTCAAGGGCGGTGATATTGTGATCGCTACCGGAGCAGTCCGCATGGAAGGAACCAGCAGGGAATACGCACCGATCGAGTATCCGGCAGTGGCAGATCTTGAGGTGGCAAATGCACTTGTTGCGGCAGCAAAGGAACTTGGGTTTACTTATCATACCGGAGTAGTCCAGTGCAAAGATGCATTTTACGGACAGCATGAGCCGGAGCGCATGCCGGTAAGCTATGAACTTTTGAATAAGTGGGAGGCATGGAAACGTCTGGGCTGCAAGGCGTCTGAGATGGAATCAGCGGCATTGTTTATTGTGGCTGCGCATCTGAAAGTCCGCTGTGGTTCTGATTTTCTGGTCATGGGAAATCAGGAGCGCAATGCCCTCGGCATGGATAATCCGATCGTTCATGACACGGAGGCAGCAGTGACGGTCGGTGTGGAGGCAATCCGCAGACTGATCAGGGCAGACCGTGAAAAATAATGCGTGAGCGGGAAAAGTTTTACCTGAAAAGCAGATTTCAATGGAGAACAGAAAATGGGGTGTGAGAATCATGGAAGCAAAAAAGTATCGTAGGATTTTTACAATTGTAGTTGATTCCTGTGGAATCGGTGGAGCAAAAGATGCAGAACGTTTCGGCGATGCGGGAACCGACACGTTAGGACATATTGCGGAGACGGTGGGCAATCTTTCAATTCCGAATATGCAGAAACTTGGAATTGCCAATTTAAAAGAGCTGAAGAATATCGCACCGGTGGAAAAACCAATGGGATATTTTACAAAACTCTCTGAGGCGAGCAACGGAAAAGATACCATGACCGGACACTGGGAAATGATGGGACTTCATATTACCAAGCCATTTTTGACATTTACCGAGCACGGTTTTCCAAAGGAACTGATCGATGAATTGGAAAAACGTACCGGTCACAAAGTGATTGGAAACAAGAGTGCGAGTGGAACCGAAATCTTAGAGGAACTGGGCGAGGAAGAGATCGCAACCGGGCACATGATCGTGTATACATCTGCGGA
>ENA-ORSG01001830-ORSG01001830.1-human-gut-metagenome-genome-assembly--contig:-NODE-1830-length-11355-cov-3.474779_pt1 | contig 11355 bp, 10 predicted proteins | sample MGYA00242189_ERZ509156 | MGnify/ENA primary metagenome ERZ509156 (study PRJEB26280, sample SAMEA2338666) | human gut metagenome | biome: human gut; feature: human-associated habitat; material: faeces...
GCGAGGACGATGCCGCCAGCCTGCGCGCGGCGGTGGAAAGCCGGGACCTGCACGACGGATTTTTGCTGTACGGCTACAATTACGACGCCGCCGTGCTGCGTGCCCTGGCCGAGGATACGCTGGACGTGGAAAAAATCGAGTTTGTGACCGACGGGGAACGGTGCCCGGTGTATTATATTGAGCTGAAGTGAGGAAAAAAGGCTTCCCCCCGAGGGGGAAGCTGTCGCCGCAGGCGACTGATGAGGGCAGAGTGAAGGGGGCAACCCTTGCACTGGTAATGGCGGAAGGCCGGCCCTCATCCGGCGCTTCGCGCCACCTTCCCCCGCGGGGGAAGGCTTTTTAGAGAAAAGGGGGCGTGTATGCTTTCTAAAAAAAGAAACGGCTGGCTGTGGGTCGTGATGCTGTTTGCGGTGTGCGCCGTTGTGTACGGGGTGCTGAGCAGCTACCCGCGGGAGCTGGCCGTCTACAGCGACGAGCTGCGGTATCTGGATGTGGCGCGCAGCCTTTTGCAGGGGCGCGGGCTGCGGGTGCGCAATATGCCCAGCGACTACCAGAAGATTCTATACCCGCTCTGCATCCTGCCGGCGCTGCTGCTGAAAACCACCGCCGCGCAGATCACGGCCATCGGCTGGCTGAACGCCGTATATATGGCAAGCGCGGTGTTCCCGGCCTATGCGCTGGCACGGGCCATGGGCATGAACCGCCGCCGCACGGCGTTTCTCGTCGGCGTTACGGCAGTGCTGCCCACGATGTCCGCCGCGAGTACGTTTATGAGCGAGACGGTGTTTCTGCCGCTGTCGCTGTGGCAGGTGTATTTTTTCCTGCGGGCGATGCTGGCAGAGCCGAAGGCCCGCGTGGGCTGGTGCGCGGCGGCGGGGGCGTTCTGCTATCTGCTGTATCTGAACAAGGAGGTCGCGCTCTATTATCTGATCGCCTGGGTGCTTGTGCGCACGTGGGTCTGGTGGCATGACAAGGCGTCGTGGCGGGCGGAGCTGGCCTGCAATGCCGCGCTGCTGGGCAGCTTTCTGGTCTGCTTTCTGCTGGCCAAGGCGACGCTGTTCCGCGGGCTGGGCAACTCCTACAACCAGACCGGCTGGCTGACAGCGGAGCAGTGGCGCTTTCTGCCGTTTGCGCTGGTGTGCGACGCGCTGTTTGCCGTGCTGGCGTTCTGGGTGTTCCCGGTGCTGCTGCCGCTCTGCGGGCTGCACCGCCCGCGCAGGGGCAGCGATGCCCGCCGCACCCAGCTGCCGCTCTTTTTGCTGCTGTCCCTTGGCATCGGCGTGGCGGTCATTGCGTGGTCCATCACGGTGCGCGAGGATTTAGGCTCGCCGTCGCCGCGGCAGCATATGCGGTATCTGGAGCCGCTGCTGATCCCGCTGCTGGCGGTGACGCTGGACACGCTGGATGAAAAGCTGACCAAAACGCGCCGCCGAATCTTGGCGGTTTTGACGATAGCCTGGGGCGTGCTGTTCGTGGCCGTCTGCCGGGCCATCGGCGCGGGCGCGGGCGACAACACCCTTTTGCAGTGGTTTGACTTCGTGGCGGACCGCACGGACCGCCTGCCCGTGCTGGGGCAGGGGGCGTGGCTGGCGGTGTGGCGTGCAGTGATTGCGGTTGGCGTGGCCGTGCTGGGCGTGCTGTTGGTGCGCCGCAGGGGCCGCCGCGTGCTGGCCGGTGCGGCGCTGGTGCTCTGCGTGCTGTGCTACGCGGGCGAGTGGCGCATCAACCGCTGGACGTATGAGGTCCCCGCCGGGACCGCACAGCAGGCGTCGGCGCTGAACGATGCGCTGGCGGAGCTGGACGGCAGAGTTTTGTTTATCCCCTGCGGCGTGCGCCAGCGGGACAGCCAGCTCATAGAAACGTATGTCGCGCGGGATGTCTATATCGTCGAGTATGAGACGATTTTGCAGAGCGGTGCGCTGGCAGACGGCGTGCTGGACCTGACCGCCGAGGCCGTCGGGCCGGAGTACCCAGGCAGGGCATATACCGATTTGGACGCAGCGGACTGGGTGCTGGCAGCGGACGGCGTGCCGGTGGATACGACCACGCTGGAAAAGGCGGACGCGGCGTGCCCGGCGGGGTATGTGCTGTATCGGAATTTGGATGCACAGAGGGTCAGGTTTGCGGTATCGTGAGCGGGCACGGGAGGATATGGAATCCGCCCCTACGAAAAGGTGTATGCCGATACAATAATCCTTTTGCGGCAGACGGCATTGTGTGGAATCCGCCCGCGGAGGTCTGCGCTGTCCTGACCCGCAAAAATTGCTTCCTCTTTTCCCAAGAGGGGGCTTTTTTTCTTGCGATTGGCGGCGCGGTGTTGTATAATCTTTATTATGTAGAACTGTGTGCAGAAAAGGAGCTTTCCATGGAAAAACTGCTGGTTTTTATCCCTGCTTATAACTGCGAAAAGCAGGTCACGCGGGTGCTTTCGCAGCTGTTGGATCAGCGCATTGCCCCGTGGGTGGGGGAGTGCATCGTCGTAAACAACCGCTCTGCCGACGGCACCGAGGCCGCCGTGCAGGACTGGATGGCCCGCCACCCCGACGCGCCGGTCCGCCTGCTGCGCAATGACCAGAACTACGGTCTGGGCGGCAGCCACAAGGTCGCGTTCGGCTACGCGGCGGCCCACGGGTACGAGCATCTGGTCGTGCTGCACGGCGACGACCAGGGCGCTATTGCGGACCTGCTGGCGATTCTGAACGACGGCACCTACAAAAAATACGACTGCTGCCTTGGCTCCCGCTTTATGAAGGGCAGCAAGACCGGCGGCTACAGTGCGCTGCGCACCTGGGGCAACTACGGCTTCAACTGGCTTTTTAGCTTAGTGGCCCGCAAAAAAATCACCGATCTGGGCAGCGGGCTGAACCTGTATGCCGTGGAACCGCTGAAAAACGAGTACTACAAAAAGTTCCCGGATACGCTGTATTTTAACGACTGCATGATCCTGGCGCTCTGCCAGATGAAGCAGCGGGTGCTGTTCTTCCCCATCAGCTGGCGGGAGGAGGATCAGGTCAGCAACAACAAGCTGACGAGCTTCGGCATCAGCCTGCTCAAGCTCTGCGGCAAGTATCTGGCCGGGCCGCGGGCCTTTGTGGAGCGCGAATGGCGCGAGAAAATCATTGAGGATTACAGCTACGAGGTCGTAGCTTCCAACCTGTAAGGAGGACTTTGGTATGAAGATTCTGGTGACGGGCGCTGCCGGGTTTATCGGCGGTCAGTTGTGGCATACGCTGTGGAAGCGCGGGGACGAGGTCGTCGGCATTGACAACTTCTCCTACGGCAATCTGGACAACCTGAAGTTTGACGACCATGATTTTGGCGCAGAGGTGCGCAGAATGGACATCCGCGACAAGGCTGGGATGCTGGCTCTGTTCGAGGCGGAAAAGTTCGATGTTGTGTATAACATTGCGGGCATTGCGCCGCTGCCGGACTGCCAGAGCGACCCCGTGCAGGCCATTGAGGTCAACACTCTGGGCCTGGTCAACCTGCTGGAGGCGGGCCGCCGCACCGGCATCAAACAGCTCGTGCAGGCATCCACCAACGCCATGTACGAGAACGAGACCGAGTTCCCGACGGTGGAGGGTAAGTTCAACCCGCCGACGCTCATTTACCCGAACACGAAATACTGCGGTGAGCGCTTTGCCCAGAGCTTTGCCGACACCTACGGCATGACTGTGACCTGCCTGCGCTTTGCCAACGTCTACGGCCCGCACATCGACTGCCTGCGCAAGCAGCCGCCGTTCGTCGGCTACATGATCCGCGAGCTGTACTATGACCGCACGCCGGAGTTCCACTCCGACGGCAACCAGCGCCGCGATTACATCTACGTGGATGATTTGATCGCGCTGGCGCTGCGCGTCGTCGAACACCCGCAGAAGGGCTTTGACGCGGTGAACGTGTCCAGCAACCAGAGCTATTCCGTGCGCGAGCTGTACGCCATTGCCAACCGCCTGATGGGCAAAAATATTGAGGCCAAATACTGCCCGAGCAGCCATTACTGGGCCAAGTACCCCGAGCTGTACGGCGGGGCCTACGGCATCAAACCGGAGATCCTGGACCACGAGGTCAACAAGTTCAGCCAGTGCGACAACACCCACGCCCGCGAGGTCTACGGCTGGCAGCCGCAGGTCGATATTGAGACGGGACTGGGCAGAGTCATTGAGGCCGAGACGCGGATGCTGGCGGGACTGGAAAAGTAAAAAGGCTTCCCCATCGGGGGGAAGCTGTCGCCGCAGGCGACTGATGAGGGCAGCGTGAATGGAGCAACTCTTCTGCGGAAAATTGCACAGGCAATGGCGGCAGGTCGCCCCTCATCCGGCGCTGCGCGCCACCTTCCCCCGCAGGGGAAGGCTTTTTGAAACGAGGTACATCATGTCTAAACTTCACCTGATTCTCCCCATGGCCGGCAGGGGCAGCCGGTTTTTTAAAAACGGCTTTGTCTGCCCGAAACCGCTGATCGAAATTAACGGAAAGCCGTTCTTTTACTGGGCGGCGCGCAGCGTGGAAAAGTTTGTGGACTGCGCGGACCTCACGTTTGTGGTGCTCGAGGAGCATATCCGCGACTTTGCCATCGACGAAAAAATCAAGGCATACTGGCCCGCGGCCCGCATTGTGGCGCTGCCCGAGGTGACCGAGGGCGCGGCCGTCACGGCGCTGAAGGGCTGCGAGGGCCTGCCCGACGGTGAGCCGATTTTGTTCAACGACTGCGACCATCTGTTTGTTTGCAGGGCGTTCAACGAGTTCTGCGCTAAGGGCGGCTTTGCAAACGGCCCGGAGGGCGCACTGCTGACGTTTGAGAGCGATTCCCCCGCGTACAGCTATCTGCAGTACGGCGCGGACGGCAATGTCTGCCATACGGTGGAAAAGCAGGTCGTCAGCCATGATGCCATCTGCGGCGCGTACTATTTCAAGGATAAGAAAACCTACGCCGACGCCTGCGCCGAATACCTGAAAAACTGCGAGTACAAGGAATTTTTTGTCTCCGGCATTTACAATGTGCTGGCCGCGCAGGGCGCAAGAATTGCGGGCTTTGCGTGTGATTTACATCTGCCGTTCGGCACGCCGGACGAGTACCGCGCGGCGGAGGCACCCGCCAATAAGGCCGGTTTTGACGCGCTGACCTGAAGGAGTAAGAATGAAAACACCTGCAAAAAAGCGAACGGCGGCAGAGCTGGCGGCTGCGGTGCTGTGGTGCGCCCTGACGCTGGGAACGGACAGGCTGTTCTTCCGCTATGACTGGCGCACACCGGCGTTTTTTGTCTATAAGGCGCTGTTTCTGGTGCTGGCGTTCGGGCTGGTGCACGGCGCGGTGACGCTGGTGCAGAAGCTGCGCGCCGGGGACAAATTTGCCCGGCGTGGTTTGCGCTGGTCTACCTGCCGTTTTTGCTGCCGCCCGTGCTGATGCACACCCAGCAGCCCTTCCGCACGACCTGGTCGACGTGGACCGAGCTGTTTTTGGTGTTCATGCTGGTGGCCATGTACCTGCGCGGCACGAAGCTGAACAAAAAGGAGCTGGCCGCTATCGTGATTCTGGGCACACTGGCTGCGTCGTGGCGCAGCGAGTGCGTCTACTATCTGGCCGCCATCCCGGTGCTGCTGGCGCTGCTCTGCGCCCGCAGGCTGCTGCGCCCGCTGGCGGTGGGCGCGGTGACGGCGCTGGTGTTGGTGGGGTATTTCGCCTGCTCCCGCTACAGCAGCGCGCTGATGGGCGAGGCGTGGCAGTACAAGATGATCGCACTGTGCTATCAGACAGCGGCGCTGGTACAGGACGCCGACCCCGTGGAGGACGCCGAGGCGCTGGCCGACATTGACCGCGTGTTTGATGTGGAATTCTGCCGCGCCAACCCCGAGACCCACGGCAATGAACTGCGCGGGGGGATGATCGCCGGGCGCGGCGGCTCGGCGGAGGACTGGTCGGCCTGCCAGAAGGCCATTATAAAGCTGGCCCTCAAGTATCCCAAGAGCATGCTGCGGGAGCGTGCGGGCGTGTTCTACAACACGCTGCGCCAGCGCCAGAACGGCCAGTCCAACCAGAAGATCGCGTTTGCATCGGCATTTTTGCTGTATGAGGGCGAGCCGACGCAGGACGACCAAAAGAGCTTTTTGCAGGACAGCGCCGCCGTGCAGCCGTTGAACAAGGAGCTGCGCCGGGCGTTTATTGTGGATATGGCGTCCAGCACCGACTTCGCGGGCGGGCTGATCGACCTGACGTGGTGGATGCTGCCGCCGTTCGTGCTGCTGGGCCTGGCACTGGCGGTGCTGCTGGTGCAGCGGCGCTGGATGCTGTTTTTTGCCGCAGGCACGTTTTTTGCACGCATCCCGCTTGTGTTTTTGACCGCGCCGGACACCTACTTTATGTACTATCTGACGCCGTTTATCGCCGGGTATGCGGTGGCGGCGGCTGCGGTGCTGTACGCAGTGCTGAAACGGAAATTGAAATCGGAAAGGATCACGGGCTGATGCTTGCACTTTTTTTGCTGCTGGCCCTGCTGCTGGTGTTGGTGGGTCATGCGTTCCGCCTGCTGCGGTGGGAGCAGTTCATCCGCATTTATGAGCGCCCGCCCCGCGGGCAGATGCTGCGCGGCATGGCCGGCGGCTATGCGCTGAACTTTGTGCTGCCGTTCCATCTGGGCGATGCCTTCCGCGCGGTCTACACGGGCCGCAGGATGAAGAGCGGCATCGGCTTTGCGCTGGCGACGGTCATCATGGATCGGTTCCTCGACGTCTGGTTTGTGGCGTTCGGGTTTATTGCGCTCCGGCTGCTGGGGCTGGGCGGTGCGCCGGTGGACGGCGCGGCGCGGTATTACCTGGTGTTCTCGCTGCTGCTGGTGCTGGGATTGGTGCTGGTCGTGGCGCTGCGGGATTTTTTGAAGAAAATCTGCCTTGCGTTCTGCGGGCTGTTCAATGACACGCTGAAGCTGGACGGCATGATGTTCTTCTGGAGCCTCATCAATACCTTCAAGGATCTGGGCCGCGTGAAAATCGGGCGGCTGGTCGTCAATACACTGCTGATGTGGGCGGCGTATCTGGGCTCCTACACCGCGCTGGCGGCGGCGCTGACCGTGGCCGGAGAGCCGATGCAGCTGGTGGATGTGTTCGGGCTGCTGTTCGGGCGCAACGCCGCGGACTTTGCCGCGCTGCTGCCCGGCGGTGCGCTGGGCACGGCGGCCCCCGCGGCCCGCTGGCTGCTGCTGGCATGGTTTGTGCTGCCGCTGCTGGCCATGTGGGCGGCCACGCTGCTGCCCGAGGGCGTGCGCGGCGCGATGAACCAGGCCACGCAGGCCGCCCCCGCCGGGGAAAGCTACCTGAACCTGCTGCCGCAGGCCGACGAGCATGACCGCGCGGTGTTCTTGAGCCGGTATTTCGGTCTGGAAAACAAGGACTACGTCAAGCGGTTTTTGCAGATGAACCGCGGCATTACGATTTTGGAGGACTACTCCGCCGGGTCGAACGCCACGACGATGCTCTGCATGGACACGCAATCGACGTTCTACCGCAAATATGCCTTTGGCAAGGACGGCGCAAAGCTGGCCGAGCAGCTCGACTGGCTGCGTGCCCAGCAAGACCGCCTGCCGCTGTGCGATATTCTGCGCAGCGAAGAGGCCGACGGCTGCTGCTGGTACGACATGGTCTACAACCCGCAGGCCGTGGGGATGTTCCGCTACCTGCACTCGAACCCCGTGGAAAAGAGCCGCGCCATCCTGCGTGCGGTGCTGGCGACGCTGGAGGATAAGCTCTACAAGCCGACGGCGGTCCCGGCGGACGCGGAGAAAATCGAAAAGTACATCGAGACGAAGGTTGACGGCAACCTGAAAAAGCTGCATGAGGACCGGATGCTGCGCGAACTGATGAGCTATGACACGCTGCGCATCAACGGCGTGGAGTACAAGAACCTGCCCGCGCTGGACTGGATGTTTGACCATGACCGGCTGCGCAACCTGTTTGCGAAGGACCCTGTGGGCACGATCCACGGCGACCTGACGATTGAGAACATCATCTGCCGCACCGACAACGACAGCTGGTATCTGATCGACCCGAATACCGGCAATCTGCACGAAAGTCCGTTCCTGGATTACGGCAAGCTGCTGCAAAGTCTGCACGGCAGCTACGAATTTATGATGAAAACGCCGCGCGTGGCCGTGCAGGACAACCGTATTGACTTCCAGCTGACGCGCAGTGCGGCCTATGACGCGCTGTTGGCCGCCGTGATGGAGGATCTGAGCGCCCGCTACCCGCGGGAGCAGGTCGAGAGCATTCTGATGCACGAGGTCATCCACTGGCTGCGGCTGATGCCCTACAAGCTGAACAAGGACCGCAAGCGAGCGGCGATGTTCTACGCCGGGCTGGTCATGGTCGCCAACGATGTGGCGGATTTTTCGGAGCATAAAAAGGAGACACTATGCTGATTTGCGTGGATCTGGACGGGACCCTGCTGGACACAGTGCCGGCCAACGCGGCATCCTACCGCGCGGCGCTAGAGGAGCTGGGCTTTACCGTGACCGATGAATATTACGCCGAGCGCTGCAACGGCGGACATTACACACGGTTCCTGCCGCCGCTGATGGGCGGTGCGCCGAGCGCCGCCGATGTAGAGCGCGTGCATGACCGGAAAAAGGCGCTGTACAGTGACTTCCTCGATGCGGTGCGCCCGAACACGGCACTGATGGAAATTTTAAAAACGATGCGCGCCGCCGGGCATGACCTGGCCTGCGTGACCACCGGCAGCAAACAGAACGCCACTGAGGTGCTGGAGCATTTCGGGGTGCGGGAATGGTTCGGCTTGATCGTGACCGGAGAGGACGTGGAAAAGCAGAAGCCCGACCCGGAGGGGTATTGCCGAGCGATGGAACATTTCCGCGTTACGCCCGCCGATACAATGATCTTTGAGGACTCGGGCATCGGTCTGACCGCGGCCAAGGCCAGCGGGGCAAGGGTATTCAGGGTGGAGCGGTTTTGAGAACTGTGATGCAGGGGGAACCCTGTTCGCACGCAGAATATGCAGCCGGTCGCAAGGCTCCCGGGCGGATATGGAATCCGCCTCTACGGTGTAGGGGTCGATGCTCGCATCGACCCGGAAAGTGCACGGCGCGGCAAGGTTGACGGGCGAACAATGTTCGCCCCTACAAAAACAGCCCCGGAAGGCAGTTGCCTTTCGGGGCTGTTGTACTTGTGATGGAAAATCAGGCCTTCGCGTCCGGGCGGACGATGTCACGGATGACGTTGACGATGTTGTCAGCGGTCAGGCCGTAGTCACGCAGGACCTCATTGGCGGGGCCGGAGTGACCGAACTGATCCATGACGCCGATGCGGCGCACGGGGACGGGCAGCTTCTCGCTGACGACGGAGCAGACGGCCTCGCCCAGGCCGCCGATGATGCTGTGCTCCTCGACGGTGATGATGCGGCCGCACTCGCGGGCGGCGGTCAGGATGATCTCCTCGTCGATGGGCTTGATGGTCGGCATGTTGATGACGCGGACGTTCATGCCCTGGCGCTTGGCCAGCACGGCGGCGCGCAGAGCCTCGTTGGTCATCAGGCCGGTGGAGATGACGGCAATGTCATAGCCGTCGGTCAGCTTCTCGCCCTTGCCGATCTGGAACTCGTAGGTCTCGGGATCGTGGAAAACGGGCGTGGCCAGACGGGAGAAGCGCAGGTAGACGGGACCCTGATAGTTGTAGGCGGCGATGACGGCGGCGCGGGCCTCCACATCGTCAGCCGGGCTCAAGACTACCATGCCGGGGATCGAGCGCATGAGGGCGATGTCCTCGCAGCACTGGTGGGACGCGCCGTCCTCACCGACGGAGAGCCCCGCGTGGGTGGCAGCGATCTTGACGTTCAGGTGCGGGTAGCCGATGGAGTTGCGGATCTGCTCAAAGCCGCGGCCCGCAACGAACATGGCAAAGCTGGACACGAAGGGGACATAGCCCATCGTGGCCATACCGGCGGCGACGCCGACCATGTTCTGCTCGGCAATGCCGCAGTCAAAGTGACGATCCGGGTACTCCTTGCGGAAGATTTCGGTTTTGGTGGCAGCGGCCAGGTCGGCGTCAAAAACCACCAGATTGTCAGCGCCCTGCTGGGCCAGCTCTACCAGCGTGTTGCCGTAGCTGACACGGGTAGCAATTTTTTTAATATCAGCCATTGTTGAACTCGATCTCCTTTTCCAGCGTGGCGTGGGCGGCGCGCAGCTCGGTCATAGCCTGGGCGTATTCCTCGTCGTTGGGGGCCTTGCCGTGCCAATCGACGGCGTTTTCCATGTAGCTGACGCCCAGACCCTTGGTCGTGCGCAGCAGGAAGCAGGTGGGCTTGCCGCTGCCGTGGGACAGGTCGAACATCTTGAACGCCTGCTCCAGGTCGGCAAAGGAGTTGCCGTTGCAGACGATGGTGTTGAAGCCGAAGGCATCCATCTTGTGGTCCAGCGGCTCGGAGTTCATGACGTCGCGGGTCGCGCCGTCGATCTGCAGGCCGTTGACATCGATCATGATGCACAGGTTATCGAGCTTGTAGTGGTTGGCGAACATGAACGCCTCCCAGCATTCGCCCTCTTCGATCTCACCGTCGCCCAGCAGGGTGTAGACGTTGATGTCGCTGCCCAGCTTTTTGGCACCCAGCGCCATGCCGCAGGCGGCGGAAACACCCTGGCCCAGAGAACCGGTGCTCATGTCAACACCGGGGACGGTGTTCATGTTGGGGTGGCCCTGCAGGTAGCTGTTGGAGTGGCGCAGCGTGGGCAGGTCGGCCACCGGGAAGAAGCCGCGCTCCGCCAGCGTGGCATACAGGCCGGGGGCGCAGTGGCCCTTGCTAAGTACAAAACGGTCGCGGTTGGGGTCCTGCGGCTGTTCGGGGTCAATGCGCATTTCGCGGAAATACAGATAGGTCAGAACGTCCGCCGCGGACAGGCTGCCGCCCGGATGACCGCACCCGGCACCGTGGGTGGCTTCGATCACACCCATGCGCACGCGGGTCGCAGTCAGTTTTAACTGCAGCGTTTCCAGTTTTGTCATAGCTAAGCTCCTCCGGTCACTTATGGTAAAATCGGGCAGTATATATGGATACTGCTACACAATATACTATCTTATATTATACACGTTTCGCGGAATCCCGCAACATTTTTTTACAAATTTCGTGAAAAAAGGCTGTTTTGGTGCATTCGCGGTAAAATTGACACGCCCAAAAGCCCGCTGTTATGCACCCTTTGTGCGTAATGCCAAAAAATGGGGCGATTCGTACATAAACTACAGCAAAAAGCACCTTGCACAAAGCGGGCATTTGTGGCATAATTTAAGTACAGCCGCGGTGCGGAAAGCCCATGATATGAGGCAGCCGCCCGGCCCACACTACAAGATATGGGAGGGAAA
>ENA-ORSG01001832-ORSG01001832.1-human-gut-metagenome-genome-assembly--contig:-NODE-1832-length-11338-cov-2.965612_pt1 | contig 11338 bp, 8 predicted proteins | sample MGYA00242189_ERZ509156 | MGnify/ENA primary metagenome ERZ509156 (study PRJEB26280, sample SAMEA2338666) | human gut metagenome | biome: human gut; feature: human-associated habitat; material: faeces...
TGTATCTTATTATAACAATTCCACACTCCATCATACAATATATTCCGCAAAATGTCTATATCCGAAAGGCATGGAAGCTTCTCAAATTCTGCCGTACTCTCTGCTATCATCATGCATAAGATCTGTTTGATCCGCTCTTCATATCCTTCTTCTTCGGCAATCTTCTTCAACGGGTTATAGCATCCTTTTTCCAGATCATTCGGCAGATCTTCATATGCGTCCATAAGATAAATAAACTTTCCCATAAAAAATCCCATCTTCCGAAGAGTTTCTTCCCACCGGTCTTTTTTATATAAAAACAGCTCTTCCATCAGTTTCCCGAAACATCCTGCCGTTTTATCCAAATCTGTACTTCCTTCTCTTTCGCAAACAGACAATTCATTCAGAGCCGATTCGATTGCCCTGCTCTGCCTCGGATATTGTTCCATGATTTTTTTTACTTTACCTCGAAGCATCGTTTTTACAGTCAGGCTTGAAACTTTCCTTTCATCCTGCCAATCATCTTCCATATGATAATATGCCATCAACACGTTCATGGCCGCACCATATGACGTAATCTCGTTTGTCAACATTATCTGCTTTTTTACCGGATGCACTTTGCAGCAATGCATATCTGCTCTCGTGTCACTTTCATATAGCGAAGATAACAAAATAATTGCAAATGTCATATCATATGTAAGTGTCATCTGACCTATAAACCCATACTCTTCTTTTAATACATGACACAAACCGCAATAATATGCCTTATATTTTTTTAAATCTTTCACCTTTAATTCCGGTTCACATACCGTCACATACCCAAACATCACTCTTCTCCTCAAACACTTCTTCATTTTCTACATTGTCTTGCTTTGACATGCTTTCATTGTAAAACAATATTTTCCGTCACATTCTTATCGCATTATAACACGCATTCGGCCTGCTGTTTATAAAAATACGGTGAATTATAACTGTGTACTGTTACACAGCTTGCTGATATTAACTATAAATAGCCTTTACAATGTTTTATAAAGTATTTTCAACGTCAGATTCTAATTGTAAACCTGTTTTTATTTTAGGTTGACTTTTGTTTCATTTTCTATTATACTACGCTCGGATACACCAATAAAACCGTGTTCTTTTTCATAACAGTTTTTATGTGCTTTCGTTCTTTTTTATCAAACCATACATTTTACGTAAAGGAGTAATCTTATGAACCAGCGCCTCACTGCCTCACAGGCAGAAAAAACAAAAAAAATCACAATGATCGGACTTATGACAGCTGTAACATGCATTCTCGGACCTCTTTCCCTCCCGCTTCCATTTAGTCCTGTGCCGATCACTCTGACAAACTTTGCGGTTTTTCTTTCTATTTATATACTCGGAATGAAATACGGAACGATCAGTCTGCTCATTTACCTTGCTCTCGGTACAATCGGACTTCCTGTCTTTTCGTCGTTCAGCGGCGGTCTTGGGAAGCTAGCCGGACCGACCGGGGGATATTTGTTCGGTTTCATCTTCCTTGCACTCATCCATGGATTTTTTATGCTGAGATTTCATAAAAAAACGTTTGCTTCAATCATCGGCATGACTCTCGGCATGATTGCCTGTTATCTATTCGGAACGATATGGCTTGCACTACATATGAGCCTTACTTTCAAAGCTGCCCTTATGATCGGAGTCATCCCTTATCTTCCCGGAGATGCTGTCAAGATCGCTCTCGCAGCAATCATCGGACCGAAACTATCAAGCGCAATACAAAAGACACAGAAATGATTATATACTTTCTTAATTCCCTGTTTATAATTTTTCGTATTCTTTTATAGTTTAAACATACTTTTGACATATTTGTTCTTTATAATCTGAGTTAGATAGTTGATAAGCAACTATCTTCCCCTCATAAAGTTGAAGTGTCAAAAGCACTCTACTTTAACTCTCATTCCTTTAGATAACTATAAAACAACGAAACCCGTTAGCCGGAAGGTTAGCGGGTTTTCGCTGTTTATCGTATTCTATGCATCATTTAAAACTATCAAAACAAACTGTCCTATACAAAAAGATCCCGCTTAACGCAGGATCTTTTTCTCACATATAAGAAGCACTTTCACATAACATAACCGTTCTGCTTCTGTTTTTCTTTTTATTCTGCATGAAGGATTTTATAAACTCCGCCCTGAACAATTACAACTGTCGGATCTTTTGTCGGTTCTCCGTCTTCACTCCATGTAATTGATTTTCCTGTCATTCTGTCAACTTTGATCTCTGTCATCGCTTTTTTCAAAGCATCACTCATATCGGAAACGCTCATATCAGGTGTAAGTTCAGCCTTTTCTGCTGCCTCTTTGATCACATATACGCAGTCATAAGCATCCGCTGCAAACTGATTCGGAGTTCCCTTGAAAGCAGCTTCAAAATCGGATACAAATTTCTGTGTCGCTTCATCTTCCGCATCTGCCGTAAACGGTGTAAGGAACATTAAATTCTCAGCCAACGCTGCATCAAATCCGTCTAATGCAAGCAGTCCGTCCATTCCGTCACATCCGAACCACTTCGGTGCAAATCCCATTTTGTTTGCCTGAGCAAGAATCAAAGATGCCTCCTGATAATAAATCGGCAGGAAAACAAGTTCTGCGCCTGCGTCTTTCGCTTTCTGAAGCTGAACGGAAAAGTCTGTCTTACTGTCTGCCGTAAACGCTTCTGCCGCTACAATATCAAGTCCGAGTGTTTTCGCCTGCTCTGCGAATTTCTGATAAACTCCCGATGAATATGTGTCGGAACTGTTGTAAATAACCGCTATCTTTTTCGCCAGATTATTCTCTGAGATATAATCAGCCGATGCTTTTCCCTGATCCGGATCTGAGAAGCACATACGGAATGCATTGTCATACTGAATACTTTCTACAGCCGTTGCCGACGGTGTGAGCTGGAACATATTATCTGCATGTGTCTCTTCTACAACTGCCGTACACGGTGTTGATGTCGTCGTTCCGACTAACATCTGCATTCCCCAGTCTTTCAGCGTATTGTACGCATTAACCGACTTTTCGGAATCAGACTGGTCATCCTCAAATTTAAATTCGATCTGATATCCGTTGATACCGCCAGCTTCATTGATCTCGTCAATCGCAAGCTGGATACCGTTTTGTACTGCCGTACCATAAATCGCCGCATCTCCTGTTGTAGGTCCGATACCTCCGATCTTAAATGTATCCGCGTCTGCCGAACCCTTGTCACTTCCGCCGCCGTTTCCGCAAGCCGCCATTGATACTGTCAGAGCTGATACAAGCGCGATACTTGCTGCTTTCTTCCACATTTTCATAACTAAAACTCCTCCTTGCTAACTTACTGTGTTACTATGGTAACTTGCAGAAGCAGTTTTGTCAAGAGAAAAAACAGATTGTACTCTGTTTTTTTCCTCAAGCTTTTTCACCGATAAAATCAAACCGCTGATTTAAAACTCTTTTTTTTCTAAAATCCGCTGACTCCAAAACCACGAAGCAATCGTAACAATAACTGCCGCCACTATGACAATCGCTGCAATCCCATATTCTCCTATATTGAAAGCAGCCAGAAGAAACTTCTCTTTTAAAGTTTCCGACAGCATTCCTGCTAATTTTGCAGCAATCAGGGCAATCACCATTGCTCCTCCGAATACAATAGGAATAACCAAGCGGCCCTTCTCGCTTTCAAATCTTAATTTCAAAGGAATCATAATATCGTTTAAAATCAATACGGTGATTGTATAAACTCCGTACATCAAGATAAGTTCAGTCAAGCTTTCTTTCGGAGTAAGTAAGAAAAACTGTACAACGACTGAGATTATGCCGACCAAAAACGAAATCGCTGTCATGATCAAAACAAACACGTACTTTTCATTTACATACTGTCTTCTTGTAATCGGCAGAGTAAACAAAAACGGATAACCGTTATCATATTCATCATAACTGATCGTACTTACCGTAAACAAAGTAAAAATAAAAGTGACATATCCAACTGCCGCATAAAGTTCTTTCGTCATGATCCCCATCATCGTTCCGATGATCAAAAAGACCAGCAGCAGATTTTTCCCATTATTTTTCATTAATTTCAAATCTTTGATCAAAAGTCCTTTCACAGTTCGTTCCCTCCTATCATCATCGCAATCAATTCGTCTACAGTGCCTTTTTCCACTACAATATCCGGATAATTTTCGATATAATATTGTTTCTCTTTTGTCAGACAGGCATATCCATAATGTTCTTTCCTTTTTTTCAGCAAATACCTCTTGTCAAGTTCCTCAAACTGCTTTTCATCTACTTTCAGCAATCCGTATTGATTCAGAAGTACATCCGTATCTTCATGAAAGATAATCCTTCCTTCATGAATCATATAAATATCGTCGCACAAACCTTCCAGATCAGAAGAAATATGGGAACTGATCAAAATTGTTCTCTCCCCGTCTTCCTCCATATATTCTCTGAACAGATTCAAAATACTTTCTCTCGCCATCACATCCAGACCTGCTGTCGGTTCATCAATAAAATTGGGTAGCCTTCTCTTATCCCTTGTAAACACTGGCTCTAACGGGAAACACATCAGTGTATTGTGTTCCTTTTTGTGAGAAGTCTGTTCCTTTCTCATGGATTAGTGTTTTATTCTAACCACAACAACCGGGAGTGTTTTCCCGGCTGTTGCAGATTATTTTCTTATTTTAATTACAGATTTTTTAGTAGATTCAAATCTTTTTTATTCAACGCTTTTTGCAATCTAATGTTCTCTTTTTCCAATTGTTCTTTTTCTCGTTTTAATTCCCGGACCTGTTGCTCCAGTAGTTCGATTCGGTTTTTCATCACAATGTCCCCGATGTATCTTTTGGGATCAATCATTCCGGCCTGCTGTTCTAATACCCGGTCCATTTCTTTTCTGACGGTTTCGTTCTTGTAAAAGAATCCTCTGGATAACCCTGTCCGCTTTACTAATTTTGGTACAGTTACCTTTTCTCTGTCCGTGAGCATTTGTCGGATTTCTGTAACTGCTCTGTTTATCTTTTCTTCACTTGTTTTCCGGTTACAAGCTATCATCATATCGTATTTGTTCATACTCTTCCTCCCATCCGTCCAGACATTCCAGAACCATCTGCGATAACCTGTTTCTTGCTTTTCTTGTGTCATTTGCCAGTATCTGGTTACTCATTTTTCTATAATATTTTACGTTTTTCAGACTTTTGTGTCCGAGCAACCTTGCTATCGTCCAGTCATCCAGATGCATTTCTACAAGCTTTACTCCATAGACATGCCGGTACATGTGCGTTCCGAATGTAAAATAATTTCCATTATCGTCCCTGAGATTTTCCCGATAAATTGCTGTTGTAATTCTCCCTTGGATCAGTGAGTAGGTCATCGGTTTTGTATGGTCATTTTCATTTGTAAAAATATATTTGCATTTTCCATACCTTTCTTCCGTATAACGGATGGCTTCTCTGATCAAAGCTGCCAGTTCCTGACTGATCGGTTTTTCATAGTAATGTGTTTTCATCTGGTAGATTCTGATCAATATCTCACCGTTTTGTTCCATCAGGCAGTCAGTCCGCAATGTCAGTGTATCTGAGATTCTTGTTCCCAGCATCTGATGGATCGTCATGACTCTGGCGGTCTGTATATCTACTTTTACCAGGAACTCATTAAACCTCTTTAATTCTGCATCTGAGTAAACCTTAAATTCTGCTTTGATATTTGGCGGAATATCCCTGTTCAATATCAGATCTTTTGCCTGTGGATATTGGTAGATATCTGCTACCATATTGAGGATTGATCGAAGCCTTGTTATCTCTGATCGATACCTTTTTGTTCCTGTATCCTCTGTTTTCATATATACCAGATATTCTTCGATAATCGTTCTGTCAAAATCCGCGCAGGATTTTACATTTTTCTTATGCTCATTCAGATATCTGGAAAATCTCCGGATGGCTGTCAGTTCCTTTTTTACAGTCTCCAGGCTTTCTATTCTCAGTTGAAAATATACTGCTTTTTTAATTTCTTCCTTCAACTCTGGCTGACTGATTCCTGTAAAAGATATCGTTTTCCTTGGACGTATCAAATCCTGCTTCACCTGTATGTCAAGTTTTTCAATTTTCCAGACATCTTTTGTTATTTCGTTTACATCCGCATCTCTTAAGTCGGTTAAATAATCAATCAGGCATTCTATATACCCCAGTGTTCTGGCACGTTGCATTCCTCTTCCGCCACACTTATTTTTAAATGGTGCTGTCAGGGACAATCCTTGCTGCAGGAGCCAGATTTTCATCTGCTGCATCCATTTTTCTTTATCCCAGTCCAGAAAACTCTCCGGCCGGTTGTTTTTTTCTTTCAACATCCTGCATAAATGATGGTAAAATCTTCGTTCTGTATAAAATTTTTCTGCTACGAGGTTTTTACCTCTGTATTGCAGGAACTCCCACATTTCTTCCTGCATCTGCTTTGTCGGCAGAAGTTCCAGATCATAATTGGGGTTTGTTCCCATACGTTCTTTGCTGAGATCACTTGCTTTCTGATAAGAATCCAGTTCCTTGATATAAAATCTATTTTCCACGCTTGCACCTCTTTATTCCGGAAGCAAGACTGCTTCCTTCCTTTGCGAAAAGTTCCTGATTTGCTTTGGAAATTCTCTTCGGCATATAGTCCACATATTGCTGTGTCATTTCTTCATAATCATGTCCCAGATAATCTCTGACACTTTGAAGTGGCACTCCATCTTCATAAAACATGGTTGCTATCGTATGCCTGAAATCATGGGATTTGAAATTATATTCCTGAAACAGCTCATGATTTTCATTAAATATTTTCTTCATACTCCATCGAAAACTGGAGTAATGATATGCTTTTCCCTTTTGATTCTGGAAAATATAATCCTCAGCACCAATCCCGTATTTTTTTATATATACTTTCATGATTTTATATAGAACTTCCGGGATGGGGATTCGCTTATATGTCCGCATTTTTATTTGATATACCTGTATCCAGGCGTCTCTCCCCTGCCAGTAATAAGCATTCCCTTTCAGGCAGCATACTTCACTGATTCTCAGTCCTAACAGCATAGAGTGCAGTAAAATCAATCTCGGCTTTTCCGGAAAATCTTTTAAATGTTTTAAAATACTTTCATAGGTTTCCTGTTCTACACTCCGGTCATTATGATGCAGGATTTCCTTTTTCAGATAATACTGGTAATTAAAAGGAACTTCTTTTATGATATTTTTCGTCTGCAGATATTCATAAAACTGATAGATTGCTATGATAATATCATTGAAATAGCTTGCTACCTTGTAGTCAATTATTTGAAAATATTTCTTTATTTCATTTTCTGACACTTGTTTCAAGTTGATTTCCGTTGTTTCTTCCAGCCAGACAACAAATTTTTGAATTCGATAAAATTCAGTATGTATTACACTTAATGCTAAGTGTGTGACTCCCAAACAGTATTTTATATATTCTTGAACAAGTTCTCTGTTATCTGTCCTTTCTATGCTCATAAAAGAAATCGTTTTTACAGGATTAGACGGATTCACCCGGTATTCTTCCAGATACAGTCTTTCCATAAACCAGACCGTGGAATCCCATGCAATATTTTTTGCATGGCAGAAAATATATTCCTGACACGCTCTAAGCTCCTGTTTTGCGCATTTCTTTTTATAATCCGTGTCCCCATAGTTTTCAATTTTGTCGAACTGCTTCTGTGTAAGATATCTGAGATCTTCAATCTGTTCCTGCATGCAAAATTCATATACACTTTTCAATCCGTTTAGATGTCTGGTGCATTCTTTCATAGTTATTTTCTGTTGCACGATATCTTCCAGAACCGTTAAAATCTGCTGTTTGCATATATCTGAACCTTTTACCCTGAAATCCCAGACCAGCTTACTAATATCTGTCGTATATTCATATCGTTTTGCAATCGCCGGATTGGGATGATACCGCAGGAACAGAATGTCATGGAGCAGCTCCGGATGATTCTGGGCATTCCACTTTCCTTTTAAGGTCTGCGCATTTTCTATGATCAGCCGCAACTTTACACGATCTATTCCGAGCAGATAATTACGCACCGTCGAATCCACATAATATTCTCTCAGATATTTTTGATATCCGGCTCTCACCTGATAATTGATCTCTGACAAGTGCCAGATCTCATTCTGAATCAAATATGTTTCCAGACTGCCTTTTCCACATTTTTGTTCATAATATTCATCTAATTCCCGTTCCAGTCCTTCAATCAGTTGTTCCCGCTCTGCATTGGATAGGTTCTGCTCTTCCGGCACAAAGGCATACAATCTTGCCGGCATTTATTTTCACCTCCTGCTTTCCAAAAATTGATTGACATTATAAAGATTGGAATATCGACGGTAAAATTCCTGACTTGCTGTCCTTAGCTTGTCATCTAAAACATTCAGATACCGTATGGTTGTGTCCAGATGTTTATGGCCTAATGCCTGACTGATCATTTCCAGTGGCCAGTCCGATTCCCATCTGGTATTTGCATAATATCTCCGAAGCATGTGTGGGGTGATCTTGATTCCGGTCTTTTTCTCCATCCTCTCAAACATATCGTAAACACTGTCTACCTTCATTGGTTTTCCTGTCGTATCCCCTTTGATGTTGATAAACAGATATTCCTGTTTTTGCAGGATGTCCCAGTATTCTCCGATGTAATAAAGCAGGAATTCAAAGGTGTCATCGCTGAGACGTCCTCTTCTTTCTTCTGCATTTTTTGCCCTTGCATCATTCTCGTTGTCCTCTCGGAAATTCACCCTGATTTCATGGGTTTCATAGTCGATATCTTTTGTATAATCGATTCCTAAAATTTCACCGATACGAAATCCGAGTTCTGATGTCAGCAGAATCAATACCTGATCCCGGCAGTTTGTGCAGGCTTCCAGAATCGTAATGATTTCATTCTTTTCGGCTGCCCTCACATCCCGTTCCTCTTCTTTCAGATACCCTTTAAAAGAGCGGGAACGCAGCGTTCTTCTGACTCCGATAGCATTTGCTCTTGTAATAGGCTGGTTATAAGAAAGAACGGATAAATAAGAACCGTTATTTCTGACCGCTTCTAAAAAACAATAAAACCTGAACACTTCTTTTAAGTAAGCGTTACAGGTTTTATTCTGTGGTCCATTTTCTAAATTGTCGGTATGCTTTCCGGCTTTCAGCCATTTCAGATATTCTGCGAAATAATCATATTGTGTTTCGTAATCCATCTCATAGATATCTTCTGCTTTCTTTTCGTTTTCCAGCAGATATTCCCAATAATAGGCAAGGGCGAATGCATTTCTCCGTATCGTGTTCGGAGAACGATTCGCCCTGACCTGATGCATTAGATATTTGCTTGGGAGCAACACGATTTCCAACGATTCCATATCCCGGATAAAGAAATATTTTACCGAGCCATCCCTCTGTGTTTCCACTTTGTATCGTTTCATACTGCTCACCGCCTTTCCTCTAACGCTATACACAGTATACCCACTTCATGTTCAAATAGCTATTCATCAAAACCACTAATTCCATCGAAAACGCTCCTAAAATACCACCAAACATTTTGCTGTAAACCCGCTGTGATTGTAGCAGAACCACGATCATTTACAGGTAATATTCCACACTCTTCTGGTTTCTGATAAAACGCTGGACATCTTTGATGTCTTTTGCCATCTTACACTTTGGAAGTGCACATATCACTTCCTCATGATATCTTCCGTCCTCTCCTGCACGCTCATCTAAGATGGACACGACACAGGTGTCTGTCTCTGTGCGGAGCGCACGTCCGAACCCCTGCCTTAGTTTTTTCTGCATATCCGGAACGACCACTGCCTGAATGTAGTCTTTCAGATTAGCATATTCCTTCTTCTGTGCTTCGCTGATGGGATCTGGAACAGCGAATGGCAGTTTTACGATAATCAACGAGGATACCATATCTCCGGGGAAATCTACTCCTTCCCAGCAAGATCCGGCTGCAAAAAGAACAGCATTATCTGTCTGTTTGAATCTTGTGATTTCTTCCGGGGAATGTCTCCACACCTCAATCATCGGGAATGGTATCTCATCCCGCAACATCTGGTATACATTTCCCATCAAGTGATAGGATGTGAACAGCACCAGTGTATGTCCGTAAGTCGAACAGATTAACGAATGGATATGGTCCGCTATCATCTCTGCTTCTTCCTGACTTCCCCTTCTGCACTTTTTCAGATCTTTTGGCAGATATAACAGACAATTCTTTTGATATTCAAATGGAGAGTCTGCCACATATTCACGTACCCTCTGCACCTTCTGTAATCCCGTCATCTTTCGGATATGGGAAAATCCCTGTCCGGTTTTTAACGTTCCACTCGTCAGGATTGCTCCTATTCCTCTGCTCCACAACATCTGGTCAAGATACTGTGGAATCCGTCTGCTGGATGCACACAATATGATCCGATGTTCTTGATCCTGTTTCAGATGCAGCACATACTTCTTATCCTGATGGAAAAAGCATTCCAGAACACTTCTGGTCTCTTCCAGCTTGTTTCTGATCCACTTCGGAATCTTCTTTTCTAATTTTTCTATGATCTTATTCATGGTCTGTATCCCCTCATATAAATACATGGCACACTCTTCTGTCATGTGAAATTCTTCTTTTAGCCCATATCTGGTTCTGTGGTTTTCTCCAACCACATCCAGCACCATCCGGATCGTCCCGGACAGTTTTCTTATCTCCGGACCCTGATATTCTTTTCCAAGATAAAAGCAGATCTCCCGGATATCATCATAACACAGGCTCTTCCCGAACATCTGCTTTGCCGCATCCGGCAGTTTATGCGCTTCATCTACGATCAATGCCCGGTAGTCTTTTAGTAACGGGCGGTAATCCTGCAGCCTGTGATAACCATCAGCCAGCAGATAATTGTGATTGCAAATCTGAATGAACATTTCATTATCTCTGGAACGCTCCAGATACTGCTGATACCTGCATGAGCCTCTTTTCGGGCAGTCTCCCGAACAGAACTTTGGTACATTCACCATTCTTCGGTCAAACCCACTTAAATTAGACACTTCGTCCATATCATAATGTTCTTTTAACGACAGCAGAGCTTCTTTCTGCAACGCATTTTTGTTTTTCCCTTCGATTGCAACGATTCGTTGCATCAACCTCTCATCGCAGACAAAATGCTCTTTTCCTTTCCGTATCACAGCTTTGATGGGAGTCTGAATCGTCCCGTTCTCCTGAAGAATCCGGGAGAGAAAAGGGATATATTCCGTAAGAATTGCTTTCTGGAGTGCAATGCTGGAAGTAGAGATCACAACCGGACGCTGTTCGTATGGGGAATATCCGTCTGCAAGAAGAGAATACTTTCTCA
>ENA-ORSG01001833-ORSG01001833.1-human-gut-metagenome-genome-assembly--contig:-NODE-1833-length-11333-cov-3.103830_pt1 | contig 11333 bp, 8 predicted proteins | sample MGYA00242189_ERZ509156 | MGnify/ENA primary metagenome ERZ509156 (study PRJEB26280, sample SAMEA2338666) | human gut metagenome | biome: human gut; feature: human-associated habitat; material: faeces...
TACATAGTTCTCTTCCCTCTTCGCTGCGATCTATTCCCCGCAACAGCTCCTCCGCCTCCACTCCGTACAGCTTGGCCAGGGCCAGCAAGTTTGTGGTGCTCGGGTCGGCGCTGCCGTTTTCCCATTTGGATACGGTCTGGCGGCTCACGCCAAGCGCCTCAGCCTCGAACTCCTGCGTCATCTGGCAGCGGGTGCGGTGGGCCTTCAGCGTCTCGCCCAGGGTGCGCTTCACGGCCTGCTTTTCCTCCCGCATCTCCTTGCTGCCGATGTACTTCTTCAGCGCCCGCACGATCAGCACAAACAGATAAATCACCGCGGCCACCAGCGCCGCAAAAACCAAAATATTGAGTACCGTCACCCATGTTGCAAACAGCATTTTTCTTTCCTCCTTCACGGATTTTTCTGTTCCCAGTATACCAAACCCCGCTGCTTTACGCCATCAACTATCGCGTACATTTTCGCTTACATCACAAAAAACGGCCTGTCTGCGTCATTCCCGCAGACAGGCCGCCTTATTTAATCCGCTTAAAACTGCTCCAAAATCGCCAGCAGCTTGTCAAGGCTGCGCTCGTTGAACTCCAAAATCAGAATGTCGCACCCCGGGTGCTCGGCCACATCTGTCGTGAAGGTGTCGATATGCTCGCGCCAGCTGTTCGTGAAGCGCGCCTGCAGGTACGGCATATAGTACTCGCTGAACGAATCCCCGATGACCCGCACGGCGCGGCTGTCCTTCTCAAACATCCGGTCATAGCCCGGCACTACGTAGGTCTCCTCGGCGGGCAGACTGGCGTAGAGCGCCGCCACATTTGCCATGTCGCCGGTGGTCGTGCCGTCGGCCTCGACGGGGTAACTGTCCGCCGGGCGCGTCGGCATGTCCAGCGCCTCAAAAATGCCGTCCAGCCCGATGAGCGCGCCGACGGCGTTCCAGTGGGTGTCCGTTTTGTAGTACAGCAGCCGGTCGGCGTTCTGCCGCGCCTGGCTGCGCAGCATGTCATACCGCCAGACCACCGGCACTGTCGTGTGGCTCTGCAGATAGGCCGCCAGCAGGTCGGTGCGGTTTTCCTCGTTCACAATGGGGTAGCCGTCGGGCATGTACTCGCGGTAGATGCGGTCCTTGCTGGGCGTCAGATCCAGCACCAGCGTGCAGCCGTTTTCGGCCAGCTTATCACTCAAGATCTGCAAGCCCGCGCTGGCCTCGGCCAGTGTGTCGGCGCTGTCGTTCAGCTCGGCCAGCCCCTGATAGTTTGCCATCGGCTGCGCGGCGTTGGGGCCGTCCTTGTAGAACAGCCAGCCGTCCTTGCCGGGCAGCACCTGGTCGCTCTGGCTCGTGCCGAACAGCGCGTAGTCCAGCCCGGCGTTCACCAGCACAAACTGATAGCGGAACGGCGAGTTATCGACCAGAAAGTTGTCAAGATTGCGCGGCAGCTCCCGCAGCGGGCTTTGCAGCACCTGCGGCAGACCGGTCATCAGGCGGTTTTCGTGACTGTCCATCGACAGCTGTTTGGAAAAAATGTTGAACACCGGGAACGCCAGCCCGATGACGGCGCAGAACACGCCGATAAAGCCAATTTTGACCGATTTACGCATGGCTCTGCACCTCCCTTAAAATTGAAAATAAATAAACGCGCTGTAGGTGCCTGCCGTAACGCGCATAAGTCCCAGAAACAGCAGCACGAGCAGCCCTGCCATCCCGGCAGGGGACGGCGCCTTTTTCGCGTACAAAGCCGCCTTCAGCTTGGGGCACAGCGCCTGCACAGGGCCGCACAGCAGGAAGGACGCCGCTAAAATCAGCAGCAGCTTGGTGTCCGCAAAGGCCGCCAGCGTATAGCCCTTGGCCCCGCTCTGCCATGTAAAAATGCCCTTGAGCACGGCCAGCCCCTCGGACAGGCCCGGCGCACCGAAGATCACCAGCGTCAGCCAGAGCAGCACCACCGTGTACAGGTGCCGGAACAGTCGCGGCAGCTGCTCCAGCGCCCGGCGCAGGCCCAGGCGCTCCATGCACAAAATTATGCCGTGCAGCAGACCAAACACCACATACTGCCACGCCGCGCCGTGCCACAGGCCGGTCAGCGCAAAGACGATGAGCAGGTTCAGGCAGGTGCGGCGCAGGCGGCAGCGGCTGCCGCCCAGCGGAATGTAGACGTAGTCGCGGAACCAACTCGACAGCGAGATATGCCAGCGCCGCCAGTATTCGCCGACGGAGCAGGCAAGATACGGATACTCAAAGTTTTCCGGCAGCGTGATGCCGAAGAACTCACCGATGCCGATGGCCATATCGCTGTAGCCGGAAAAGTCAAAATACAGCTGCATCATGTAGGCCGTGTAGCCCAGCACGAGGATCGGCGCGGGCAGCGTGGCCGCCGGGACCGACGCGACTTTGGCGTAAATCAAAGCGAGCTGGTCGGCGATGATGGCCTTTTTTGCCAGGCCCAGCACGAGCCGCTTGATACCGTAGCAGAAGCGGTCCGCCGAGACGCGGCGCGTCTCGCTGCCGGGGTCCAGCTGCGGGGCCTGCTGGCCGTACCGCACGATGGGCCCGGACGGCCCGTGGCCGAAGAACGCGAGGAACACCGCAAAACGGATAGGATTCTTTTCCGATTCCACCTTGCCCGCGGCCACATCGGCACAGTAGCCGATGGCCGTGAACACGTAAAAGCTCAGCCCCAGCGGCAGGGCGGGGGAGAGCACCGGCAGCAGACCCGGCACAAAGGCGTTGACCGTCTCCGCCGCAAAGCCCGCATATTTAAAGCCGCCCAGCACCGCCAGATCCAGCAAGATCAACAAAATCAGCAGCGGCCTTTTGTGGGCCAGCCGCCCCAGCGAAAGCCCGCCCAGCCAGTTGATACCGGCCAGCAGCACCAGGATGGCCGCGCCCTTTAAGCCCGCCCACGCAAAAAACAGCAGACTGAACGCAGCCAGCACGGCATTGCGCAGCCACTTGGGGCACAGCCAGTAGACCGCCAGCGACAGCGGCAGAAAAACGAACAGAAATTGCACCGAAGAAAACGCCATAAAAAACACTGCTCCGCGCGGCACAGCCTGTGGCGATGCCGCTTCATAAAAATTTTACATCTGTAAACATTATAAAGGGTATGACAAAATTCGGCAAGGTCTGCACACAAAAAAGTTATTTTTCCGTCGCTCCCGCGCATTTTGCAGGGGATGGCCATAGACATATACCCCAAAAATGACTATAATAAAGATGTATTTGTGTGTAACGGAGGGGTCTGCCCATGGAGAATCTGATTTTCGGCGCATTCGCCACGCTGGACGGCTACCGCGAGGGGGACGCCGCCAATCTGGGCCGCACGGTCTATGACCGCTGCACCGTCGTGGCGCTGTGCAGCGCCAAGGCGCAGAACCCTGCCTGCACAGTGGCCCTGCTGACGAATGCTCCCGTGCCGGAGCCGTTCCGCAGCCAGCTGACGCAGGGCGGCGTCGAGATTTGGGACTGCCCGTTTACCACCTACCGCGTGCCCGCCGACACCAATTGGGCACTGGCCTACTACAAGCTCTGCGCCATGGCGTGGGTGCTGGAAAACCGCGACTTTGCCCGCGCGGCGATGCTCGACCTCGACACCTTCACCCAGCGCCCGCTGGACGATCTGTGGCGGGAATGCGACGAGGCCGTGCTGCTGTATCAGGTCCCCCACGCCGCCAGCCAGACGATGACTGCCGCCATCAGCCGCTGCTTTGATGCGGTGGAGCCGGACGGCGCACCGCACGCGCTGACGCACTTTGGCGGCGAGCTGGTCGCGGGCAGCAGGGCGCGGCTTACCGATTTTATGTCGCTGTGCCGTTATTATTTTGAAGAACTGCAGGCAAAGGGCATCACCCCGAAGGAGGGTGACGAGGCCGTCTGGTGCGGTGCCGCCTACCGCAGTCTGCTGGCCGGTAAACCCGTGCGCGCTGCAAATGCCTATATCTTCCGCTATTGGCTTGGCGGGCATTTCTACTATGTATCAACAAATTATACACTCGACCCCGTCTGCATCCTGCATCTGCCGGGTGCGGCGAAGGACCGCCAGCTGAAGCTGATTTACAATGGCTATGCCAGGCGTGGGTTTTTCCCGCCGCTGAACAAAATCTACCGCCTGTGCGGCCTGCCCGCCGCACATCCGCCGCTGCTGCGCACCGTATGGACGCGGCTGCTGGCCAAGCTGTAAGGAGCTGCCATGTCCAGAAGGAAAAACGATTTGAGCCAGCGGCTCGAGGCTGTCATCAAAACGCTGGTACCCCAGCAGGAGCAGAACCCCGACGACCTCGGCCCGATGATGCGGGCCATCAAGGCCGTGCACAGCATCAGCGACCACACCTCGACGACGCCCGAGGATCTGGAGCGCCAGCGCGCCGCGGAGGAGCTGTTTGCGCGGCTCGTCACGCCGGGCATCGGCATCCGCAGCGACAGCCTGACAGTGGGGAGCATCCCCGCCGAGTGGGTCAGCCTGGAGCACGGCCATGACCGCCGCCACGCCGTTTTGTACTGCCACGGCGGCGGCTACACCTGCGGCCAGCTGGGGTACGCCCGCATTTTGGCCAGCAAGCTGGCGCTGGCTACCGGGTTTGACGTGCTCTCGTTTGAGTACCGCCTTGCGCCGGAGCACCCGTTCCCTGCGGCCATTGAGGATGCCGTGGCGATGTGGGATTATTTAATGTATATGGGCTACGGTGCGCGGGACGTTATCGTCGCGGGCGACTCCGCCGGGGGCAACCTGGCTCTGGAGCTGGCTTTAAAGCTGAAGGAGCAGGGCCGTGCCCAGCCGCGCGGGCTGGTGCTGTTCAGCCCATGGACCGATATGACGGCCAGCGGAAAGAGCTACCGCACCTGCAAGACACTGGACCCGATGCTGACGATGGAGTACATCGCCGCCGTGCGCGAGGCCTACACCGGCCTCGATGCCGACTGGTCGCGCCCATGCTACAGCCCGCTCTTTGCCGACCTGCGCGGTCTGCCCCCGACGCTGGTACAGGTAGGCACAAACGAAATTCTGAAGTCCGACAGTGAGCGCCTTGTGGAGCACCTGCAGAAGGCCGGGGTGTACGCCCAGCTGGAGGTCTACCCCGAGTGCTGGCATGTATTCCAGCAGATGCCGATCCGCAGAGCCGCCGTCGCAATGGAGAGCGCGGGGCGATTTGTGCAGAGGATCATTTGAGCGGGCTATAGCCCGTTAGAGAGCGATAGCCGCAAGGCCCGTCAAAGCCCTTCCGGCCTGCTTCGCGGCCACCTCCCCTGATGGGGAGGCTTTCCTCGCGGGCTCCGCCTGCGCAAAAAGGCTCCCCTTTTAGGGGAGCTGGCCGAGCTTGCGAGGCCTGAAGGGTCCCGACGGGCTTTCCGTGGCCGCTCATTCCCGGTTTTTCCCCCAAAACATCCCCAAATAAAGGAGGTTCTCCCACATGAAGCTCACATTCTTAGGCGCTGACCGGGAAGTGACCGGCAGCTGCACACAGCTGGAGGCGGCGGGACACCGCTTTCTGATCGACTGCGGCATGGAGCAGGGCCGCGACGTGTATGAGAACGCCGACCTGCCCTGCGCGCCCGGCACCTATGAGGCACTGCTGCTGACCCATGCGCACATCGACCACTCGGGCCGCATCCCGTACCTGTACAAAAACGGCTACCGCGGCCCCATCTATACCACCGATGCGACCCGCGACCTCTGCGCCATCATGCTGGAGGATTCCGCCCACATTCAGGAGCAGGAGGCCGAGTGGAAAAACCGCAAGGCCATGCGCAGCGGTGCCGAGATGATCGAGCCGGACTACACCGTCGAGGACGCACAGAACGTCATGAAGCAGTTTGTGCTCTGCCCCTATGAGACGTGGCAGACGCTGTTCGACGGGCCAACCGGCAAAATCGAGATGCGCTTTACCGATGTGGGGCACCTGCTGGGCAGCGCGTCCGTCTCGCTGCGCATTGCGGAGCCGGGCCGCACGCCGGAGATCATCGTTTTCTCGGGCGACATCGGCAACACCCATCAGCCGCTCATCAAGGACCCGTCCAACCCGGGCCACGCGGATTACCTTGTCATGGAATCCACCTACGGGGACCGCAGCCACGGCCCGAAACCGGATTATATCGGCGATTTGAGCGCCGTGCTGCAATCGACGTTCGACAAGGGCGGCAATGTCGTCATCCCCAGCTTTGCCGTGGGCCGCACGCAGGAGCTTTTGTATTTTATCCGCCAGATCAAGGCCGAGGGCCGTATCAAGGGCCACGAAAACTTCCCGGTCTTTGTGGACAGCCCGCTGGCGAGCAAATCCACCACGATCTTCCGGGAAAACTTTGCCGAGTGCTACGACGACGAAGCCCTCGCCCTGGTGCAGAGCGGCCAAAACCCCCTGCAGTTCCCGGGTCTGCACGTCAGCGAGACGAAAGAGGAATCCATGGCCATCAACGGCGATCCGACGCCCAAGGTCATCCTCTCCGCCGCCGGCATGTGCGACGCGGGCCGCATCCGCCACCACTTAAAATATAACCTCTGGCGGCGCGAGTGTACGGTGCTGTTCGTCGGCTACCAAAGCCCCGGCACCTTAGGCAACGCGCTGGTCAACGGCGCGCAGGAGGTCAAGCTCTTTGGCGAGCCGGTGCAGGTCAGGGCCCGCATTGCGCAGCTGGGCGGGCTTTCGGGTCACGCCGATAAGGACGGGCTGGAAGCCTGGCTCCGCGCCTTTGACGAAAAGCCGAAGTTCGTCTTTGTCAACCATGGCGAGGACGCCGTCGCCGAGCACTGGGCCAACCATCTGAAGGAGGAGGGCTACGAGGCCGACGCCCCCTACAACGGCTCAATCTGGATCGCCGCCGAAGGCCGCGTCGCCTGCGCCGAGGTCGGCAACACCCGGAAGATCATCAAGACGAAATCCGCCGAGACCGTGCGCACCAGCGCGGCCTATGACCGGCTGGCCAACATGGGCCAGCGCCTGCTGGAGGTCATCCGCCACAACCGGGGCGGGGCCAACAAGGACCTTGCAAAATTTGCCAGCCAGATCGCTGCGCTGTGCGACAAATGGGATCGATAACATTGACAAAAGCAAAAGGAATATGGCGGACGCTGCCCGCACCCCTGCGCGGCGCGGCGACCCTGCTGGCAGTGCTGGCGCTGGCCGCGCTGCTGACCACGGTGCGGCACAATGCCAGCGCCTACCTGACCGGCGTGTGGGATACAGGCTCCCAGACGCTCGTCTATGGCCGCATCCACCAGATGGAGCAGGGGCAGCAAGCCCCCGGCGGCTTTCTGGGTGTCTACACCGACGATTGGAGCGACGACACGAACCGCGCACTGTTCCGGGACGACACCCCCACCGACGCGGCGGCGTTCCACCCCTACACCCACCAGTCGGGCTTGCAGGGCTGGCTGTTCGGCAGGGTCAACCGTCTGCTGCGGCACCGGCTGCCCGACGGTCTGGCGCGGGAGACCGCCCTCTACTGGCTGAACAGCACGCTGTTCTACGCGGCGGAGCTGCTTGTGGCGCTGGCCGTGTGGGAAGAATTCGGCCCGCTGGCGGCAGCGTTCGGGTTTGCGTCGGTGCTGCTGGCCCCCTGGCTGCAGCGCGGCATGAAGGACCTGTACTGGTGCCTGTGGACCTGGCTGCTGCCGCTGCTGGCGGCGCTTTGGCTCTGCCATTGCACCCGCGTGCGCGGCAAAACGCCCCGCGGGTGCTGGCCGCTGGTGGCCGCCGCCTGCATGGTGCGCTGCATGTGCGGGTTTGAATTTATCACAACATTTTTGATCCTGTGTGAGATCCCGCTCTGCTACGCTGCCGCCAAGGCGTATTTTGTGCGGCGCGACCCGCACGGCGCGCTCGTCTGGCTGGGCCGCACCGTCGGGGCGGGTGTCTCGGCGCTGGGCGGTGTGACTGCGGCGCTGGCGCTCTGGTTCGCACAGGAATGGCTCTGCTTCGGCAGCGCGGCGGACGCCTGGCAGAACATGACCCGGGCCGTCACGGACCGCGTCAGCCTGACGGACAGCGCGGTGCGGGACGTGAACGTGCCGCAGGTGCTCGCGCAGTATTTCCGTGAGAGTACGGAGCCGCTTTTGCAGCTCGGGCCCGTCAGCGTCACGGCATGGCAGCTGCTGCTGTTTGCGCTGCTGGTCGGCGCGGTGAGCGTTGTTGTCTGCCTGCGCCGCAGCACGGCGGCGCAGCTGGTGCCGCCGTGCATCGTCTGGGGGCTGGGGCTGGCGGCCCCGGCGTCCTGGATGGTGCTGTCCAAGGCGCACGCCGCGATCCATACCCACCTTGTACCGATGCTGTGGCACTTTGCGTTTGTGCCGATCAGCTGTATGCTGCTGCCGGTGCTGGCAAAACTCATGATCCCGGGGAGGAAAAAAGACCTTGTGGCATCCCATTAAACACTACAAAACGATCCGCCATCACAAGATGCTGGTGATGAAAAACTGCTTCCGCTGCGGGCTGTACTGGCAGGGCCTGACCCACGATTTAAGCAAGCTGGCCCCCGTGGAGTTCTGGGCCGGGGCCAAATACTGGCAGGGGACGTGCAGCCCCAACAACGCCCAGCGCCAGGCCGAGGGCTACAGCGCCGCCTGGCTGCACCATAAGGGCCGCAACAAGCACCATCTGGAATACTGGATCGACTATGCGCCGGACGGCGACCATGCCATGGCCGGTATGCGGATGCCCGCCCGCTACGTGGCCGAGATGGTCTGTGACCGCATTGCCGCCAGCAAGAACTATAAGGGCGACAAGTACACCGACGCCGCGGCGTGGGAGTACTATGACCGCAGCAGGGACCACTACATCCTGCACCCCGAGACCCGCAAGGAGCTGGAGACCTGCCTGCTGATTCTGCGCGACGAGGGCGAGGACGCCTGCTTCCGGTATATCCGCACCGAGCTGCTCGGCAAAAAAGCATAAGAAAAAGACCCCCGCAGCGTCAGGTGCTGCGGGGGTCAGTGTTTTATGTAGGTTGAGTTCCGTCATTCCCGGCGGGAACGTCTGCATCGGAGGTGTTCTCCGGGGGCGTGGGTGTCGGCTCCGCGGTCGGCTCAGGGGGTGTCGGTGTCGGCTCTGTAGTCGGCTCAGGGGGTGTCGGCGTCGGCTCTGTAGTCGGTTCGGGTGTGGGACTCGGCGTTGCAGTCGGCTCAGGTGTCGCGGTCACCTCAGGTTCCGGGGTGGCGGTGGCCTCGGCCTCACTGCTGGCCGGTATCTCGGTCGCCTCGGGCTCAGGGGTGGCGGTTTCGGCCGGCACAACCACCGGCACCGTGTAGACCACGGCGTCCTTGTCGCCGGTGTGCTTCGGGATCGTCGTCAGCGCGGGGCGGTCATCCTCAGTAATGTAGCTGTGGGTGCGGATGTAGTTGAACAGCGCGTCCATCGCCGTGCGGGTCAGATGGATGCCGTCGCTCGTCTCTACATAGCCGCTCTTGGCGTAGCCGGTGACGGAATCCTTCAGCACCTCGGCGCTGTTCAGGAACTTCCAGCCCTTCTCCTGGCACATTTCGACGAGCGCTTTGTTGTACTCGTCCACCTGGGTCTGGGTCAGGCTCTGGTTGGAGTGCTGCTGCCCGATGGGCGGGATGGCGTTGACGATGATGTCCACGCTGGGGTAGGCGGTGACGATGGCCTCGATGCCGGTCTGGTAGTTTTTGACGAAGTCCGCGGCCTTATAGCCGGGGTTCAGGTCGTTCGTGCCGAAGGTCAGGATGACCCGGCGCGGCTGCAATTTCGCCACGGCCTGGGGCATCGTGATGTAGCCGGACGAAGTGCTTACCTGCACGCAGGCAAAGGTCGCCAGGCTCTTGGCGGTCATGCCCACCGAGCCGATGGCGTTGTCGTAGCTGCAATAGTCGAACATGCGGTACATGCGGGCCGTGTTGCTGTCGCCCAGAAACAGCGTCTCGTCCACATAGCTGTCGCCCGCGTCGGAGGTCTGCTCAAGGATCGTGGAGGTGTAGGCCTGGGTATCAATGGTGTTTTCCTCTTTATTATAGCCGCTCTCGACGACCATGGACGCGCTGTCCACGGTGGACACGCTCTGGGCGTCCGCGCCGCCGAGGTCGATGCCGCCGATGAGCACCAGCGAGATGCCGACGCTGACCAGCAGCATGACGCTGCACAGAGCCAGCACCAGATACATCTTGCTGCGCATATCCAGCGCTTTTTTCTTTTGTGATTTGGTTTTGCCTGCCATGAAAGGCTCCTTTCGCGTGGGAGCATGGAGTGTTTACACAATATGTAAATTCATTTTACACCATTTCCCACCGGAACGCCAGTCTTTTTGCAATTTTTACATAATTTGCCGCAAAACAAAAACCCCGCCGAAGCGGGGGTAAACAGAAATGAGGATAGCTGTGTTAAAAGGCTTCCCCCTCATCCGGCCCTGCGGGGCCACCTTCCCCCCAGGGGAAGGCTTTGGGAGAATCACTCCTTCGGCAGCAGATGTGCCTTCTCCAGGGCGGGGCGCAGGGCGATGTACAGGACAACGGCGCAGACGGTGGAGAGCAGGGAGTTGACCAGCGTCACACCGCTGGCGATCTTGGTCACGACGGAGACGAACTCCGCGGGCTGGCCAAAGATGTACAGGTTGCGGAAGTAGCCGATGAACGGGTCGGTGAACACGTTGACCAGCAGGCCGCTGAAGGCCGACGCCGTGACGGCGGCTACGTACTTGAGCTTGTTGCCGGTGGGGAAGGTCCTGAGGTGGATGACCTTGTGGGACACCGCGCCGCAGACCAGACCGATGATGAATTTCAGAATAAAGGTCGTGATGGCGTAGCCCGGGTCACCGGCGACAACGTCGGCCAGCGCCAGGCCGATGGCACCGGCCAGACCGCCGGACACACCGTCCAGCAGCATGGCGGTCAGCGCCGTGAAGGTGTTGCCCAGATGGAAGCTGGATCCCGTGCCAAAGACGTTCGGGATGCGGAAGAACTCATACGCGACAAAGCTCATCGCGGCCATGATGCCGATGATGCTGATTTTCTGCACAGTGAATTTCGTTTTGGTCAGCGCTGCAATCAGCAGTGCCAGGGCTGCTACGACGAACAGCAGCAGCCACATCGTTGCGGTAGACATAGTTTCGTACACCTCTATTGACATTTTCCTTCCGGGAAGGTATGTTTTTATTATACTGATTTCTGGCTCTGAATAAATGCTCAGTTTTTAAATTTTTTATGGGGCCAGTATGGAGGACTGTCATGATAGAGTTGGATGCCGACCAAAAAACGCCGCTGTATGAGCAGCTGTACGCCGCCCTGGCGGATGAGATCCGCACCGGACAGCGCGCACCCGGAACGCCGCTGCCGGGCCGCCGCACGATGGCTGCGCAGCAGGGCGTCAGCGTCAACACGGTGGACGCCGCCTACCAGATGCTGGCC
>ENA-ORSG01001844-ORSG01001844.1-human-gut-metagenome-genome-assembly--contig:-NODE-1844-length-11215-cov-4.011111_pt1 | contig 11215 bp, 10 predicted proteins | sample MGYA00242189_ERZ509156 | MGnify/ENA primary metagenome ERZ509156 (study PRJEB26280, sample SAMEA2338666) | human gut metagenome | biome: human gut; feature: human-associated habitat; material: faeces...
AAAATGTGACTTCTTTTTGAATTTGATGAAAAAGTCCTTGACTTTTCGTCTCTGGCAAATCAAACAAATCATTTCTTTCACGTCATAAAAGCTCCGACGAGCGAACCGACAAAAGCTATCGGTGCGAATCGGACAAACAGCCACTCGAGCACATGATAAACAGTGCCGAAAACCGCAGTTTCCGGGTCGCCGAAATTCCAGCCGAGATACGGGCTGCCGAGCGATATCAGCACCGCAGAGATAATTATTATAGCCGCGCAGAGCGCAATAAACAGCCAGTGAAGCGCCGCTCTTCTCGCAATTTTTCTTCGCGCGAGCTGCAGGTTTATCACCTCGAGCTTTTCGCATATCGCTTTCAGCTCATTCGCTTCCTGCTTTGCGACATTCTCGCCGAGCAGTGTGCTCACGGGAGTTTCGAGCGCGTCCGAAAGAGATATAAGCATATCCGAATCGGGAACGGACAACCCCTGCTCCCATTTGGACACGGTCTGCCGCACGACATTCAGCTTGACCGCGAGCTCCTCCTGCGAGAGTCCTTTTGATTTTCTGATAGTTTTGATGTTTTCGTTGAGCATCGGTATAACCGCCTTTCTGTCAGTCGTTACCGACATTGTATCCCCGATTGCCCGTTGCCGCAAGCAACGCAGATTAACATTTTGATGTTTGCATATATTTAAACGAGTGGAGATGGTGATGTTGGTTTGATGAATTGGAATTTATTTATCGCTTGAGCTATAGCAAGGTAAAAGTGAGCGACTCAACCAATTTTTGTAATCATACTTTCAATAGCAGTGCCGCAGTGTTTGATAAGCCAACGGAGACAGGCGGGCAACATCACCGAAGCGCCGCCGGTGGCGGATGAAGCGAGGCGATGTTGGCGAAAAACAAGGAGCATAGCGCCCGCTCCAAGGGCGATAGGCGACTATGTTTTGAGAGGGCTGAACGGCTTGCAAAGCAAGACGCACGAGCCCGTATTGTTTGAGCGAAGCGAGTTTACGGGCGAATGTGCCGAGCTGCCGACCAAGAGCCGCAGGCTAAGTACTGCGGCGCGGCATCGGTGCGTCGAGGTCGCCGCACCCTACAACGTCTGGGAGCGTGTGCCAAGTATTTTTGCAAGTTTCGTCGGCAGATGATATCTGCCCCTACCGCACACTTCTTCGTTTTTCACTTTTACTTATTACTTTGAACGAAGCGGAATAACCCCTCAGTCTCGGCTCACGTCGAGCCATCTCCCCTACAGGGGAGCCTGATAGATTTCACGACAAATCCCAAATTTGCACCGCCCCACAACTCACAACTTAAAAACAACGGCACGACCGAAAAGTCACACCGTTTATAAATTCAATAACAGCTGCAAAATGCGGGATACAGTTAATTTATTCGCCGTTATTCGTCCCAGTCAAATTTTGTCAGTTTGCCTTTTGTCAGCAGCTCGGGATATCCCCATTGGCGCAAAACTTCGTATACGCCGACGGCGACGGAGTTCGAGAGATTCAGGCTGCGGGCGTCCGAATTGTTTATCATCGGTATTCTCACGCAGCTGTCCGGGTTGTCGTGCAGAAGCTCCTCGGGCAGTCCTTTTGTCTCCTTGCCGAAGACTATGTAGGCGTTGTCGGGATAAACTACATCCGAATGGATGTGCTCCGCCTTGGTTGAAAAATAGAAAAATTTTCCGCCCGCGTTCTTCTCGAAAAAGTCCGCGAGGTTTTCATAATATGTTATGTCGAGCAGATGCCAGTAGTCGAGTCCGGCTCTTTTGAGCTTGCGGTCGTCAATGGTGAAGCCCATTGGCTTGACTATGTGCAGGCGCGAGCCGGTCGCGGCGCAGGTGCGCGCGATGTTGCCGGTGTTCTGCGGTATTTCGGGTTCAACGAGAACTATGTTCAGCTGCATTTTTGTCCTCCTGTTTCGTGCGTTTTGACAAAACAAATTTTGTCTTGAATCCCGGCGCGCTCCCTGCTCAAAATATAAAGGGAACGCCCGAAGCGTTCTGAAAAATAAAAAGGGGTGTGTTCTTTTATGAAGATGGCTCAGTCCGGATCGACCGCCAAAAATGTCATGGTCGCCCTCGCAGTCGGCGGCGCGGCGGCCGCAGTGTCGGGTGCGATGATGATGGGCTCGAACAATTCGCTCAAAAAGGCGAAAAAGAATGTCAAGAAGAGCGCCGCAAAGGCTATGAAGACCGTCAGCGGCATAATGGACGATGTGTCCTCGATGAAAAACTTCAAGATCTGACTTTTTAATGGGACTCGGTCGCCGCGCGGTTATTTTGCGGCGTTGTAGAGTCCCATTGCCTTTTCGGTCTCTCCGTTTACGAGCAGGGGAATCGCGTCGCATGCCTTGAGGCAGGCGGAGCGCAGATTTTCGAGGTCGTCGCCCTTCATGACCGAGAGCACCCAGTCGGCGAGCGGCTGCTCGGGGTGGAGCTTCGCGCCGATGCCGAGCTTGATGCGCGGAAACTGATCGCTCTGAAGCTGATATATTATGCTCTTTATTCCGTTGTGACCGCCGTCCGTGCCTTTGCGGCGTATTCTGAGCCTGCCGCAGGGGAGAGAGATATCGTCAAAAATGACGATTATCTTTTCGGGCGGAATTTTGTAGAACGAGGCTATGTCGCGCACCGCCTCGCCGGAGTTGTTCATGAAAGTCTGAGGCTTTGCAAGAATGCAGCGCTTGCCGCCGATTTCCGCGTCTCCGATGAGTGCGTTGAACTTCAAGCGGTTTATTTTTATATCGTTCTCCTGCGCGAAAAGATCGAGGCAGAGAAAGCCAGCATTGTGGCGGGTAAATTCATATTCCTTGCCCGGGTTGCCGAGCCCGACTATCAAAAATTCGGGTGCGCCGACAGCGCGGGGAGTGCGTCTGAAAAAATTCATATCTTTTTCCCTTACATTTTATACGGACGCCCGGAAACCCGAGCGCCCGTATGTTATTTTGACTTTATCAGAACTTTATATCGATCGCGAATTTGTCGGCGTTTGCCATGTCAAATTTTACGAACGACTGGTTCGCGGCGGACTTGTTCTCCGCAAACACGATGCTCGGGTTGAGCTTCTTGAGAGCCGATTTGACAGCGTCGGGACTGTTGTAGCCCTTGGCGAGGACATTGAATGTGAATGTCCCGGTTTCGCCGGGAGCGATGGTCACATAGTTGGCCTCGTTGGTGCGCGAGCAAACCCAGATGTTGTCCGTTCCGTTCGCTTCGCTCTTCGCGTTGGAGATGACTATCGCAGTGTCGCTGCGGTTCTTTATTGAGACTGTCTGGGCGTAAACGTTCCAGCCCTCGCAGTTGTTCTCATAGAACTTTGCAACATCGCCGGCGCTCATGCCGTAGAGCGATTTGAGTGTGATCTTGTAGACCTGGGGGATAGTCTTGTATGCGGTCATTGCGGTGTCGTCAACAGCTATCTCCTGTGCAGATGCCGTTCTCTTGTTGCCGACATGGATGACTCCTCCGAGGACGAGTCCGCCGACAACTATCGCCGCGGCCGCGATGACGGCAATAATGATTATCGCCGCTTTCTTGCCTTTCTTCATGGCAATTTCACCGTCTTTCTTTTAAACTTTATGCTTATAGGGCTGCTTTATCTTCACCCAGCCCTTTTTGACCGTCTGTCTGGAGCGGGCGACTGCGAGCGAGTTGTCGGGGACATTCTCGGTCACGGTCGAGCCTGCCGCAGTGTATGCGTTTTCGCCGACCTCAACGGGAGCCACGAGGCAGGTGTGGCATCCGATAAATGCGCCGTCCTTGATTGTGGTGCGGCTCTTCTTGTTGCCGGAGTAGTTTGCCGTCGCGCAGCCGCAGCCGATGTTGATTCCCATGCCGAGATCGGAGTCGCCGATATACGAAAGGTGGGATATCTTTGTATCTGCGCCTATCGTGCTGTTCTTGACTTCAACGAAGTTGCCGACATGGACGGAACTGCCGATAACGCTGCCGGGACGGATGCGGACGAACGGACCGATGTCCGCGCCGTCGAGTATCTTCGATGAGTAGCAGACCGAGCGGACGAACGAAACGCCGTTTTCTATCGTGCTGTTTTCAACGAGCGAGTCGGGACCTATCGTGCAGTCCTCGCCGATAACGCTGTCGCCTTTTATCACAGAGCCGGTGAGAATCACGGTGTCCCTGCCGATTTTTGCGCCGGGGCAGATAATGACGCCGTCGGTGCAGGGGATCGACACGCCCGCACGCATATGCTTCTCAAGCTCGCGGTGACGGGCAAGCTCGTTGAGCGCATTGAGCTGAACTCTGTCGTTCGCGCCGAGGATTATATCTTCGCTCTGCGCCGTGAACGAACCTGCGCGCAGACCGTAGGATTTTATTTCTTCAAGAGCGTCCGTCAGATAGAACTCTTTCTTCGTGTTCTCTCCGCTTGCGCGCTTTTCGCTGAGGCTGTTGAGCGAGCGCATCAGAGCTTTGCCGTCAAACCAGAACGCGCCGGAGTTGACTTCTCTTACAGCCGCCTCTTCGGCGTTCGCGTCGCGCTGTTCGACTATCTTTTCAACCGAACCGTCCGCCGAGCGGATTATCCTGCCGTAGCCGGTCGGGTCGTCTATCTCCGCGGAGATAACAGTGACGCTGTTGCCCTCTTTCTTGTGCAGGACGAGTGCATCGTATATTGTTTTTGCGTCGATGAACGGAGCGTCGCCATTTAAAACGAGGACATCGCCGCCGTTGTTTTCAATAAAGTTTCCCGCCTGCAAAACGGCGTGACCTGTTCCGAGCCGTTCGCTCTGGAGCACGGTCTCGCAGCTGCCTGCAAGGTGCGCGTCGAGATATTCCGCGCCGAAGCCTTTAACAACGCATATGTCGTCTATGCCGCTTTCTTTTACGGCGCCTATGACCCAGTCGATCATCGGCGCGAACAGAACCTCGGCGAGAGCCTTCGGCTTTTTGCTCTTCATTCGCGTGCCTTCGCCGGCGGCGAGAATAACAGCACATTTCTTATCCATAAAGCTCATTGTCCTTTCCTTATTGATACCCGTGCGGTATCTTAAAATATATTATGACAGAAAAAGAGTGAAATTACAAGCCATTGTGCATATGACGGCGCGATTTTTCAAAGATTTTATAAATCGAGAAGAACGCAGCTTGTGATGAAATCCTGTTTGTCGGTCGCGATGTGCCGTTTGTTGAGCACAGATTGCGCAAAAAATAAAGATGTGTCAACAAACATTGCATATTAAATGCACAATACAAAAAAATAATTGTCTTTTGTATTGACATTGGAAATATAATTTGATAAAATTAATTTGTCAGATGACGATATTGATATGAAATATATTTTTGCTAATTGATTTTTATAAATGATATACAATAATTGATTTTGGAAAGTCGGTGATTTAATGCCGGTTAATAGGTGAGGCTTGTCGACATAAAACGCTATTTTATAAAGTAAAAGGAGAGTTTGAAGAATGAAAAGATTTTTATCAATTATAACCATTATTTCTTTGCTATTTGCATTCGTAATTCTTCCAGTAAACGCCAACCAAAGCATCACCCAAAATGATTTATCGATAACCGAAACATTAAAATTTAATAGCGAAGATTCATCTGTGAGTAGTGACAAAACAGCGGAGAACAGGCTTGAAAAACTCGGATTGTCACCGAAAATGAAAAAGATGATGTTGGATAGATTTTCTGATGAGATCAGCAGTGCAGAAACTATTTCGATAAAGACTGATTTCTATGTTCAGAAAGATGACGGAACACTTTCACAGGTGACTGAAAGTGATTACACTGTTGCCGTAAAGGAGCAGAAACAAAAAATCTCGGAAAACGAAAAAAAGATAAAGGAAAATATAGAAAAAATTCAAGAAAACCGGAGCGTCGATTTGATGGATATTGATTGGGGGGATCATTTCTTTCCGTCAACAGGAAATCAGAAAACGATAGATAAGGGAACATTAAAACTTGTAATTATGATCCTATCTGAGGGTAGATCCTTTTTCTGTGCAGGAATGTTTCAATGGGAAACTATGCCGAAATCCAGATATACCGATGCGTTTGGGTTCACAAGGGATGTTAATACTACACTTGATGCTAAAAGCCAGAGCGGATATTTCGAATATAAGCATACATACTCATATTTGAATGGTAGCGAATCCGTAACAACGGAGAAGACAATAGAAAAAGAGATTGGGTTTAATGATTTGCAGTTTAGTTCAGGCGGGTATGGCTATGCATATAAAATCGGTCTAAGTTTGGATAATCAACAGACGGAATATCCTTACATGAAGAATACATATTCGGATTTAACCGGTTTCTTGTGTTACAGGGGATGGCTGAACGATAATGTAAGCAAAGCTAATTTCTGGGCAACATATGCCCATCAAAAATGGTTCGTAACATTTGGCGGTATAGACTTTTCAATACCGTTTTCCGCGGGTTTCTCTATTAATCTTTCTGCTGCGTATGAGCAGTTGGTTGAAGAACATCTTTGGACAGTGTAAAAGGAGGCTGTGCGAAATATGGATCCCTCTATTTTAATTGTTGCTTTGGTTTTTCTGGCAACGGTAGGCGCAACTTTTTCGGGATTTAAAACGGTAAATCTCATTGTTAAAGGAGATACATGGCAACTGTGGGCAATATTTACGGGCGTGCTGATTTTTGTTGCAGCGTTGGGCTTTCTTTTGCCTTTTATGTTCTGAACATCTAAATTACAGACACTTTTTCGGCGCAGGGAGGCTCTCCCTGCGCTATATATAATTGTATAGTCAAATCTGTACAAAAGAAAAGTCGCAAAAATCGCTATTTTATTGTAAAAATATATGGTATTTTTCCTGCCGGTCTGCTATAATAACATGAGGCGAAGATGCAACCTTTGGTTTCTGCATCTTCTTCGCAGCTAAAAACACTATTTACGGAGGTATATCATGGCTCACAAGTACGTTTATTTGTTCTCCGAGGGCAACGCTCAGATGAGAGAGCTTCTCGGCGGTAAGGGCGCGAACCTTGCTGAAATGACAAACATCGGTCTTCCTGTTCCTCAGGGCTTCACCATCACCACCGAGGCCTGCACACAGTACTATGAGGACGGCCGCGAGATCAATCCCGAGATCATGGCAGAGATCAACGAGTACATCGTCAAGATGGAAGGCATCACCGGCAAGAAGTTCGGCGATAAGGAGAATCCGCTCCTCGTTTCCGTCCGTTCCGGCGCCCGCGCTTCCATGCCCGGCATGATGGACACTATTCTTAACCTCGGTCTTAACGAGGAAGTTGTTGAGGCTATCGCAGAGAAGTCCGGCAATCCCCGTTGGGCTTGGGACTGCTACAGAAGATTCATTCAGATGTATTCCGACGTCGTTATGGAGGTCGGTAAGAAGTATTTCGAGCAGCTCATCGACGCTATGAAGGCGAAGAAGGGCGTGACCCAGGACGTCGAGCTTACCGCTGACGATCTCAAGGAGCTCGCTTCTCAGTTCAAGGCTGAGTACAAGGCAAAGATCGGCACCGATTTCCCGACCGATCCCAAGGAGCAGCTCATGGGCGCTATCAAGGCTGTTTTCCGTTCGTGGGACAACCCCCGCGCAAACGTCTATCGCCGCGACAACGATATCCCCTATTCGTGGGGTACTGCCGTTAACGTCCAGTCCATGGCGTTCGGCAACATGGGCGATGACTGCGGCACCGGCGTTGCGTTCACCCGCGACCCCGCAACCGGCGCTAAGGGCCTGTTCGGTGAGTTCCTCACCAACGCACAGGGCGAGGACGTCGTCGCAGGTGTCCGTACTCCCATGAAGATCGCTGAGATGGAGCAGAAGTTCCCCGAGGCGTTCGCAGAGTTCAAGAAGGTCTGCAAAATTCTTGAAGACCATTACAGAGATATGCAGGACATGGAGTTCACCGTCGAGCACGGCAAGCTCTTCATGCTTCAGACCCGTAACGGTAAGAGAACCGCTCAGGCAGCTCTCAAGATCGCCTGCGATCTCGTTGACGAGGGTATGAGAACCGAGGAAGAGGCTGTTCTTATGATCGAGCCCAGAAACCTCGACACCCTCCTTCATCCCCAGTTTGACGCAAAGGCACTCAAGGCCGCTACCCCGATCGGTAAGGGTCTTGGCGCTTCTCCCGGCGCTGCATGCGGCAAGATCGTCTTCACCGCTGACGACGCTGAGGCTTGGAAGGCAAGAGGCGAGAAGGTTGTCCTTGTCCGCCTTGAGACTTCTCCCGAGGACATCACCGGCATGAAGGCATCTCAGGGTATCCTGACTGTCCGCGGCGGTATGACCTCTCACGCAGCTGTTGTTGCCCGTGGTATGGGTACCTGCTGTGTCTCCGGCTGCTCCGAGATCATCATGGACGAGGAGAACAAGAAGTTCACCCTTGCAGGCAAGACCTTCCATGAGGGCGACTTCATCTCCATCGACGGCTCCACCGGTAACATCTATGACGGCATCATCCCGACTGTCGACGCTTCCATCGCAGGCGAGTTCGGCAGAATCATGGGCTGGGCTGATAAGTACAGAACCCTTCAGGTTCGCACCAACGCAGACACCCCGCGTGACGCAGCCAAGGCTGTTGAGCTCGGCGCAGAGGGCATCGGCCTTTGCCGTACAGAGCATATGTTCTTCGAGGCTGACAGAATCGCTGCTTTCCGCGAGATGATCTGCTCCGATACTGTTGAAGAGAGAGAAGAAGCTCTTGAGAAGATTCTTCCCTATCAGCAGGGCGACTTCGAGAAGCTCTATGAGACCCTTGAGGGCAAGCCGGTAACCATCCGCTTCCTTGATCCGCCTCTCCATGAGTTTGTTCCCACCGAGGAGGCTGACATCGAGGCTCTTGCGGCTGCGAAGCACAAGTCCGTTGATGAGATCAAGGCTATCATCGCTTCTCTCCACGAGTTCAACCCGATGATGGGTCACCGCGGCTGCCGCCTGACCGTCACCTATCCCGAAATCGCAAAGATGCAGACCGCTGCCGTTATCCGCGCTGCTATCAATGTTCAGAAGAAGCATCCCGATTGGAAGATCGTTCCCGAGATCATGATCCCGCTTGTCGGCGACGTCAAGGAGTTCAAGTTCGTCAAGAAGATCGTTGTCGAGGTTGCCGACGCTGAGATAAAGGCTGCCGGTATTGATCTCGAGTATGAGGTCGGCACCATGATCGAGATCCCGAGAGCGGCTCTCACCGCCGACGAGATCGCTGCTGAGGCTGATTTCTTCTGCTTCGGTACCAACGACCTGACTCAGATGACCTTCGGCTTCAGCCGTGACGATGCAGGCAAGTTCCTCAACGCTTACTATGACACCAAGATCTTTGAGAACGATCCGTTCGCAAAGCTTGATCAGAACGGCGTAGGCAAGCTTATGCAGATGACCATTGCGCTCAGCAAGCCCGTCAACCCGAAGCTCCACTGCGGTATCTGCGGTGAGCACGGCGGCGACCCGAGCTCTGTCGAGTTCTGCAACGATATCGGCCTTGATTATGTCTCCTGCTCGCCCTTCCGCGTGCCGATCGCACGCCTCAGCGCAGCTCAGGCAGCTATCAAGAAGCACAACGCGTAAATCTAAATCAAAAGCTCCGTCCGGTTCTCCGGGCGGAGTTTTTTCGTTTTGTTCAAAAATACGGCTTGCCCGCAAAAAAATTGAAAAAATTTTTTGAAAAAAAGTGTAACCTTTTTCATTTTCACAGACTATATATGTAGGATAGTTGATAACAAAAAATCTCTTTTTTCGCATGTTTTATCTATACTTTTGCATCGGCGGCTACATAGAACGCAGTTTTGCATTATAATTTATCCCGAAAAGGCGGGCGTATGGCAAAATATATTGCCGCCTGTTCCGCATATTCGTGGCTTGAAAATGACAACCACCTCTCTACTCCTATGTAAGCGCAGCGGCAGAGGACATACCCTCTGCCCGCTGTGCGACATTACGGAGCGGGAGATAAATACATAAAAACAAAAGCAGGTTAGAGAAAATTTTTTATATGTGCAATTTTAAAGTAAAGGATGTGATTCCGATGGGCTAAGAAACTTTTGGCGGAACAAAAATCAATCGTGCGGTACATGAAAAAATAATTTGGAGGAAACGAAAATGAATCCGTTGAATATGAACCCGTTTGAGCAGGCATTTTGGCTGGTCATTTTTTCGGGCATATGGGCACTCGGCTTTTGCGGAATGACAGTCATCGGAGTATTAGGCAAAATAATGGAGTGGTTCGCCTGACAAAAACTGTGCAATCAATTTTCCGGGCGACCCGGAATATAACAACAAGCTTTAGCATTGGGCTCGGTGCGCGCTGCGAGGTGCGAAGCATCGCACCGACCGAAAGAGAGAAAATAAAATTTTGAGAAGATGCAAATGACAATCGGCGACGGTTCAGGGCTATAACATCTTCTCTGTTGCGAACCGATGATTCTTCTGACGTTTTTCGGAAGTATCGGACAGGAAATGATATATAAATAATGGACTTGCTGTAATTCAGATGCCGAAAGCTCCGTCCGATTGTTCGGGCGGAGCTTTTATATACGGCAAACTTGCGCCCGTCTGCGCAAAGTGTCAATTTTTGCGATTGTTATTGATAAGAGAATTATTTGCTGTTATACTTATAATCAAGGACAGAGATTGAAAAGAGTAAGGTGATAAATAAATGATACTTCCTTTAGATGATTTAAATGAAATGAGACAGTTACCTATAAGTCTTATAATAATTACAATTATCATAAACGGAATTTATAATCATTCGATATATAAATTTATTGTGACCTTTTTATTTGAGAAGGGTTTGACAAACCGACAAAAGCGTGCGTGGCGAAAAGAGAAATATTTCAAAAGACAAACCATGCGCTACATAAGAACGACGATAAAGAGTCTTCCCGAGCAGGATTTTAGCCCCAATATCGAGAAGTATCATCTTGTAGATGTGGTTTTAATTGTTGTTTTTATGATAACTCTTGCGATAGTGAGTGTAACTTATTATCTTGCAAGAGAAATTAACTGGGTTATTATAGTAACTTACGCAATTCATGAAGCAACAGTTATTGCAACGACCTTCTTTTTCCTTTCGCATATAACATCGCGCGATAAAAAAGGACGATTTGTTGGTTTCTTTTGGGGAGAGTATACATTTAAATAAAACTGAACAAACGACGCAGGGTTTTAAACATCTGAGGTGCTCTATGGCTAAAACGGCAAACTTGCGCGCCCGTCTGTTATTGATAAGAGAATTATTTGCTGTTATACTTATAATCAAGGACAGAGATTG
>ENA-ORSG01001858-ORSG01001858.1-human-gut-metagenome-genome-assembly--contig:-NODE-1858-length-11122-cov-6.004066_pt1 | contig 11122 bp, 11 predicted proteins | sample MGYA00242189_ERZ509156 | MGnify/ENA primary metagenome ERZ509156 (study PRJEB26280, sample SAMEA2338666) | human gut metagenome | biome: human gut; feature: human-associated habitat; material: faeces...
GGACACGATGAAGTCCGCACCGATCAGGTCCACCAGCTTCTTGGCGGCCTTCACGACCTCCACAACCTCGGTGTTCAGGTCGCTCTCGCTCAGCTGGAAGCTGGGCTTCACGATCTCGCACGCATCCGCCTTGGCCTGGTCGAAGACGTTCTTCTTCATCACGCCGGGGCGCACCGTCGCCATAGCGGGGCGGAAGCGCGGGCAGACAATCGTCGCCATCAGGTGACCGCCGAAGGCCGGACGGGTCATCTTCAGGTTCGTGCTGACGTCGAACATCTTCGTCTGGAAGTTGATCTTATCCACGTCCAGCGAGGAGCCGGTACGCAGGAAGTTGATATAGCCGTTCAGATCCACGTCGAGGTGGGTGCAGTCGGCGCACAGGCCCGTGTGCAGACGGGCGGCGCAGCGGGGCGCCAGATCACGGCCGATGTGGCTCGCGCCGAAGAGCAGGATCTCGGGATGGAACTCCTGCACGGCGTCGGAGATGACCTTGGTATAGGCGTCGGTTGTGAAGTCCTTCAGCAGGGGGCTGTTGTAGACATACACCTTGTCCGCGCCGTAGCCGCCGAGTTCCTTGGCGATGCCGTCGACGTTGTCGCCGAGCAGGATGCCGCCGAGCTCCACGCCCAGCTCATCGGCCAGCTTGCGACCCTCGGAAATCAGCTCAAAGGTGGTGGGCATCATCTTGCCCTGACGCTGCTCACAAAATACCCACACGCCGGAGAAGGCCTTGGGATCCGTGTTCATAAAAGTAGACATGTTTCGTTTCTCCCTTCTCAGATGATGTGCTTGGCGGTGAGGATGCCGAAGAGCTGATCCACGGCGTCCTTGCCGTCGCCCTCGAGCATCATGCCCACGCCCTTCTGGGGAGGCGTAAAGCTCTTATAGATGTTGGTGGGAGAACCCTTCAGGCCGATGGTATCGACCTCGATCAGGGGATCGTCCTTCAGGGCGTTGTAGTCCAGAATCTCGATCGGCTCCTTGTCGCAGTCCAGAATGCCGCGGATGGACATATAGCGGGGCTCGTTGAGCTCCTTGATGCACGTCAGCAGGCAGGGCGTCTGCACGGCGACGGTCATATAGCCGTCCTCAAGCATGCGCTTGACGGTGATGGTGTTGCCGTCCTTCTTGATGTCGGCCACATAGGAGACCTGGGGCAGGTCCAGCTTCTCGGCGATCTGGGGACCGACCTGCGCGGTATCACCGTCGATGGCCTGACGGCCCGCGAGGATGATGTCGTCGGACTCGACGCCGTAGGTGTCGATCGCGGCGGCGATGATCTGGGAGGTCGCGTACGTGTCGGAGCCGCCGAACTCACGGGCGGTAATCAGAACGCCCTCGTCGACGCCCATCGCCATCAGCTCGCGCAGCATGCCCTCAGCCGGCGGCGGGCCCATGGTGAAAGCCACGACCTTGCAGCCCAGCTCGTCCTTCAGAGCCAGAGCCGCCTCAACGGCGTTCAGGTCATCGGGGTTGATGATCGTCTGCATGGACGCACGGTCCAGCGTGCCGTCCGGGTTCACTGCCACCTTGCCGGAGGTATCGGGAACCTGCTTCACAGTTACCATAATTTTCATAATTCTCTTACCTCCTCAGATTACTTAACGCCCAGATGGCTGGAAATGACCATGCGCTGGACTTCGCTCGTGCCCTCGTAGATCTCGGTGATCTTGGCGTCGCGCATCATGCGCTCCACGGGATACTCACGGGTGTAGCCATAGCCGCCGAACAGCTGCACGGCGCGGCGGGTCACATCGGAAGCGGCCTCGGCAGCAAACAGCTTGGCCATAGCGGCATCCATGGAATAGGGCTCATGGTTCTGCTTCTTCATGGCAGCAGCGTACACCACGTACTGAGCGGCCTGCATGCGGGTGTGCATATCAGCCAGCTGGAACTGGGTGTTCTGGAACTGGGAGATGCGCTTGCCGAACTGGACGCGCTCCTTGGTATACTTGATGGCTTCCTCAACGGCGCCCTCGCCCAGGCCCAGAGCCTGAGAAGCGATACCGATACGGCCGCCGTCCAGAGTCTTCATGGCGATCTTGAAGCCCTCGCCCTTCTTGCCCAGCATACGATCCTTGGGGATCACGCAGTCCTCGAAGATCAGGTCGCAGGTAGAGCTGCCGCGAATGCCCATCTTCTTCTCGTGCTTGCCCTGAGAGAAGCCCTTATCGGTTTTCTCCACGATGAAAGCGGAGATCTCCTTCATGGAGCGGCCGCGCTTATCGGTGGTCTTGCCGGTGACGGCGATGATGACGAAGGTATCCGCCACGTTGCCGTTGGTGATGAAGCACTTGGAACCGTTGAGGATGTAGTTCTCGCCGGACTCATCCAGGACGGCGGTGGTCTGCTGACCCTGGGCGTCGGTGCCGGCGCCGGGCTCGGTCAGACCGAAAGCGCCGATCTTGCGGCCGGAGCACAGGTCAGGCAGATACTTCATCTTCTGCTCCTCGGTGCCGTTCTCAAAAATGGGGGCGGCGCACAGGGAGGTATGAGCAGAGACGATAACGGCAGTGGTGCCGCAAACCTTGGCCAGCTCTTCCACGCACATGGCATAGGACAGGACGTCGCCGCCGGCGCCGCCGTACTCCTTGGGGAAATAAATACCCATCATGCCCAACTTCGCCATCTTCTCGACGGTTTCCATGGGGAAACGCTCTTCTTCGTCGATCTCAGCGGCCAGAGGCTTTACTTCGTTCTCTGCGAATTCGCGGTACATCTTGCGAACGAGCAGCTGTTCCTTCGTCAGATGGAAATCCATACTCTTTTCTCCTTTACAGATTTACTTTTTGTAGTTGAAGAAGCCCTCGCCGGACTTGATGCCCAACTTGCCGGCACGAACCATCTTCCGGATCAGCACGTTTGCGCGATACTTGCTATCGTGGGTCTCGTTATACAGCACGTCCATGATGTTCAGCACGATGTCCCAGCCGATCAGATCGCCCAGGTGCAGGGGGCCCATGGGGTGGTTGCAGCCCAGTTGCATAGCAATATCGATATCTTCCGCAGAGGCAACGCCCTCCTGCAGAACGCAAACGCCCTCGTTGCAATAGGGGATCAGGATTTTGTTGACCACAAAGCCGGGGGCCTCGTTGACCACCACGGGGGTCTTGCCGATCTCGGTGGACAGGGTCTTGATCTTCTCAACCAGCTCGGCGGGGGTGTTGCCGCCGGCAATGACTTCCACCAGCTTCATGGCGGGCACGGGGTTGAAGAAGTGCATGCCGATGAGCTGATGCTTCAGGCCCTGGCCCATCTCGGTGATGGACAGAGAGGAAGTGTTGGAAGCGAAGATGGCATCTTCCTTGCAGATGGCATCCAGGCGGCCCAGCAGTTCCTTCTTGGTGGCCATATTCTCAGCAACGCACTCGATGACCAGGTCGGCATCGGCGGCGGCCTCGAACTCCTCCACCAGGACGCGGCTCATGATATCATCAGCGGCTTCCTGGGTCATCTTGCCGCGGGCGACCTTCTTGTTCAGAGAGGCGGCCAGCTTGTCCTTATGACGCTGAGCGCTGGGGACGCTGGAAGCATACATCAGAGCGGTGTGGCCCTTCGCTGCGAAAACCTGAGCGATACCGCTGCCCATAGTACCTGCACCAAAGATTGCGACTTTCATGATTGTTCCTCCTAAATAAATTTTTATTTAAGTAGCGATTTTAATCATCAGGCCCGGTAAGGAGCCTGTTAATTAACCAAATGGGGTTACTTGTTCTGATAGGGCTCGTGCTTGCGCTTTTCCAGGAAGGCGCCCATGCCCTCCTTCTGGTCCGCCGTCTCGAAGCAGCTGCCAAACAGGCCCTCCTCGATGGCCACGGCCCGGTCGATATCCACCTGCATACCGTCGTTGATGGCCTTCTTGCAGGCGCGGACGGCGATGGGGGCGTTCTTGGCGATGGTCTCGGCCATCTTCTCGGCTGCGGGCATCAGCTCCTCCAGGGGATACACGGCGTTCACCAGGCCGATGCGCAGGGCCTCGTCGGCCTTGATGTTCTTGGCGGTATAAATCAGCTGCTTGGCCATGCCCATGCCCACCAGACGGGCCAGGCGCTGGGTGCCGCCGAAGCCCGGGGTGATGCCCAGACCCGCTTCCGGCTGGCCGAACACGGCGGTGTCGGCGCACAGGCGGATGTCGCAGCTCATGGACAACTCACAGCCGCCGCCCAGGGCAAAGCCGTTGACGGCGGCGATGGTGGGGATGGGCAGCGTCTCCAGCTTGCGGAACACGTCGTTGCCCTTCTTGCCGAAGGCTTCGCCTTCCGCCTTAGTCAGGGTGCTCATCTCTCCGATGTCGGCGCCGGCCACGAAAGCCTTCTCGCCGCTGCCGGTGATGACCAGGGCGCGGATCTCGTCGTCCGCCTTCACCTGCTCCACCAGCTGGTCGATGTCCTCCAGCACCTGGGAGTTCAGGGCATTGAGGGCCTTGGGCCGGTTGATGGTGGCAACGGCAATGTGGCCCTTCTTTTCCAACAGAACATTCGTCATGATCGTTCCTCCTTGCTTCGATCACCCGCCGCAGCGGCCGGAGATCTTCTTACGGAGCTCCGCGGCGCGCTTCGTTCCGGCAGCCGTGCTCTCCAGCTCCGCCGCAGCGGCGGGCGCGCGACGGGATGCCGCCCATAGCGGTCCCATCTTGTGTATGATCTTCATACAGTCTGTATTATAGTCCCTCGTCTAAAAATTATCAAGCCCTTGTTGACCGCCTTTCTCTTTTTCAGGATATTCCACAAAAGAAATGAAAATTCTTTGCGCATTTTTCAATATGACATGTTCATAATCCGGTCACAAAACCGTCCCCGGCACCAAATGGAGCATTTTTTTCGTTTACAGAACCGTGTATCTTGTGGTATATATAGAGTTGGTATTTTATTCGCGGCCATGGCCGCACAGGAGGAAATGACCCATGCGCATGAGAAAGAAAAAGAATCTGCTGCCCCGGATGGAAGCCTGCGGCGCCCTGCTGATTGAGGACCCCCGCGCCCTGCGGGGCCGCTGGCGGGAGCTGCTGCCCGGGGCAAAGGAGCTGCGGGTGGAGCTGGGCTGCGGCAAGGGCCGCTTCACGGCGGAGACCGCCGCCGCCGAGCCGGACGTGCTGCTGATCGCCGTGGAAAAGGTCCCCGACGCAATGGTGGTGGCCATGGAGCGGGCCCGGGACGCGGGGCTGCACAACGTGTTCTTTGTGGACGGCGACGCCGCCTGCCTGCCGGACTTCTTCGCCCCCGGCGAGGTGGACCGCATCTATATCAACTTCTGCGATCCCTGGCCCAAAAGCAACCAGAAAAAGCGCCGCCTGACCCACGGCAATTTCCTGCAGCTGTACCGCCGGGTGCTGCCCATGGGCGGCGAGATCCACTTCAAAAGCGACAACGACAAGCTGTTCGAGTGGTCCCTGGAGGAGATCCCCCAATTCGGCTTCCGGCTGTCCCAGGTCACCCGGGACCTCCACGCCGACGGCCCCGTGGGGGTCATGACGGACTACGAGGCCAAATTCTATCAGCAGGGAGTCACCATCAACCGGTGTGTGGCCACCATGGTCCCCTGGGAGGCCCCTGCACAGCCGGAGGAGTCGGAAGAAGCGTAACCCCGGAGAGGAGGACCGACGCACATGATCATCGAAAGCCACGCCCACTACAGCCACAAGCGCTTCGACGGCGCCTTCCGCTATCTCACCGGCGAGCTGACGGCCCGGGAGGGACAGCGGGAGGACCTGCTGGACCGTCTGCGGGAGAGCGGCGTTGTCCTTTCCATCGAGCCCGCCATCGACTTTGAGTCCAACCGCCGGACCGCTGCCCTGTACCGGCAGCATCCGGACTTCATCCGCCTGGCGGTGGGCGTGCACCCCACCCGGACCCATCAGGCCCCCTGGCGGCAGCGCAGGCAGCTGGAGGTCTGGGCCCGGGAGCCCGGCGTGGCGGCCATCGGCGAGACCGGGCTGGACTATCACCTGCCCCGGAAGCACCGGCTGACCCAGCTGCTGTGGTTCCGGTATCAGCTGGGCCTGGCCCGGCGGCTGGGACTGCCCCTGGTGCTGCACATCCGCATGGCGGACCGGGACGCCCTGGTCATGCTGCGGCGCAGGCGGCGTCAGCTGCCCGGCGGGGTGGTCCACTGCTTCCAGGGGGACTGGGACACGGCCCGGGCCTATCTGGACCTGGGGTTCTGTCTGGGCATCGGCGGGGCGCTGCTGCGCCGGGAATCGGAGGCCCTGCGGGACGCGGTGGCCCGCGCTCCCCTGGACCGGCTGCTGGTGGAGACCGACAGCCCCTATGTGCTGCCGGACGTACCCTGGACGGGCAGCAAAAAATCCCTGAGCCGGGTGCGCAACTCCTCCCTGCTGCTGCCGCGCGTCGTGGAGGAGATCGCCCGGCTGAAGCATCTGCCGCCGGAAACTGCGGAGGCGGCCATACTGGAAAATACCCGGCGGGTGTTCCACCTGTCCGGAACGGAGAACGGAGGATAACCATGCAGTACGATTTCGATACCATTCTGGACCGGCGGGGCCGGGACGCCCTGGCCCTGGACATGATCCCCTATGACGGGGTGGAGCCCAAGGAGGGCTTTTCCCGGATCCCCATGTGGGTGGCGGACATGAGCTTCCCCACCGCGCCGCCGGTGCTGGAGGCCATCCGGGCCCGGCTGGACCACCCGAATTTCGGATATTTTCAGCTGAGCGGCGCCTACTTTGACAGCATCATCCGCTGGCAGCAGGTGCGCCACGGCGTCACCGGCCTGGAGCGGCAGCACATCGGCTATGAAAACGGCGTTCTGGGCGGCGTCAGCTCCGTGGTCCAGGCCCTGACCTGCCCCGGCGAGCCGATTCTGGTCCACAGCCCCACCTATGTGGGCTTCACCCACACCCTGGAGCGGCTGGGCCGTCCCATCATCCACACGCCCCTGACGCAGGACGCGGAGGGCATCTGGCGCATGGACTATGCGGACATGGACCGGAAGCTGAGGGAAAACGACATCCATGTGGCCATCCTGTGCTCCCCTCACAATCCCTGCGGCCGGGTATGGGAGCGCTGGGAGCTGGAAAAGGCCATGGAGGTGTACGCCGCCAACGACTGCACCGTCATTTCCGATGAGATCTGGTCCGATCTCATCATGCCGGGGTACACCCACATTCCCACCCAGTCCGTCTCCCGGGACGCCCGGGAGCGCACCGTGGCCTTCTATGCCCCCACCAAGACCTTCAGCCTGGCGGGGCTCATCGGCTCTTACCACATCATCTATAATGACCGGCTTCGCTGCCGGGTCCAGCGGCAGGGAAACCTGTCCGGCTACAACGACTGCAACGTGCTGTCCATGCACGCCCTCACCGGGGCCTACAGCGACGAGGGCATGGCGTGGGTGGACCAGCTGTGCGCCGCGCTGGACCGGAACCTGCGGTATATCCGTGACTTCCTGCAAAGCCGCTATCCCGGCGTCACCATGATGCTGCCCCAGGGGACGTATATGCTGTTCGTCAACTGCGGGGCCTGGTGCCGCAGCCACGGCATCACGCCGGATGATCTCCGCCGCCGGGGCGTGGAGCATGGCGTCATCTGGCAGAGCGGCGCGGGCTTCGGCGATGGCGACTGCATCCGCATCAACGCCGCCCTGCCCCATTCCCTGGTGCGGGAGGCCATGGGCCGGCTGGAAAAATACGTGTTTGTGGGCTGAGCCGCGCCTGCGGCACGGCCCGGCAATGACCACATAAAAAGCAGGGGAGAGATTTCCAACGAAGTCTCTCCCCTGCCCTGCTTTTATTTCCGCTTTTTCTTGCTGAGCTTGCGCATGGCCCGGCGCTGGGCCGCTTCCTGCTCGTCCTTCTCCGCCTGCTCCACCAGGTCCTGGTATTTCTCCGGATGGCGGGCCCAGTCGATGCGGTAATAGGTCAGACCAATCAGCAGCAGCGCCCCCACGATGATGATGCCGTAAAACAGAATTTTTTCAAATGACATGGCAGCCCCTCCTTATTACGGTAAAGTATACAGGAAATTGCCGCCGATGGCAAGATTTTTTCGCCAGACAGGCGGAGAAAAAATCTGCAATTTTGGTTGTTTTTGCTGAAAGAGGGTTGTATAATAATTCTGTTCCCGGAAAATGGGGGCAAAACGTAAAAGTCAAATAGGAGGAACGGATATGTTCACGAATTTCAAAGAACTGGAAGCCTATGTCCTGTCTCATAAAAACAAAAAGCGCATCGTCCTGGCCAACGCCCATGACGAGCCCGCCCTCAGTGCCGTGGTCAACGCCCACCGCCGGGGCGTGGTGGACGGCACCCTGCTGGGTAAGAAGGACGAAATTCTGGCCCTGCTGCGGGAGATGAACGAGGACCCCGCCGAGTATGAGATCGTCGACTTCGACGGCCCGGAGCTGGACGCCGCCAAGGCCGCCGTGCAGCTGGTGCGGGAGGGCAAGGCCGACATCCCCATGAAGGGCATTCTCCAGACCTCCAGCTTTGCCAAGGCCATTCTGAACCGGGAAACCGGTCTGATCCCCGCCAGCGGCCGCCGTCTGGTGAGCCAGTGCGGCATTTTCGAGTATGAGGGCCGCTTCATGATGATCACCGACGCCGCCATCAACATCGCCCCCGACGTGGACACCCAGATCGGCATTGTGGAGAACGCCCTGCCTGTGGCCAACGCCCTGGGGGTGGAGCTTCCCAAGGTGGCGGTGCTGTCCGCCGTGGAGAACGTCACCGAGAAGATGCCCTCCACCGTGTCCGCCGCCGAGATCGCCAAGCGCGGCATCCCCGGCTGCGTGGTGTCCGGCCCCCTGGCGCTGGACGGCGCCATCTCCATGGAGTCCGTCAAGCACAAGGGCATTCACGACCCCGTGGCGGGCCAGGCGGACATTCTGCTGGTGCCCTTTATCGAGATCGGCAACGTGCTGTACAAGTCCATCACCTATATCGCCGGAAAGACCATGGCCAGCACCATCTGCGGTGCCTCCTGCCCGGTGATCATCACCAGCCGGGCCGACACGCCGGACAGCAAGTATTACTCCATCCTGCTGGCGGTCCTGCGCTGCCTGAAGGCATAAGCACCATAACAATCTGGCAAAAGCGGGGCTTCGGCCCCGCTTTTGCCGGAACAGGCAGAAAAAAGCCCTGTGCCTTGCGGCACAGGGCTCATCTTGTTTGTCCGAGCTTAGATCGCGCGGGTAACTTTACCGGAACGCAGACACCGGGTACAAACGTACACATGGCGAGGCGTACCATTGATCATAGCCTTCACGCGCTTGACATTGGGCTTCCAGGGACGATTGGAGCGTCTGTGGGAGTGGGAAACCTTGATACCGAAGGTCACGCCCTTATCGCAGAACTCGCACTTTGCCATCCGTTGCACCTCCTTGCTGTGAGAAACTCGCTTGCCTACATCGCAAGCAATAGATATCTTAGCAGATTGCGGCGCAAAATGCAAGCATTATTTGACAAAAATCCGAAAAAAATCTGTCAGGCCGCAATACATTCTCAGCCAAGCGAATAAAAGCTGAAATACGCCCCCTCGGCGGCGTCTCGCAGCTTGGGCACAATAGCCAAGAGATGCCGCCTCATTTTGTGACATATTACGATTCTTCTTAAATTGCAAAAATGTGGTTGCAAAACAGCCCAGGACATAGTGGCAAGTGTCTCATGGGTGATGAGCGCCGCAGCCCCGGCTCGTTCAGGGCTGATAAATCCGGCCGGTCTGCCCGGGCCGGAAATACAGGAAGAACCGCTGTTGGCGGGATATGTCACTTTTTGTATTGACTTTTGCCATATATTCTTTATAATAGAGTCGATAGGACACCCGTCTTTTTCGCCGGAAAAGGCGGGTTGTTCGCTGAAAAACGACAGCCGCAGCGTTTCATTTTTTCCTTGCGGCAGAATGGAGATTTTGTTATGTCCACTTATTCCATGACCGTGGCCGGGCTTCAGCGGGAGCTGCCCATCTGCAAGGTCACAGACGATCTGTATATCGGCGCATTCATCTGTTTCGGCGACGCGGAGTTGACCGAGGCCTGCGGCCGGGAGCTGCTGAAGCTGCTGGAGCCTGGCAGCTATGACTACCTGTTCACCGCAGAGGCCAAGAGCATCCCCCTGATCCACGAAATGGCCCGCCAGTCCGGGGCCAAGAAGTACTTCATCGCTCGGAAGGGTCCCAAGGCCTATATGCCCGACCCCATCCATGTGGAGGATCAGTCCATCACCACCGCCGGCACCCAGAAGCTGTATCTGGGCCGGGATGACGCGGACCTGATCCGGGGCAAGCGCATCGTCCTGATGGACGACGTGATCTCCACCGGCGGCAGCCTGAAGGCCATGGAGGACCTGGTGGCCCTGGCCGGCGGCACCGTGGTGGCACGCATCGCTGTTCTGGCCGAGGGCGACGCCGCCAAGCGCCATGACATCAGGTTCCTGGCTCCCCTGCCCCTGTTCAATCCGGACGGTTCCGTGAAATAAGACATCTGCTTCCAAAAAAGGCAGCCGATCGCAGGATCGGCTGCCTTTTGTTACTCTTTTTCGGCTCAGTCCTGCTGCCAGTTGTGCCACACGTTCTGGACGTCCTCGTTGTCCTCCAGCATATCAATGAGCTTGTTCATGCTCTTGACGTCGTCCTCGCCGGTCATGGTGACGTAGTTCTGGGGCACCATCTCGATCTCGGCGCTTTCAAAGGTGTAGCCCTTGTCCTCCAGGGCCTTGACCACGTCGTTGAAGCTGTCGGGATCGGTGGTGATCTCGAACACGGGGCCGTCGGGGGAGAAATCCTCGGCGCCGGCGTCCAGCGCGTCCATCATGACGGTGTCCTCGTCCAGCTCGCCGTCCTCGTTGTCGATGACGATAACGCCCTTGCGGTCGAAGGACCAGGACACGCAGCCCTGGGCGCCCATGCCCTTGCCGTACTTATCGAAATAGTGCCGGATCTCGGGGGCGGTGCGCTGGCGGTTGTCGGTCAGGGCCTCCACGATGACGGCCACGCCGCAGGGGCCGTAGCCCTCGTAGGTGACGGACTCGTAGTTATCGGTGTTGCCGGAGCCCAGCGCCTTGTCGATGGTGCGCTTGATGTTGTCGTTGGGCATATTGGCCGCCTTGGCCTTGGCCACCACGGTGGCCAGACGGGAGTTATTGGCGGGGTCGCCGCTGCCGCCCTGCTTG
>ENA-ORSG01001864-ORSG01001864.1-human-gut-metagenome-genome-assembly--contig:-NODE-1864-length-11037-cov-2.676106_pt1 | contig 11037 bp, 10 predicted proteins | sample MGYA00242189_ERZ509156 | MGnify/ENA primary metagenome ERZ509156 (study PRJEB26280, sample SAMEA2338666) | human gut metagenome | biome: human gut; feature: human-associated habitat; material: faeces...
GGGGGCGATAGCCACAGGAACCGTCATTAATGATAAGGGCTGGCAGGTCGTCAAGCCCGGTACAGTGGCAACGGATACCGTTGTTAATACCGGGGCGGAAGGGGGACCGGATGCAGAAAACGGTGATACCGGGCAGTTTGTTCGCGGGGATGCCGTACGCACAACCATCAATAAAAACGGTCGCCAGATTGTGAGAGCTGAAGGAACGGCAAATACCACTGTGGTTTATGCCGGCGGCGACCAGACTGTACATGGTCACGCACTGGATACCACGCTGAATGGGGGGTACCAGTATGTGCACAACGGCGGTACGGCGTCTGGCACTGTTGTAAACAGTGACGGCTGGCAGATTGTCAAAAACGGGGGTGTGGCCGGGAATACCACCGTTAATCAGAAGGGCAGACTGCAGGTGGACGCCGGTGGTACAGCCACGAATGTCACCCTGAAGCAGGGCGGCGCACTGGTTACCAGTACGGCTGCAACCGTTACCGGCATAAACCGCCTGGGAGCATTCTCTGTTGTGGAGGGTAAAGCTGATAATGTCGTACTGGAAAATGGCGGACGCCTGGATGTGCTGACCGGACACACAGCCACTAATACCCGCGTGGATGATGGCGGAACGCTGGATGTCCGCAACGGTGGCACCGCCACCACCGTATCCATGGGAAATGGCGGTGTACTGCTGGCCGATTCCGGTGCCGCTGTCAGTGGTACCCGGAGCGACGGAAAGGCATTCAGTATCGGAGGCGGTCAGGCGGATGCCCTGATGCTGGAAAAAGGCAGTTCATTCACGCTGAACGCCGGTGATACGGCCACGGATACCACGGTAAATGGCGGACTGTTCACCGCCAGGGGCGGCACACTGGCGGGCACCACCACGCTGAATAACGGCGCCATACTTACCCTTTCCGGGAAGACGGTGAACAACGATACCCTGACCATCCGTGAAGGCGATGCACTCCTGCAGGGAGGCTCTCTCACCGGTAACGGCAGCGTGGAAAAATCAGGAAGTGGCACACTCACTGTCAGCAACACCACACTCACCCAGAAAGCCGTCAACCTGAATGAAGGCACGCTGACGCTGAACGACAGTACCGTCACCACGGATGTCATTGCTCAGCGCGGTACAGCCCTGAAGCTGACCGGCAGCACTGTGCTGAACGGTGCCATTGACCCCACGAATGTCACTCTCGCCTCTGGTGCCACCTGGAATATTCCCGATAACGCCACGGTGCAGTCGGTGGTGGATGACCTCAGCCATGCCGGACAGATTCATTTCACCTCCACCCGCACAGGGAAGTTCGTACCGGCAACCCTGAAAGTGAAAAACCTGAACGGACAGAATGGCACCATCAGCCTGCGTGTACGCCCGGATATGGCACAGAACAATGCTGACAGACTGGTCATTGACGGCGGCAGGGCAACCGGAAAAACCATCCTGAACCTGGTGAACGCCGGCAACAGTGCGTCGGGGCTGGCGACCAGCGGTAAGGGTATTCAGGTGGTGGAAGCCATTAACGGTGCCACCACGGAGGAAGGGGCCTTTGTCCAGGGGAACAGGCTGCAGGCCGGTGCCTTTAACTACTCCCTCAACCGGGACAGTGATGAGAGCTGGTATCTGCGCAGTGAAAATGCTTATCGTGCTGAAGTCCCCCTGTATACATCCATGCTGACACAGGCAATGGACTATGACCGGATTCTGGCAGGCTCCCGCAGCCATCAGACCGGTGTAAACGGTGAAAATAACAGCGTCCGTCTCAGCATTCAGGGCGGTCATCTCGGTCACGATAACAATGGCGGTATTGCCCGTGGGGCCACGCCGGAAAGCAGCGGCAGCTATGGATTCGTCCGTCTGGAGGGTGACCTGATGAGAACAGAGGTTGCCGGTATGTCTCTGACGACAGGGGTGTATGGTGCCGCAGGCCATTCTTCCGTTGATGTTAAGGATGATGACGGTTCCCGCGCCGGCACGGTCCGGGATGATGCCGGCAGCCTGGGCGGATACCTGAATCTGATACACAACGCCTCCGGACTGTGGGCTGACATTGTGGCCCTGGGAACCCGCCACAGCATGAAAGCGTCAACGGACAATAACGACTTCCGCGCCCGGGGTTGGGGCTGGCTGGGTTCACTGGAAACCGGTCTGCCCTTCAGTATCACTGACAACCTGATGCTGGAGCCACAACTGCAGTATACCTGGCAGGGACTTTCCCTGGATGACGGTAAGGACAACGCCGGTTATGTGAAGTTCGGGCATGGCAGTGCACAACATGTGCGTGCCGGTTTCCGTCTGGGCAGCCACAACGATATGACCTTTGGCGAAGGCACCTCATCCCGTGACACCCTGCGCGACAGTACAAAACACCGTGTGAGTGAACTGCCGGTGAACTGGTGGGTACAGCCTTCTGTTATCCGCACTTTCAGCTCCCGGGGTGACATGAGCATGGGTACAGCCGCCGCCGGCAGGAACATGACGTTCTCACCGTCCCGGAATGGCACGTCACTGGACCTGCAGGCCGGACTGGAAGCCCGTGTCCGGGAAAATATCACCCTGGGCGTTCAGGCCGGTTATGCCCACAGCGTCAGCGGCAGCAGCGCTGAAGGTTATAACGGTCAGGCCACGCTGAATGTGACCTTCTGACAGAACCATCGCCTCTCTGTGGTCCCGGTCATCATGATCGGGACCCGGACCGGCGCAACGGATCTTCAACGCCACATTCGCTGGCATTAACAATAACATGATATTCATCACGGAGTGACTATGTTACAGATAGTCGGCGCGCTGATCCTGCTGATCGCAGGATTTGCCATTCTTCGCCTTTTGTTCAGAGCATTAATCAGCACAGCTTCTGCGCTGGCAGGGCTTATATTGCTGTGTCTGTTCGGCCCGGCCTTACTGGCTGGCTATATCACCGAACGCATAACCCGGTTGTTCCATATTCGCTGGCTGGCAGGCGTATTTCTGACGATTGCCGGAATGATCATCAGCTTCATGTGGGGACTTGATGGTAAACATATCGCGCTGGAGGCTCACACCTTTGACTCTGTGAAATTTATTCTGACCACCGCTCTCGCCGGTGGTCTGCTGGCTGTTCCCCTGCAGATCAAAAACATTCAGCAGAACGGGATCACACCAGAAGATATCAGCAAGGAAATTAACGGGTATTACTGCTGTTTTTATACTGCTTTTTTCCTTATGGCGTGTTCTGCATACGCACCATTGATCGCATTGCCGTTCGATATTTCACCCTCACTGATGTGGTGGGGCGGGTTGTTGTACTGGCTGGCTGCATTAGTGACGCTGCTATGGGCGGCCAGCCAGATCCAGGCGCTGAAAAAACTGACCTGTGCCATCAGCCAGACACTGGAAGAACAACCGGTGCTCAACAGTAAATCGTGGCTGAGCAGTTTGCAAAACGATTACAGCCTTCCTGAAACGTTGACGGAGCGCATCTGGCTCACGCTCATTTCACAACGGATTTCCCGGGGAGAACTGAGGGAATTTGAACTGGCAGACGGAAACTGGCTACTGGACAATGCCTGGTATGAAAGAAACATGGCGGGTTTCAACGAAAAGCTGAGAGAGAGCCTGTCATTTACCCCTGATGAACTGAAAACCCTCTTCCGGAACCGCCTGAATTTATCACCGGAAGCGAATGACGATTTTCTCGATCGTTGCCTGGACGGCGGTGACTGGTATCCCTTTTCAGAAGGTCGCCGTTTTGTATCATTCCATCACGTGGATGAGCTTCGTATCTGTGCCTCCTGCGGGCTGACAGAAGTACATCATGCCCCGGAAAATCATAAGCCGGATCCGGAATGGTACTGCTCCTCTCTTTGTCGCGAAACAGAAACACTGTGTCAGGACATTTATGAACGTTCTTACACCGGTTTTATTTCCGATGCAACGGCGAATGGTCTGATTCTCATGAAACTGCCGGAAACCTGGAGTACAAATGAGAAAATGTTTGCTTCCGGAGGGCAGGGACATGGGTTTGCCGCTGAACGGGGAAACCATATTGTCGACAGAGTCCGTCTGAAAAACGCACGGATCCTCGGTGATAATAATGCCAAAAATGGAGCAGACAGACTGGTCAGCGGAACAGAAATCCAGACGAAATATTGTTCAACTGCAGCCCGTAGCGTCGGTGCGGCATTCGACGGACAAAACGGACAGTATCGTTACATGGGAAATAATGGCCCCATGCAACTGGAAGTCCCCCGTGATCAGTATGCCGGCGCTGTTGAAACCATGAGGAATAAGATCCGCGAAGGTAAAGTACCCGGTGTAACCGATCCCGCAGAAGCGTCCCGGCTGATTCGTCGGGGACATCTGACTTATACTCAGGCCCGTAATATCACCCGGTTCGGGACCATCGAATCGGTCACTTATGATATTGCCGAGGGGTCGGTTGTCAGTCTGGCGGCCGGAGGGATCAGTTTTGCCCTGACGGCATCGGTCTTCTGGCTCAGCACCGGCGATCGCGATGCTGCCCTGCAGACAGCTGCTGTCCAGGCAGGAAAAACCTTCACCCGCACACTGGCTGTCTACGTCACAACCCAGCAACTTCACCGGCTCAGTGTTGTTCAGGGTATGCTGAAGCATATTGATTTTTCGACGGCCAGCCCGACTGTCCGGCAGGCGCTTCAGAAGGGGACCGGTGCAGGAAATATCAGTGCCCTGAACAAAGTGATGAAGGGGTCGCTGGTGACATCTCTGGCACTGGTAGCAGTCACAACCGGCCCTGACATGATCAAAATGTTGCGGGGACGGATCTCCGGTGCGCAGTTCATCAGGAATCTTGCCGTGGCATCTTCCTGTGTGGCAGGTGGTGCTGTCGGGTCAGTGGCGGGCGGGATATTGTTCAGTCCACTGGGACCATTTGGTGCACTGACAGGGCGTGTGGTTGGCGGTGTTCTGGGGGGAATGATTGCCTCCGCTGTATCAGGAAAAATTGCCGGAGCGCTGGTTGAAGAAGATCGCGTCAAAATTCTGGCAATGATTCAGGAGCAGGTGACATGGCTTGCCGGCAGTTTCCTGCTGACCGGACATGAGATTGAAAATCTGAACGCGAATCTGGCCCGTGTTATCGATCAGAATGCTCTGGAGATCATTTTCGCCGCCGGTATACAACAACGGGCCGCGACCAATATGTTAATCAAACCACTGGTGGTCAGTATCATCAGGCAACGCCCCGTCATGGAATATGATGCATCCCATCTCGGCAATATGGTTAACCGACTGGAAGAAACATTACCCCCGGAGTTACCGGCATAACGGCTATTCTGCGCCTTTTACGTTTTATCACCTGATTTGTCAGTGTCATCGTCATGACTCAGAGAGGTAAATACCATGATTCACCTGTTCAAAACCTGCATGATTACCGCCTTCATTCTGGGGTTAACGTGGTCTGCCCCACTCCGGGCACAGGATCAACGTTACATCAGTATACGCAATACAGATACGATATGGCTCCCGGGAAATATTTGTGCTTACCAGTTCCGGCTGGATAATGGCGGAAACGATGAAGGATTTGGCCCCCTCACCATCACTCTGCAACTCAAAGACAAATATGGTCAGACGCTGGTGACCAGAAAAATGGAAACGGAAGCCTTTGGTGACAGTAATGCCACGCGAACCACAGACGCATTTCTGGAAACGGAGTGCGTGGAAAATGTCGCCACAACCGAAATCATTAAAGCAACTGAAGAAAGTAACGGCCATCGTGTCAGTCTGCCGTTATCGGTTTTCGATCCCCAGGACTACCATCCACTGCTGATTACCGTTTCCGGAAAAAATGTTAACTGATCCCTGAAGTCAGTTTCATGCTTCAGCCTCTGCCACAACGTATGGCAGAGGCTATTTATCAGGAGAAACCAGATATGCCGGGTTACACACAGAGTATGTCCTGGCTGAAGGATCTTTCTCATACGGGCAGGCGGTTGCTGTCATAACAGCTTACCGCAATGTGTTTACTGAAGATGACCAGGGAACATATTCCCGGCTGGTTATCCGTAATGCTGAAGGTCAGTTGCGCTGGTGATGCCGGAACACAGCTTAATACTCAGCTCGCCAGTTAAGGGCTTCTCAGACAATAAACGTCATTCATTTCATCTGTCAGGCCGCGTCTTCTCCGGGAGACGTGGCTTTTTCATTTATTACACCAGTAAATCTTAACCACCGATAAGGAGCAAATTATGCGACTAGCCAGTCGTTTTGGTTATGCGAACCAGATACGCCGTGACCGTCCGCTGACACACGAAGAACTGATGCACTATGTTCCCAGTATTTTCGGTGAAGACCGGCATACTTCCCGCAGTAAACGATATGCGTACATTCCCACCATCACCGTACTGGAAAGCCTGCAGCGGGAAGGCTTTCAGCCATTCTTCGCCTGCCAGACCCGTGTGCGCGACCCGGGCCGCCGGGGATACACAAAACACATGCTGCGTCTGCGGCGGGCCGGAGAGATAAACGGAGAACATGTCCCTGAAATCATTCTGCTCAACTCCCATGACGGTACCTCCAGCTACCAGATGCTGCCGGGTTACTTCAGGTTCGTCTGTCAGAACGGATGCGTCTGTGGTCAGTCTCTGGGGGAAGTGCGTGTTCCGCACCGGGGAAATGTGGTGGACAGAGTCATTGAAGGGGCTTACGAGGTGGTGGGCGTGTTTGACCGGATAGAGGAGAAGCGTGATGCCATGCAGTCGCTGGTCCTGCCGCCACCGGCACGCCAGGCGCTGGCACAGGCGGCACTGACTTACCGTTATGGTGACGAACATCAGCCCGTCACCACCGCCGACATTCTGACGCCGCGACGCCGGGAGGATTACGGTAAGGACCTGTGGAGCGCATATCAGACCATCCAGGAGAATATGCTGAAAGGCGGGATTTCCGGTCGCAGTGCAAAAGGAAAACGTATCCATACCCGGGCCATTCACAGCATTGATACCGACATTAAGCTCAATCGCGCATTGTGGGTGATGGCAGAAACGATGCTGGAGAGCCTGCGCTGATGCCGTTTCCCTGAGTGAGGGAATCATTCAGCTTTCGTTCCTGAAAAACACACATTTATTTGTTATTTAAGGAGTTATCTCATGAAAACCGTTTCTCAGAATACCCCCACAATTTATTCAGCTACAACACCAGAGAATAATCCGCCTCAGTTGGTTGCCAGCCTCGTCCCTGATGAACAGCGCATCAGCTTCTGGCCGCAGCATTTTGGCCTCATTCCACAGTGGGTGACCCTGGAGCCCCGTGTCTTCGGCTGGATGGACCGTCTGTGCGAAGACTACTGCGGTGGTATCTGGAATCTGTACACCCTGAACAACGGCGGGGCATTTATGGCACCCGAACCGGATGACGATGATGACGAAAACTGGGTACTGTTCAATGCCATGAACGGTAACCGCGCTGAAATGAGCCCGGAAGCCGCCGGCATTGCTGCCTGTCTGATGACGTACAGTCATCATGCCTGTCGTACGGAGTGTTATGCCATGACGGTCCATTATTACCGGTTGCGGGATTACGCCCTGCAGCATCCGGAATGCAGCGCCATTATGCGCATCATCGACTGAATGGAGAGAAGCACAATGCAACAACTTTCCTTTCTGCCCGGAGAGATGACGCCCGGCGAGCGCAGTCTCATTCTGCGGGCCCTGAAAACCCTGGACCGCCATCTTCATGAACCCGGCGTGGCCTTCACCTCCACCCGTGCGGCACGGGAATGGCTGATTCTGAACATGGCGGGACTGGAGCGTGAAGAATTCCGGGTGCTGTATCTGAACAACCAGAATCAGCTGATTGCCGGTGAAACCCTCTTCACCGGCACCATCAACCGCACGGAAGTCCATCCCCGGGAAGTGATTAAACGCGCCCTGTACCACAATGCCGCTGCCGTGGTACTGGCACACAATCACCCGTCCGGTGAAGTCACACCCAGTAAGGCAGACCGCCTTATCACGGAACGTCTGGTACAGGCACTGGGCCTGGTGGATATCCGGGTGCCGGACCATCTGATAGTCGGTGGCAACCAGGTTTTCTCCTTTGCCGAATATGGTCTGCTTTAACCCGTCACAACCACATCACACCTGTTTTCACTTTTATCTTCTGTCTTCAGAGGTATCCCATTATGAAAATTATCACCCGTGGTGAAGCCATGCGTATTCACCAACAACATCCGACATCCCGTCTTTTTCCGTTCTGTACCGGTAAATACCGCTGGCACGGCAGTGCTGAAGCGTATACCGGTCGTGAAGTGCAGGATATTCCCGGTGTGCTGGCCGTGTTTGCTGAACGCCGTAAGGACAGTTTTGGTCCGTATGTCCGGCTGATGAGCGTCACCCTGAACTGAGTGGGAATTCTGATGAGCAGAATTATCGCCAATACCGGAGCATTCTTAGCCGATTTTCTGTAGGGATTTTATCGTGTCAGACACACTCCCCGGGACAACACTTCCCGACGACAATCACGACCGCCCCTGGTGGGGGCTGCCCTGCACCGTGACGCCCTGTTTCGGGGCACGTCTGGTGCAGGAGGGTAACCGGTTGCATTACCTTGCCGACCGCGCCGGTATCAGAGGCCTGTACAGCAATGCAGATGCGTACCACCTGGACCAGGCCTTTCCGCTGCTGATGAAACAACTGGAACTCATGCTCACCAGCGGTGAACTGAATCCCCGCCATCAGCATACCGTCACGCTGTATGCAAAAGGGCTGACCTGCAAAGCCGATACCCTCAGCAGTTGTGGTTACGTTTATCTGGCTGTTTATCCGACGCCCGAAATGAAAAATTAACTCTCCAGAATAGCCTTCTGCTACGGCCTGGTGTTTTCACCACGCCACTTTCCCATTTTTATATCTGCATATCAGGAAAATCTTCAGTATGAAAACATTACCTGTATTACCCGGGCAGGCGGCCAGTTCTCGCCCGTCTCCTGTTGAAATCTGGCAGATACTGCTGTCCCGACTGCTGGACCAGCACTATGGCCTCACACTGAATGACACACCTTTTGCCGATGAACGTGTGATTGAGCAGCATATTGAGGCAGGCATTTCACTGTGTGATGCGGTGAACTTTCTCGTGGAAAAATACGCGCTGGTGCGTACCGACCAGCCGGGATTCAGCGCCTGTACCCGCTCTCAGTTAATAAACAGCATCGATATCCTCCGGGCTCGCAGGGCGACCGGCCTGATGACCCGCGACAATTACAGAACGGTAAATAACATTACCCTGGGTAAGTATCCGGAGGCGAAATGATGACACTGGAAGCCGACAGCGTTAACGTACAGGCACTGAATATGGGGCGCATTGTCGTTGACGTCGATGGTATTAATCTCGCTGAACTGATTAACAAGGTCGCTGAAAACGGTTATTCACTCCGCGTGGTGGATGAATCTGACCAACAGTCAACCTGCACTCCACAACCGTTTACGACTCTTTCCGGCATACGCTGCAGTACCGCACATATCACGGAAAAGGACAACGCCTGGCTGTACTCGCTGTTACACCAGACCAGTGACTTTGGTGAATCAGAATGGATTCATTTTACCGGTACCGGTTATCTGTTACGTTCCGTCGTCTGGTCGTCACACTCATCCGGCGTTATGGTGTCAGTCTCATTCATCTGGATGCCAGTGCCAGATGTCTGCCAGGTTTACCCACTTTCGACTGGTAATCCGGAAATTCACAACATGAAATCATTAACCACGGAAACAGCGCTGGATATTCTGATTACGTGGCTGCAGGACAATATCGACTGCGAATCGGGAATTATCTTCGACAACGATGAGGATAAAACAGATTCGGCAGCACTGTTGCCCTGTATCGAACAGGCCAGGGAGGGTATCCGTACCCTGCGCCAACAGTAACTTTTGCACCAGAACCAGTGAAGATCACTCACCCGATTTCACTTCCCTGACGTCAGCCTGAACACGGCTGGCGTTTTCATTTATAAACAGAAAGGAAAAATGATGATGTCAGATACCACACACTCCCGCCCGGAGGTGGTGAGCGGGCATACGGACGTTATCTATTCCACCTCAGTCTGCCACATTCTGGCTGTACGAAAAAGTATACTGCTGCAAATCGACACACTTATCCGGCAACTGGCTGAAATCTCAGTTCTGACGGAAAGCATTGGAGGTAAAACCGGCCTGAACTGGTCGAGAAAGCAGGGTTTTCGCTGCGGTTGTTGGCTGATTGAGTAACCTGAAACGCCCATGAAAACCATCATCTGCTACCGTTTAGGAATGCGGACCTTCTATTGCTTTTTGATTTTACACCATAATAAACAGCATTAATTTGCGTCTTCATCAATAAATATTCACGAAACTTCTTAAACAGTTTCATATCTGGTTTAAAATCGGCCTGCCAGAATTGGTGCAAATGCCCTTGATACGTCAACCCCTTGATGTCGTACAGAGCATTACCCATCACTTTGAGTGGTTTGTTATGAATCAGTGCAGAGATCCCCACTGTACTGTTAATTGTCACAACCGCTTTTGCATGGCGTAATAATTCCGGCATTGGGAGATCGTGTACGTATATGACTCGCTCGCCTAAGCCATATTCCTTACTCAACCGCTTAATTAATGGTCGATAGAGTCTGTGACCGCGATCCATCGGATGGTGTTTGATCACCAAATAACTCTCTTTCGGTGCCTTATGCGAAAATGAATATACAACTTCGTTAATATAATCACGCACATCATTATAATTACTGTGATTACGAATTTGGCTATCATTATAAACTTGTAAAATAACAAGATAGTAACGTTGGTCCAGATCATTCACTAACCGAGCCAATACATTACGTTGCATTATTTTGTAAAATAGCTTACGCCAGTACGCACGCCCCCAGCAACGAGCCTCATACCAAGGAGAAAATGATTTGTGATGACGGTAGCGAGTGAATTCATGTCGGTAATGCCATCCCATCAGGTAATACCACATTGCATGACCAATACGTTTCATCGTCGAGGGTTTTAAGTTCTCAACATGTGGTGCAGGCATATCTGGTAATTTACGATAAAAGT
>ENA-ORSG01001873-ORSG01001873.1-human-gut-metagenome-genome-assembly--contig:-NODE-1873-length-11004-cov-2.269248_pt1 | contig 11004 bp, 6 predicted proteins | sample MGYA00242189_ERZ509156 | MGnify/ENA primary metagenome ERZ509156 (study PRJEB26280, sample SAMEA2338666) | human gut metagenome | biome: human gut; feature: human-associated habitat; material: faeces...
CACTCCCTGGCCTATGTCCAGGACGGCAAATGCAAATCCTGCCGCTCCTGCGGATACAAGGACGGCGGCTGCGGGGAATAAACGGTAACCAGATCATTCCAGACCCGCTCTTTCCGGGCGGAATCCGGCTGCTGGCGGGTTCCGCCCCGGTGAATTTACGGAAAAGGTATTTTTTCCGGGAGAGACGATTTTCCGGTCTTCCCGGCCCCCGTCCAGCATGAACTTTCCGGAAAAAGCGAACGGAAACCGCCGCGCGGGGAAAAGGAATGATAGGCGTTTGCCTTGAAATCCGGCAGCATTTCATTCATAGTCCGCCGCATACGCCTGAAGCCGCACCTTTATTTTCCATGAAACCCTACTATACCCTGGCTGACCTTCTGGATGAAGGACATCCGTTTGACGCCGGGGAATCCGTTCCCGCCAAGCTGGCCGTGATCGGGTTTCCCATTGCCCATTCCAAATCTCCCGCCATGCAGCAGGCCGCGCTGGACGCGGCGGGCATTCGCGCCCGTTATATCCGTATACAGGCTTCTCCGGAAGAATTCGGGGAGGTGGTGCGGCTCCTCAGGGAAAGGGGATTCACGGGGGCCAACGTGACGGTGCCCCACAAGCAGGCTGCCTGTTCCCTGTGCAACGACACGGACGCTCTTTCCCGCGTCACCGGTTCCGTCAATACGCTCGTCTTTCAAAAGGACGGTTCCGTCTCCGGCTTCAACACGGACGGCCCGGGTTTCGCCCGCGCCATCCGGGAAGAATTTTCCGTGGATTTGCGCGATTTGAAAGTGGCCCTTCTGGGTTCCTGCGGCGGAGCCGGGCTAGCCTTGGCCTACACCTGCGCCATGCAGCGCTGTGAACGGCTGACGCTGGCCGGAAGATCGGAAGAAAAGCTTCAGGAGCTTAAAAACAGGCTGAGTTCCTTTTTCATTGACGAACACAGGCTGGAAGGAGCCTCCGACCGCCTGGCGGCCCACCAGAACAATACTCCCCGTTTCAATGCCGCCGTGGAGGATGCGGACCTGATTGTCAACGCCACCTCCCTCGGCCTGAAACCTACGGACCCTTCCCCCGTGCCTCCCGCACTGCTTTCCGCCCACCATCTGGTTTACGATTTACAGACGCATGACGATGCCTTCCAGATGGAAGCCCGCTTTCAGGGCGCCAGAGTTTCCAACGGCCTTTCCATGCTGGTTCACCAGGGGGCCCTCTCCTTTGAACGCTGGTTCGGCGTCAAACCGGATATTTCCGCCATGCGCCGGGCTCTTGAACAAAAACATGACTGACGCCCCCCCCCATTTTAACGTCCATGCTTTCCGGAACGCGCTGGTAGAATGGTTCAGGCGCGAAGGGAAAGACTACCCGTGGAGGCGGACAACGGATCCGTGGCACATCCTGGTTTCCGAGCTGATGTTGCAGCAGACAACCATTCCCACCGTTCTGGGAAGATATGACAGGTGGATGCGCCAGTTCCCCACCCCGGGCCATCTGGCCGCCGTGGACGAGCAGACGGCCCTGCGCTCCTGGGAAGGACTGGGCTATTACCGCCGCGTGCGCTCCCTCCAGGCCATCGCCAGGGAAATCGTCAACAAGTTCGGAGGACGGTTCCCGGACAACGCGGAAGGGTTGAAACGCCTGCCGGGCATCGGCCCCTACACGTCGGGAGCGCTCCTCTCCTTCGCCTTCAACAAGGCGGCTCCCATTGTAGACGCCAATGTCGCGCGCGTCCTGGCCCGCATTGACAATTATTCCGTTCCCGTGGATTCCACGGAAGGCCAAAAATACCTGTGGAGCCGCGCGGAAAGCCTGGTGGACCCGGAACATGCCCGTGAATTCAATTCAGCCATCATGGAACTGGGGCAAACCTGCTGCAGCATCAGTTCTCCGGACTGCCTGCTGTGCCCCGTGCGCCCCTTCTGCTCCGCGGAACGGCCGGAAACGCTTCCCGTCAAAAATCCCAAGCCGCAAGTCACCCGGGTGGAGCACCACGACATTCTTTACATCCGCGGCAAATCCGTCCTGCTGGCCAAATGCCCGGAAGGCAAGCGTCATGCCGGCATGTACCGCTTCCCCCAGAGGGAGGACGACCACACCCTTTACCCCATGTCCTGAAACAGACCTACAGCATTACCCGCTACAGGGTGACCCGCTACATCCACCATGTGACGGATACGCCTCTCCTCAGGGAAGGAGAGGAATTCGTGCCGCTGGACAAAATCCACGGGCTGCCCATGGCATCTCCGGACCGCAAGGCGCTGAACTCCCCCGCCCTGGGCAAACTGCTGAACCATATCAGATGAATGACAGATTAACGCCGGAACTTGTCCTCTCCGCCTATTGCCAGGGGTGTTTTCCCATGGCGGACCCGGAAACGGGAGAAATCTCCTTTTACGAACCGGACCCGCGCGCCCTGATTCCGCTGGACGACCGCTTCCACATCCCTCACGGCCTCAAACGGGCTTTGAATAAAAAACCTTTTGAACTCCGGATGGATACCGCTTTTCCGGAGGTGGTGCATGCCTGCGCCCGGACGGAGCAGCCGGAAGAACAATGGATAGACGGGCAGATTGAAGAAGCATACGGCAAGCTTCACGAGATGGGCTTCGCCCACAGTGTGGAATGCTGGGACGAGGAAGGGCTGCAGGGAGGCCTGTACGGAGTAGCCTTGGGGAAGGCTTTTTTCGGGGAAAGCATGTTCCACCGAAAAACGGACGCCAGCAAGATTGCCCTGGTGGCCCTGGTGCAATACCTGCGGGCGCATCGGTTCCTTTTCCTGGATACCCAGTGGACAACGCCGCATCTGCTGAAATTCGGCACCTATGAAGTGCCGGCCAGAGAATACAGGAAGCTTCTGAAGAGGGCGCTGGAAGAAGCGTAGCCCGCCCTTCCCCAAACCTCATCAATTTATTTCCTCCAATGGCGGCAGAGACTTGATGACGCGTACCGTCTCCACGCTTACCCGGATCACACGCTTAAGCAGATCAAGAATATACCGGGAATTACCATGTTCCCTGCGCCACTCATTGGGATCATTCAAAATGCCGCTGTCCTTATCCGTTTTAACCTGATAACGCTCCATGACCCATTCAATGGCTGACTTGCCATTGACAATGTACTCATAAGCCTCAAGAGGTATCCCCTTAATAATAGTGCTTTTATTGTAAATAATGATATCTTTGACTTCTTTTTTGGGGAATTTCATCTTCTCAACAGCATCATCCCCATGGCTTTCTTCCGTAACCGGCCAGGGATCTACCGTTTCATAATTCAAATGCCACTGCGCCAGTTCCTTCCCGGCCTTGCTGAATGCCCAAAAATCTTTCGCATATGGAATCCGGGGCAATTCCTTTTTCAGATTGCTTTCAAAGCGTTCCCGGTATTCCGGCGAATGCAGGATGCCGTAAACATAGTAGAAGATATCTTCCCTGGTAATCTTGGAGTCTCCATACGCCTGCCGGAACTGCCTCCAGGCAAAATCAGTGATGGCATTGTGGCGGATGTAGTCACCCTTCCGTTCATCCAAATCCAGTCCTAGAGGATTCTCTGACTTGTCTTTCTTTTCATACCAGTAGAGCGGGAAACATTGTCCTTTTTCGATGACTTCCAAATCCATTATAGCATTAGATATTAGACAAGAAAAATTCTTTCTAGATCCTAACCCAGGCAAGCAGATCACCAGATTTTCATGTTGTTCCGTCGGAAAAAACATATAGCTTAATCCCGCAGCCTCATTGAACTGTTTTGAAAAGTAGAGGTTTTGTTTTGTATATGGTCGATAAGTTGCCAGCCGGAGATACGATTTAGAAAACTGGGCTAATTTTCCCGTACGACAATCATTCCGTAATGCACGAGTCCATTTTACTTAATAAGTCCCATCATCAACAAAATCTTCTATGGATTGCTCTTGAGCCGACAACCGATAGGCTTCTACATATTCATTGTAGCTTTGTATTTGCTCATTCATAATACGAGCTAAACTTTCCCGAGAATAATTGTAGCACCATGCGTCACGGTTAGTTGCAACACCAAGGGAAAACAGGCTAAATATGGTCTTACTCTCTTCTTTTCCTTTGTTTTTCTTATCACCCAGAGCAATAAAATTATTGAAACCGGGGTCACGATGGCAGATCCAGTCGCCGTGTTCGTCAGGCATCAGTTCCTTCCAGGGGATGGCGTCAATATTCTTGAATTCCCTGATAATGGAAAATTTTTCTTCCCGGGAAAGATAGTCGCCTATGTCGTGATAAAAGAGTCTGCCCGGGCCGGAATGACCTTTCTTCTTCACGAGAATGGTAATACACACTCCCGTCATGATATTGAAGACATTCTGGCCTTCCTTTTTGACATCCAGTCCGGATTTTCCACGAATAAATCCCCTTAAATTAAAACAATAAACTGAGGAAAATTCATCCAACAGCGTCTTGCGAAAACCCGACATAGCATTTTTGTCAATGAATGAACCATTCGTCACAAAGGCGACAATGCCGTCTTCCGTAATGCGGTCGCTGGCCCAGCGGAAGGCACGGATGTAGGAGTCGTAAAGGCCTTTCAGCAGCCCGGCTTGAGTCTGTTTTGCGTAAGTCTTTTCAATACGCTCATCCAGGGCGGGATAAGTTTGATTCTGATTATTGTCATTGGCGGACTTCTGCCCTACGGAATAAGGGGGATTGGACATGATGACGCGGATGTCCTGACTGTTCAGGCGTTGGACACGCTCGGCATTTTCAGAGAACATTTCGCTGAGAAAATCTCCTTTTTCGCCCATCTGGAAGGTATCCGTCAAGCACAGGCCTTCGAAGGACTCGTAATCTTGAGTCTTCATGACGCCATGATACGCTTCCTCAATATTCACGCAGGCAATGTAATAGGCCAGCAGGACAATTTCACAGGCGAAGAGTTCCTTTCTGTATTTGCGAGGCAGGTCTTTTTTATGGATCAGGCCGCTCTGAATCAGGCGCACGATGAAGGTGCCCGTTCCTGTGAAGGGATCCAGAATGCGCACATTGTTTTCCGCAAGGCCTTTGGGCAGGCCGAATTCCTTCTTAAGCGCCGCGTGAACGCTGTGAATGATAAAATCCACAATTTCAATGGGGGTATACACAATGCCCAGTTTATCCGCCATGCGGGGGAAGGCGTTCTTGAAGAATTTGTCGTACAGTTCCACAATGACTTTTTGACGGCCTTCCGCGTTGTCAATGCCGGCGGCGCGTTCCTTGACGGATTCATAGAACTGCGTCAATTTTTTAGCATCCTCTCCGGAGGTCTTTTCCTGAACCAGTTCCAGCATCCTGTTCATGTTGCGGGATACGGGGTTTTGTTCCGCGAATGGGTAGGCGTCAAACAGGGCGTCAAATACCGGGCGGGTGATCACTTGCTGGGCCAGCATTTCAATGGCGTCATCCCGCGAAATGTTGGGATTGATATTGTTACGCAGACCAGACAGGAAGGAGTCAAATTCCCGCGCTCCGTGCCCCTGTTGAAGCAGGCCGCCAATAGCGGCCATTTGACGTTCGGCAATAGCGGCGATGTCTTTGGCCCATGTGTCCCAATACCGCCGGTCGCCGCATTTTTTGACCACCCGGGCCAGAATGGCTTCACGCCATTCGCCCACAGGGAAAAGCCACGCGCCGGAACCGGGATCTCCGCCTGTTGCCGTTCCGTCCCTTCCTTCGCCTCCGCCTTCTTTCCCGCGCCGGCGCCTATCCGTGCCTTTTCCTGTTCCATCCACAACGTCAATGATGGAGCTGTGGCCTTTGTTGAGGTCTATCTTGTTGATTTCCGCGTTGAAGCGGTCGTCATGGGCGCGAAGAGCCTGAAGGACATCCCAGACAACACCGTATTTTTCATCATTGTCCAGCACTTCTTCCGGCGTTTTCCCTTCCGGAATACCAATGGGGAGAATGATGTAACCGTATTGCTTGCCGGGAGAGCGGCGCATCACCCGGCCTACCGATTGAACGATGTCCACCTGGGAACGCCGGGGGGAGAGGAACATGACGGCATCCAAAGCAGGAACGTCCACGCCTTCAGACAGACACCGGGCATTGGAAAGGACGCGGCAATGGCGTTCTCCGGCATCTTCCTTAAGCCAGCCAAGAAGGTCATTGCGTTCCTGCGTATTCATCGTTCCATCGACGTGCCTGATTTCACAAGGCAGGAAGCTTTCCCTGCCCTGTTCCTCAACCGCAATCTGATCGACAATCACGTTCATTTGACCGCAAATCGACTTGGAGTCCGCAATCCGCCCGGCAAAGGCCACGGCGCGCCTCATCGGGGCGGGATCAAAAGCAAGCGTATCTTCATCTGGTTCTTCCGCAGGCAGAGAGTCCTGTTCCGATTCATCCCGCGGAGCGGAATGGACAATGCGGTACATTTTCTTGCGGAGGCCGTTGTAACAACCCAGCAGTTTGACGGCATCATCAAGTTTCAATTCATTGCCGTCATCCTGAAGTTCTTTCTTGAAGACCTCCCTGACATAAGCCTCATCCACGCACAGGACAAGAACCTTGTAATCGGAAAGAAGATTTTCCCGAACCGCGCGGGAAAAAGGCAGACGGTGAAATTCCGGGCCATAGGTCACCAGATCATCCATGGAGGCGACGATAGCCCCGCCCTCTTCAGCCTTCTTTTTGCTGTTTTCCGTATAAATACGGGGCGTAGCAGTCATGTACAGCCTCCTGGACGCTTTCAGAAAGCCGGCATCATGTACCCGGACAAATGCGGATTCATCGTACCCGCCCTTTTTTTCATTCTTCAGGGAAACGCCCGTCGTGCGATGAGCTTCGTCACAGATAATGAGATCAAATTCCGGCAAATTTCCCAGCTTCTGAGCCTTGCTGATGACATCAATGGACTGATAAGTAGAAAAGACGACAATCATCCCCTCTTTCCTGCTCCAAAAGGCGTATTGCCGGGCGATGCTTTGTGGATCAGTGCACGCTGGCGCCGGAAGGTCATTCGCAGTCAAATCTCCCGCATCATCAAGGGAGGAAGCTTTGGAATCCGAACATACCGCAATGGAATACATGGGGCATTCACATTGGGCCGTCCACTCCCGCAAAGATTGGGACAAAAGGGCGATGCTGGGAACAAGAAATAAAACAAGCCCCTTGCCCTGAGTATATTCCTCAGCCAGCTTCAGCGCCGTAAAGGTTTTTCCCGTTCCGCAGGCCATAATGAGTTTGCCGCGGTCTTGCGTCCTGAATCCTTCCAGAACCTTGTCAATGGCTTCCCTCTGGTGGGGGCGAGGCTGATGCTTTTGTTGCAAAGGCATTTCAACGCCGTGAGTTTTAGCGCACGCAGCCCAATCAATGGGGGAGTTTTCCAGATCGCTTAAGGATATCCGGGAACAGGGAATGGATTGCGCATCTATCGTTTCGGAAAGAGGCAGATTCCATTTGTCCGTTGTCGCGACAATCATGCCGCTGGCGAATGGAAGCCTCCCCAAGTCTGTAGGCCATTGCATGTGAAGGCTCGCAAAAAAGGTGCCGACATCGGGCAAAGCCAGCAGGTGATTTTCATCATAGCACTTGCATTGGATGGCGCAGTATTCCCCGGAAACGGCTTCCCGCGCCACAAGATCAATCCCCTGGTCGATTTTCCCGTTGCGGTAAGGCCAGTCCATCCACATCCATACTTGTGAAAACCGGTCGCGATAGACAGGATCAGTTTCGAGATAACGTTTAACAAGAAGCTCAAAACGAGTTCCTTTGTCTTTTTCGGTGATGGAGGCTTCTCTGATGGAAGCCAGTATTTGACGAAAGGGAGATTGCATATACAGGGAATAAAAAGCGCAATGTGAAAACAGGATAACAGATAAACACCTGCGGAAAAGAGCAAAAAAGCCACATCTTCATCCTCCATGCTTCTTTTTTCTCCACAATTTAAAAAAGGAGAATCAATGGAAATAAAAAGCCCGTGGTTCCGGAGAACCACGGGCTTGTCTATTAACCCTTAACAAAAAGGTTTATTCCTGTTCCAGAACCGCCTGGGCCGCGGCCAGACGGGCGGTCGGGACGCGGTAGGGAGAGCAGCTCACGTAAGTCAGGCCCAGCGTATTGCAGAACTTGACGGAAGCGGGGTCGCCGCCGTGTTCGCCGCAGATGCCCAGCTTGATGTCCGGGCGGGTGGAGCGGCCGAGTTCCACGGCAATCTTCATCAGCTTGCCGACGCCGTTCTGGTCAATGGAAGCGAAGACGTTCTTCTTGATGATTTCCAGTTCCTGGTACTGCGGCAGGAAGGAGCCGGAGTCGTCGCGGCTCATGCCCAGGCCCGTCTGGGTCAGGTCATTGGTGCCGAAGGAGAAGAACTGGGCGGTTTCCGCGATTTCGTCAGCCGTGACGGCGGGGCGCGGGATTTCAATCATGGTGCCGACGAGGTAGTCCACTTTGGCGCCTTTTTCCTCAAATACCTGCTGGGCCACCCTGTCAATGATGGCTTTCTGGATGTCCAGCTCCTTCTTGAAGGCCACCAGGGGAACCATGATTTCAGGCACCACGGCAAAGCCTTCTTCCTGGGAGACTTCCACAGCGGCTTCAAAGATGGCGCGGGCCTGCATTTCCGTGATTTCCGGATAGGCGATGCCGAGACGGCAGCCGCGGTGACCGAGCATCGGGTTGAACTCATGGAGTTCGGACACGCGGCGCATGATGACTTCCACAGGCATGCCGATTTTCTGGGCCAGGTCAAGCTGCTGTTCCTTCGTCTGGGGAAGGAATTCGTGCAGGGGCGGGTCCAGAAGGCGGATGGTGCCCGGCAGGCCCTTGAGCGCCTTGAAGATGCCCTTGAAGTCCCCCTTCTGATAGGGAAGGAGCTTGGAAACGGCGGCTACGCGGTCGCTCTTCTTGGTGGAGAGGATCATTTCACGGACAAAGTCGATCCGGTCCCCTTCAAAGAACATGTGTTCCGTGCGGCAGAGGCCGATGCCGGTGGCTCCGAAGGCGATAGCGGTTTCCGTCTGCTTGGGAGAGTCCGCATTGGTGCGCACTTTCATTTTGGTGCAGTCGTCGCACCACTGCATGAGCTTGGCGAAGTTCTGGTAGGTGCGGCTGTCTTCCGGCTTCATGGTCTTGGAGATCAGAACCTGGATGATTTCAGAGGGGGAAGTTTCCACCTTGCCGGCGTATACCAGACCGCTCGTTCCGTCAATGGAGAGGTAGTCACCTTCGCTGACGGTTACGTCGCCAACGGAAACGGTGCGGTTGTTGTAGTCCACAATGATTTCATCCGCGCCGCAAACGCAGACTTTGCCCATCTGGCGGGCAACGAGGGCGGCATGGGAGGAAACGCCGCCGCGGGCGGTCAGGATGCCTTCAGCGGCAATCATGCCGCGCAGGTCTTCCGGAGAGGTTTCCAGACGGACCAGCAGAACCTTTTCACCTCTGTCCGCGGCTTCCACGCAGCGTTCCGCGTTCAGGTAGATGCGTCCGGTGGCGGCGCCGGGACCGGCGGGAAGACCGCGGGTCAGCACCTTGGCGCTCTTGATGGCTTCACGGTCAAAGATGGGGGTCAGCAGCTGGTCCACCTGGTCCGCAGGAATGCGGCGCACGGCGGTTTTCCAGTCAATCAGGCCCTGTTCCACCATTTCGCAGGCAATGCGGAAAGCGGCCACGCCGGTACGCTTCCCGTTGCGGGTCTGGAGCATGTAAACGGTGCGGTCCTGAATGGTGAATTCGAAGTCCTGCATGTCGTGGAAGTGGTTTTCCAGCACTTCGCGAATGCGCACCAGTTCATTGAAGGCGGCGGGCATCACTTCATGAAGGGCAGCAACGGGGGCGGGCGTACGCACGCCGGCCACGACGTCTTCACCCTGGGCATTCATCAGGAATTCGCCATAGAATTCGTTTTCGCCGGAGGCGGGGTTGCGGGTGAACGCCACGCCGGAACCGGATTCCTCACCCGTGTTGCCGAAGACCATGGCCTGCACGTTGACGGCGGTGCCCCATTCGGACGGAATGCCGTATTTCTGGCGGTACACGATGGCGCGGTCATTGTTCCAGGAACCGAACACGGCGCCAATGGCTCCCTGAAGCTGTTCCCAGGGGCATTCCGGGAATTCATGGCCGGTGCGTTCCAGCACCAGCGCCTTGAAGCGGGAGACCAGTTCTTTCAGGTCATCGGCGGAAAGCTTGGTGTCTTCCACGTCCTCGCTGCCGAAGCGTTCTTTCTTGATGGCGGCGATGGCGGTTTCAAAGGGTTCGTGGTCTTCATCCGGGGTTTTCTGCACACCCAGCACCACGTCGCCGTACATCTGCACGAAGCGGCGGTAGCAGTCCCAGGCGAAGCGGGGATTGTTCGTAGCCTTCACCATGGCTTCCCCGGGTTTTTCATTCAGGCCGAGGTTCAAAATCGTGTCCATCATGCCGGGCATGGATTCACGGGCGCCGGAACGCACGGCCACCAGCAGGGGCATAGCTTCCGTATCGCCGAACTTGCGTCCCAGGATCTGTTCCATTTTGGCAATGCCTTCCTTGACCTGCGCGTCAAGCTGGGCGGGATAAGTGCAGCCGTGATCGTAGTAGTAAGTGCAAACCTCCGTCGTGATGGTGAATCCGGGAGGGACAGGAAGGCCGATGCGGGCCATTTCCGCAAGGTTGGCACCCTTGCCGCCCAAAAGATTTTTCATGCTGCCATTGCCGTCGGCGGACCCTCCGCCGAAAGAATAGACGAATTTGTCAGTAGATGCGCTGCACGCGCAGGAGTTGGTGGACATATCGATTATTGTAGTCGAATTAATGATTCTGCCCAAACATCGACCAAAGGAGCCAACAAAAGACCCAATAGCGAGTTAGGGTCGAATAAGGATGCCTTCGGCCCCTTGCTTTGTCAATCCGAAATTGTACGGAAAACAAAAATATTTTTCAGAGTTTTTGGGGAAAAGAATGCATGCCAAAACCCTGCTTTTCCAGCCTGTCCCGTCCGGAACCGCTCTTCCTCCGGGCAACGCCGCTTCCTGTTTTCCGGCGGCCCCGGGATTACCTGGGAATAAAAGCGCAGCGAGTTTCTTTTCAT
>ENA-ORSG01001875-ORSG01001875.1-human-gut-metagenome-genome-assembly--contig:-NODE-1875-length-10999-cov-5.039839_pt1 | contig 10999 bp, 8 predicted proteins | sample MGYA00242189_ERZ509156 | MGnify/ENA primary metagenome ERZ509156 (study PRJEB26280, sample SAMEA2338666) | human gut metagenome | biome: human gut; feature: human-associated habitat; material: faeces...
TTTGAATGTCCCATGATATACTGTAAATCTTTTGGGTTCATGTTCTTGCTTGCCAGCCTTGTGCAGAATGTATGGCGTAGCGTATGCGGTGTGATATGTGGCAAGGGATTGTCCTTGTGGTGCTTGTTGTATTTCTTTACCATACGGATAAATAAGGCGTTATAATCAATGGCAACTTTTGGATTACCTTTCGGATTGATAAACACAAAACCGCTGTGTCCGTCTACCTCTATCGACTTTATCTTTGGTCGGCTGTTGATAACCCGTTGAAATGCCTGTATCGTTTCTTTGCTTAATGGCACTTGCCTTATCCCGCTTTTCGTCTTAGGCGTTTCAATATAATAGCCCTGTTCCTTACTCTTTAGTAACTGGTGGTCGATAATCACAACTTCATTCTTGAAATCAATGTCGGCTACTGTCAGTCCGCACAGTTCCGAGATACGAAGTCCTGTCTTTAACAGTATCAGCACATCATCATAATGCTTGTGATACACGTTGTCCGTCTTAATAAATGACAATAAGGCTTGCTCCTGTTCCTCTGTCAATGCGACTTTCTCTTTGGTATCATTTTCTATGACTTCACTTAGCTTGAAATCAAAAGGGTTTTTCCTCACATAATCATCTTGTATGGCTATGTAGAATGACGCTTTTAACGAGCGTTTATGGTTGTTAATGGTATTGTAGGAAAAGCCTTTGTCTTTCATGCGTAACGCCCATTCTTTAGCGTCAGAGGGTTTTATCGTATCAATGCTCCTAGCACCTAACTTGTCCTCTTTCAATAACCGCATGAGTTGTTCCCGTTGTTTCTGTGTGCTTTTCTTCACATTTGCCCTCTGTGCGTTCTGTTTGGCGTAGAGTTGGCAAAGCGTCATTTTCTTGCCTGTGCTGTCGATACCGTCCTCAATATCCCGTCTTATCTGCTGTTCCAGTTCTCGAAGTGAGGGTTTTTCCCGTTTTCCCTTTGGTGTCGGGTCTGTGGGTGTCAATCTCCAAGCATACACATATTTTGTGTTTCCAAATGCGTCTACATATTTATATAAGTATTTTCCGTCTGTTCGTTGGCTCTCTCCAGTATGCAGGATACGTCCTTTGCTATCCCGTCTTTTTTCTTTCATGGTGTCTGCTCCTTTCCTTGTTGGAAAGAGCCTTGATATGACTTGTGTTCATCATAACACATACAAGGCTCATTTGCATTAGATTGCGTCCAATTTATCAATAACCTTTTCAAACTGTCGGCGTTTAATCTGTATGCGGTTGCCATTCATAATGAGCCAGCCAGCGTCCTTGTTTTCCTCTGCCAATCGTCTTAACTTGTTTTCTCCGATACGGAAATACTTTGACGCTTCTTCAATGGTAAGGGTGTATTTTTCCCATACGGGAATATCCTGTGTATTACTCATAAAACACCCCCTCACTTTCGATTACGTCTGATATGTCCGTACACATCTGTTCCACAAGCATTTCCTGTTTTTCAGAAAGGTGGGTACATTCATCAATCATTTTCATGTAGTTTGAACCTGTCAGCCTGTCGATTTCCTCTATCATCACGATTGACGGCATGACCTGTCTTTCCAGCCATTGCAGAGTGCGTTCCATATTGACAGGTACAGGGTTCATTTCAAAAGGTAAACTGTCATGGGAAATGAATATCTCCCACAATGGATAGTCAGGAAATTCCACAAAATCGGTAATGAGATAAAACACCAGCCCATGAGGGTTATACGTCAATAACAGTTCTTCAACTGCCTGTACCGCCTTTTTGTCACGCAGACGAATTTCAAAACGGTTGATAATATCGGTATGTTTCTTTTTCGTTGCCTGTTCCTTTTGTTTTTCATACAGGCAGAAATATTTTGTGCTTGCCTTTGAGCCGATATAAAGGGTACTTGCTAAATTACGGTTTTTTCCGCTTAATTTTCCACCTTGTACATTTTCATAGTTTTTACAGCGACATTCCGCACCACCATTTCTGTATTTTTCAGATAGCACAGGAATATCCAGCAGACCGCACATATCATTGATTGCCAAGTCAAAACGTCGGATAACACCGCCACAGTCAAGACAGCGGTTTAAGAATGAATACCAGTCCCTGTTCTGTGCCTGTAAGACATATTCCATGTTGCGTGAGCCTGCCCCTTTTAATTCTAAAAATACGCCCATGTGTTCATCATCAGAAGCCATGACCTTGATTTCCCCGTAAGCATAATGCTCCTTATAGCCATAATACCCATAGTCATAATGGATAAAATAATCTGCTTTCATGCCAAGCACCTTTCGGATAACTTCCAATGCGTCAGTCGTTGGAAAACGGACAGACAGATAATCAACGAGCAGATAAAAAGGCTTATCGCAGATATAGTAATTCAGACAACGCAGGATAATGTTCTGTGTTTCCTTGCTGGCGTTAGCTTTTCCGTTCTCAAAGCGGTTGATACTATATCTTGATACATGGGTAAGACTTGCAAGTTCTCCTTGTGAAAGACCGCTGGCAAGACGTTTGTTCTTCATTTCAAGTGCAAATTCTAAATTGTTCATTGTATTCCTCCAATCCCACAATAGCCTTGAAATACCTGTAAACCACCTTTCAAAAAGTGTGATATGTACTATCTTCTTAAAACCTCTCATTACTACTCACAGGTTTGGGGGTGTATGGTTTTTGACTTGTCTTTTGTGAAATAGTGCCCCCCTGTTAGATAACGGGGGCACAGTCAAGGCTCGCAGGCTCGCCCGCCGACAAAGCATTTCCGTCCTTTGACGGCAAGCCGTCATGGCGTTGTTGCTGACGCACGCCAGCAGTCCTACAATGCTTTGTCAGCCAGTCCTGTTTTTGTCTTTCTAACAAGTTCCATTTTAACCAATATTCATATCTACGGGTTTAATCAGATAGGTGTTTCTTTTTGAATATTTTTGTATTTCATTCTATTGTGCTTATTTAATTGCAAGAACATAGTAATTCTTATATGCTTATTTGTCAATATCTTTTTTTGCCTTTACAAATCATATTAAGCATGATAGACTTATAACCGCGAAGATATAACGAGATATGGAGGGTTATGCAATGAAAATAAGCCATTTAGGAAATAATATACAGACCATAAGAAAATTTAGAGGAATGAAACAACAGGAACTTGCGGACAAAATCGGTATCAATATGCAGAGCCTTTCCAAGATTGAACGAGGATTGAATTATCCTGCTTATGAAACGCTGGAAAAGATAATGGAAGTGCTGGACGTTACGCCGAATGAATTGTTGTCGGGGGAATGGAAATATGTCAATCAATCCGAAAAGGAAGTCTGCCAGTTTTTAAGAGCAGAAGAACGACTAAATGCAGAGCTGAAACATGGACACTATGATAACTTCTTTGACAGCGAGGAAGAATGGCTGGAATATGAGTTAGAAAAGTTACGGGAATACATTACCGACTACATCAATGGAACAAACATTGAAGCGTCTGACCTTTACCTAATCAAAGAATTTATCCAGCATTTAAAGTTCCAAAAACTACTAGACCGCTATGATGATTTATACAGCATGGATATGTTTGGGGAAAGCATAGAGGGACATAAGTATAAGACACCTTATCAAGTCGTGAAAATGATAAACCCAAATTCAAAAGAAGATATGGAACTGTTACGAGAAGTATTAAGGAATAACCATTTTGATGATGAGGACGAGTAATCTTTTTCCTCTTGCAAGAAGATACAGAAAACAAAAAGCCCAGTAAAGAGTGCAAAGCACCACCAATGGTGGCAAGCTCTTGACAGGGCTTTTTCTTTTCTGTGGTTGGTAATCAAGAGGAAGAAAGGGATAAAACCTAATTTATGATAAATCAGACAACACAACTAGCAAGTTTGAGCTTGTGCTACACGTGCCATAAAGTAACACACAAGGATTGATAGATACCAGCCCACTATGCCCTAAGTTTTATTATGGAAGTAAACAATTAACGATATTTTAACGCTTGTGTATTCTTTTGAGCGAATGTTATTAGCGGTTGACAGATTTCCACCTCTTATTGGTAGAATGTTAAACCTCGATTTTGGTATAATTAAACCACAATAAAAAAGCAAAAAGGAGTGCTGAATATGAATTTTAACGAAAAATTGATTTCTTTGAGAAAAACCAAAGGATTATCCCAAGAAGAACTGGGAGCAGAACGAATCAAACAATGAGAAAGGAAGATTTAATGATGAAATTTAGAAAAAATCAGAATAAAGAAAAACAGATACCAAAGGAAAAGAAACCTCGTGTCTATAAGGTCAATCCTCATAAAAAGGTTGTGATTGCCTTGTGGGTACTTTTAGGGCTTAGTTTCAGCTTTGCGATATTCAAGCACTTTACAGCTATAGATACTCATACTATTCACGAAACAACTATCATAGAAAAGGAATACGTTGATACTCATCATGTAGAAAATTTTGTAGAGAACTTTGCGAAAGTCTACTATTCATGGGAGCAATCCGATAAGTCCATTGATAATCGAATGGAAAGTCTAAAAGGCTATCTGACAGAGGAACTTCAAGCTCTCAATGTTGATACAGTACGCAAAGATATTCCTGTATCGTCTTCTGTAAGAGGATTTCAGATATGGACGGTAGAGCCAACTGGCGACAATGAGTTTAATGTAACCTACAGTGTAGACCAGCTCATTACAGAGGGAGAAAATACAAAGACCGTCCACTCTGCTTATATAGTGAGTGTCTATGTAGATGGTTCTGGAAATATGGTACTGGTTAAGAATCCGACCATTACCAACATACCTAAGAAATCAAGTTATAAACCAAAAGCCATTGAAAGTGAGGGGACGGTTGATTCCATTACAACCAATGAAATCAATGAGTTTTTAACGACGTTCTTCAAGCTCTATCCTACAGCGACAGCCAGTGAACTTTCCTACTATGTGAATGACGGGATATTAAAACCAATCGGAAAAGAGTACATCTTTCAAGAACTGGTAAATCCTATTCACAATCGTAAGGATAATCAAGTCACGGTATCGCTGACAGTGGAGTATATCGACCAGCAGACCAAAGCAACGCAGGTATCTCAATTTGATTTGGTACTTGAAAAGAACGGGAGTAATTGGAAGATTATAGAATAACAAATATTGGTACATTATTACAGCTATTTTGTAATCACGTACTCTCTTTGATAAAAAATTGGAGATTCCTTTACAAATATGCTCTTACGTGCTATTATTTAAGTATCTATTTAAAAGGAGTTAATAAATATGCGGCAAGGTATTCTTAAATAAACTGTCAATTTGATAGTGGGAACAAATAATTGGATGTCCTTTTTTAGGAGGGCTTAGTTTTTTGTACCCAGTTTAAGAATACCTTTATCATGTGATTCTAAAGTATCCGGAGAATATCTGTATGCTTTGTATGCCTATGGTTATGCATAAAAATCCCAGTGATAAAAGTATTTATCACTGGGATTTTTATGCCCTTTTGGGTTTTTGAATGGAGGAAAATCACATGAAAATTATTAATATTGGAGTTTTAGCTCATGTTGATGCAGGAAAAACTACCTTAACAGAAAGCTTATTATATAACAGTGGAGCGATTACAGAATTAGGAAGCGTGGACAAAGGTACAACGAGGACGGATAATACGCTTTTAGAACGTCAGAGAGGAATTACAATTCAGACAGGAATAACCTCTTTTCAGTGGGAAAATACGAAGGTGAACATCATAGACACGCCAGGACATATGGATTTCTTAGCAGAAGTATATCGTTCATTATCAGTTTTAGATGGGGCAATTCTACTGATTTCTGCAAAAGATGGCGTACAAGCACAAACTCGTATATTATTTCATGCACTTAGGAAAATGGGGATTCCCACAATCTTTTTTATCAATAAGATTGACCAAAATGGAATTGATTTATCAACGGTTTATCAGGATATTAAAGAGAAACTTTCTGCCGAAATTGTAATCAAACAGAAGGTAGAACTGTATCCTAATATGTGTGTGACGAACTTTACCGAATCTGAACAATGGGATACGGTAATAGAGGGAAACGATGACCTTTTAGAGAAATATATGTCCGGTAAATCATTAGAAGCATTGGAACTCGAACAAGAGGAAAGCATAAGATTTCAGAATTGTTCTCTGTTCCCTCTTTATCATGGAAGTGCAAAAAGTAATATAGGGATTGATAACCTTATAGAAGTTATTACTAATAAATTTTATTCATCAACACATCGAGGTCCGTCTGAACTTTGCGGAATTGTTTTCAAAATTGAATATACAAAAAAAAGACAACGTCTTGCATATATACGCCTTTATAGTGGAGTACTACATTTACGAGATTCGGTTAGAGTATCAGAAAAAGAAAAAATAAAAGTTACAGAAATGTATACTTCAATAAATGGTGAATTATGTAAGATTGATAGAGCTTATTCTGGAGAAATTGTTATTTTGCAAAATGAGTTTTTGAAGTTAAATAGTGTTCTTGGAGATACAAAACTATTGCCACAGAGAAAAAAGATTGAAAATCCGCACCCTCTACTACAAACAACTGTTGAACCGAGTAAACCTGAACAGAGAGAAATGTTGCTTGATGCCCTTTTGGAAATCTCAGATAGTGATCCGCTTCTACGATATTACGTGGATTCTACGACACATGAAATTATACTTTCTTTCTTAGGGAAAGTACAAATGGAAGTGATTAGTGCACTGTTGCAAGAAAAGTATCATGTGGAGATAGAACTAAAAGAGCCTACAGTCATTTATATGGAGAGACCGTTAAAAAATGCAGAATATACCATTCACATCGAAGTGCCGCCAAATCCTTTCTGGGCTTCCATTGGTTTATCTGTATCACCGCTTCCGTTGGGAAGTGGAATGCAGTATGAGAGCTCGGTTTCTCTTGGATACTTAAATCAATCGTTTCAAAATGCAGTTATGGAGGGGATACGCTATGGCTGTGAACAAGGATTGTATGGTTGGAATGTGACGGACTGTAAAATCTGTTTTAAGTATGGCTTATACTATAGCCCTGTTAGTACCCCAGCAGATTTTCGGATGCTTGCTCCTATTGTATTGGAACAAGTCTTAAAAAAAGCTGGAACAGAATTGTTAGAGCCATATCTTAGTTTTAAAATTTATGCGCCACAGGAATATCTTTCACGAGCATACAACGATGCTCCTAAATATTGTGCGAACATCGTAGACACTCAATTGAAAAATAATGAGGTCATTCTTAGTGGAGAAATCCCTGCTCGGTGTATTCAAGAATATCGTAGTGATTTAACTTTCTTTACAAATGGACGTAGTGTTTGTTTAACAGAGTTAAAAGGGTACCATGTTACTACCGGTGAACCTGTTTGCCAGCCCCGTCGTCCAAATAGTCGGATAGATAAAGTACGATATATGTTCAATAAAATAACTTAGTGTATTTTATGTTGTTATATAAATATGGTTTCTTGTTAAATAAGATGAAATATTTTTTAATAAAGATTTGAATTAAAGTGTAAAGGAGGAGATAGTTATTATAAACTACAAGTGGATATTGTGTCCTGTATGTGGAAATAAAACACGATTAAAGATAAGGGAAGATACTGAATTAAAAAAATTCCCCCTCTATTGTCCGAAATGCAGACAAGAAAATTTAATTGAAATAAAGCAGTTCAAAGTAACTGTGATTACAGAGCCAGACGCAAAGACGCAGAGCCGATAAAATGAGATTAATACAATCTCATTTTATCGGCTCTTTCCGTTATGTATGGATTCTTTTAATTAGTCTTCGATGTTTCTTGCTTCGTTGATACCGCTGGCTAAAGATTCCATTAAGGATAGTTCTTTGTCTGTAAAGCTATCCATGTATTTCTCTATCTGTAATCGTCGGGTGCTTTTTACCAAGTTATTAGCAGGTAAGAAAAATTCATCAACGGAAACATGAAGTAACGATACAAGGTCATAAAGAACTTGTATGCTGGGGTGTTGCCCTTTATTTTCAATATTAGTTAAGTACCGTGGGTCAATTTCAATCAATGCTCCCACTTGTTCACGAGTTAAACCTCGTTTCAATCGAGCTTCTTTAATGGCTAAACCAAAGGCTCTAAAATCATATTTATCTTCTTTTTTACGCATAGTAGACCACCTCTATACATTTTATTGTTCCTACTGAATTAAAAACAGGTATAGAAAAACGTGTTATATGGTTTATAGGTTTATATTTAATAAAAAGCACTACTAAACGCCAATAAAAAAAACCGTTATATGGTAGTGCTATTTACGCTGTTAAAATATTGTATATTACTTCCAAATGGCGGTTTGTTGGAGGTCAACGTCGCCATGAAGTACATCATATACAATAAATTTCCTTACATTGGGTTCTTGTCAAAAAAAGTCGTCTATCTGCAATAGATAAGTACGTCCACCAATGTGGTTTTATAAATCATATAGATAGAATAACAGAAGCATGTAAACAGAGAAATAAATCTGTTTATATGCTTTTTTGGCTATTCAGAACTTTTTTACAAAGTTTATTTATCAGTAATGCAACAAATCCCCCTTTCACATTGGGACTAAGAGTGAAAGGAGATAAACGAGCAAGGCTCACTTCCTTTCCTAGACAGAAAGGGGGTGAGAAACATGAAACCATCTTCTTTTCAGACCACAATAGAAAATCAGTTTGACTATATCTGTAAACGTGCTATGGAAGACGAGCGAAAGAATTATATGCTTTATCTTTCAAGGATTGCAAAGCGTGAGGTGTCCTTTTCGGATGTTGGCGATTATCTTGTTAGCCAGTTTGCGACAACAGATAACTATTCCTGTGATTGCATTTTTTTTAAAGTCTTGAATTATACAATCCAAGTATCAAATGAGAAACTTGCTGTTGCTTTATATAAGTTATCGAGTAAGGAGCGTGATGTAATTCTATTACGCTATTTCCAAAGCATGAGCGACCAAGAAATCGCAGAATTATACCATGTATCACGTTCTGCTATTTATCGCAGAAGAAGTAATGGATTGAAGAAATTAAAAATAGTATTGAAAGAAAGGAATTGAACCAATGAAAAAAAGAATATGGTTACCCTACATTAAAAGTAATATGTCAAGCGTCTGCTGGAAGCGAAACTGCCATAAGAGAGATTTTAAAATTTTATGACGCTTATATTTGCAAGTTATGCTTGCGTCCGTTTTACCACTCTGAAAGTGGTAAAATCACTATGCAGGTTGATGAAGAACTAAAAGGTCAAATTCATACAGAAATGATGAAAGCAATCTTGAAATTTGAAATCAGAGTGAAGTAATCATATTACATGAATGAAAAACGGGAGATACACAGATGTTTGTGCTATCTCCCATGTTATTTTTTGTGTCATATCAAGGCTCATTCAATCGTGGTAAATTCGTGGTAAAATGAGTGTTTTTCTATACTTCAAAATGTTTGAAAGTATAGTGTTTATGCGGATAATCAAAAATCAGATATAAAATTTGATAAAATTACTTACCGTTGGATACAACAGTAAGGACAGGCCTGTAATAAAAACAAGTACTGCAAGTACTGTCGTTAATCGTTTTTTCATATTACAACCCTCTCCCCACTGTTGCAAAGGGAATGATTCTTCATTCCCTCTACAACTAAATTTAAAATCAATTATTTTGTACTAGCTCTTCGCTTTGAAATTAATACATATCCAGATAAAACAACTAGAACGATACCAGCAAGATAAATCAAAGTAGTACCCATACCACCTGTACTAGGTAATAATGTTCCTGATTTATTTTCGACACCAACTTCTGTTGTAGTTTTATCATCTGCAGTAATATTACCATCATTATCAATTGTAACTGTAATTGGATTAGCTAATTTATTGTATCCTTTTGGAGCAGCCATTTCTTTCAAATAATATGTACCAGCTTTCAAACCATTTACATTAAACTTTCCATCTATAGGAGATACCATTGTAGCATTACCATTTGGATCAACTCGATAAGTATGGTCATCTGCTTTAGTAAGTTTGACTTCATCCTTACATGCTTTATCATTATATAATTTGAATTGTGCATCAGCTAAACCAGTTTTAGTAAGACCTGTATATTTAAATACTGGGATGCCAAATGAGAAAGTTTGTGTTTCATCTACATTTGATTTTTTATTATCACCATATGTTAACCAAGTTTGGTTGGTGTTAGCTTGATTGATTTTTGCGTTTTCATTTACAGTAGCACCATATGCAACATCGATTTCATGTCTATCTGTTAAATTATTTAAATATTCCTGAGTAAAAACTAAATGGAATGTACAATCATCTTCTAAATTTTCAGTTTGTAGAATACAATCTGTACCAAGAACCGGAGATGGTTGATGTGCTTGAACAGAATAAATAGAATCAAATGTTAAACCAGCATCCATCTTATCGTGCAAGACATAATTTTCAGCACCTTTTTCTACATCTATAGTTGTCTTAAAAAGTACCTTATCTCCAATATTAGCAGAATTTTTTTTCGTAGTATTATTAGAATCTATAATAGTCTTATCAACAGTAGGAACAGAGTTCTTCTCCTGAACTGTTGCAGTTGGACGTGTAGTATCCAAACTACATAAAGCACCTGTTGATGAATCAATCAAATAATAACCTAGAGACAAAGTACCAAACGTTACAGTATTCGTTGCATCTGCCGTCTTAGAGGCAACTTTTGGGAGACCATTAACTTTTGCAAATTGTAATGCAGATTTTGCGAATGCAGGCATATCAGCTTTTGTTCCAACAAATTCTACATATCCATAATCATTGGTATTTAAATAACTTTTACCAGCTCCAGTTATAAATTTATCCCAACCTGACTCAGCCTTATATGAATAATTATTTCCATCATAGCTTTCCAAATCTAAGATTTTGTAAATAGTGTAGGTTTGTCCTTCAATTGCATTATTAATGGTGATAGAACCATCAGTTTTTTCATCTGCTTGTACAACACCAGTCATCGAAAATACCATCGCAAATGCAAATAGCATAGCTGCGATTTTCTTAATTAGTTT
>ENA-ORSG01001878-ORSG01001878.1-human-gut-metagenome-genome-assembly--contig:-NODE-1878-length-10995-cov-3.796161_pt1 | contig 10995 bp, 9 predicted proteins | sample MGYA00242189_ERZ509156 | MGnify/ENA primary metagenome ERZ509156 (study PRJEB26280, sample SAMEA2338666) | human gut metagenome | biome: human gut; feature: human-associated habitat; material: faeces...
AGTGCATTTGATTCTGCACTGACCGGGGTTCTCTTTTTTATAGGTACTTATGCGAGTGTTGAATGCGAGCAGCCTTATTTTTTGACAACCGACGACTTGAACATTATCTTCGCCGCGAATATTCTCTCGTCCGCGCAGTCGAACGATGCCTGTCCGCCGTATTTTTGAATTATCTTGCTTATGCGCGCCGCCCTCTCGCTGTTCTTTATGTCCGGAGAGCCGTCCACGCTGTGGCGGACGTTGAGCACGACATATGCCTCGTTGAAGCTGCCGATGCTCATGTCGATAAAGCGCTCTTCTGATTTTTCGGCGGATTTGTATGCCCCGTTGAGGATGTTGTCGAGTAATATTGTGAGGTCGCTGTCCGAAAGAAAAGAAAAATCAATGCTGCGCACATCGCAGTTAAATTTTATCTCCGAATTTGCGCACAGATGCGCGTATCTGCTGATTATAACATTCGCGAGCTTGTTGCTGCTGAACTGCTTCACCGCGCCCATCGCGCCGCTGTTGTATATCGAGTCGATGTAGCTGTTTATGCGGTCGTTTTCTCCGTTTTGCGAGAGCTGCTTTATCGTGCGGAGATGTCCCTTTATGTCGTGGATAATAATGTCGCGCAGGTCGTATTGATGCTCAAGCTCCGCATAGTATTCCGCGTTCAGCTTCTGCCGCTGTTCTTCGAGAAGCGATTTGGTGGAGTTCGAGATTTTGCAGACCAATTTTCTGTGCGCCATGCAAACTGCGGATATCGCCAGCGGAAGAATGACCGATATCAGTGTCAAAACCAGGTTGCTCCCCGGGAAAAATGCAAAGCCCGCGATCATCGCGGCGCAGACCAAAGAGAGCATGGACACCAGCACCGAATAGACGATCATGTCGTCTTTGTGCCTTGACACTGCATATGAAAATGTAAAATACAGCGCGCTCGAAGAAATTCCGAGCAATATCATTCCGTTTCCGGGCGGCTCGTGGCCGATGATTTTCGACAGACCGAACATTATGATAAACGCTGACATCGCGGCAAGAACTTCGAGCAGTAAGCAATGGATCAGCGTCTGCTTTATTCCTGCACGGTATATTATGAGCGCGGCGCAGAGATTGCTGATAAAGAGCAGGGCTATGTTGAGCACGGCAAGCCCCGCGAAGCTTACGGCGAATTGTACGGCAGGAGCCGCCACAAAAAAACCGCACACTGCGACAATCGTACATTTTGTTTTAAATCGCCTTGAAAAATAGCAGTACGCGGCAAATTGTCCGAAAGCGCAGGCAATCAATTTACACACAGTGTCCATCATATACCTCCCGCAAAGTTAAAAAATGCCTTTCTGAAGGCGGGGTATTTGCGCTGGGACATATATACGCTTACCGTTTCGCCGTCGCCTTTTCTGAGCGTGACGCTGTCTTTTGAAAAGTCGATGACGTTTTGCAGATTGACTATGTAGCTCGCGTGGGAATAGACAAAGCAGTCCGGCTGACCGGTTTTGGCTATCCAGTCCTTTAGCCTGACTCCCGTCGCATATTCGGCGTCTTTCGTCACGAGCAGTGCGCCGTAGCGCCTGTTTTCAATATAGAGAATGTCTTTTGTCTTTATCTTTTTGACTATGTCATGGGTTTCGAGAATTATCGTCTTGCTCAGCGTGCGGTATTCCTGAACAGCGTCAAAGAGATTCTTGTTGAAGCGATTGACATCAACAGGCTTCGAGAGATATCTGAAAACATGGATGCGCATCGCGTCGTCGAGATATCGCTGAAACGAGGTCAGGACGATAATCAGCACATCCGGGTTCTGCTTCTTGAGCTCGACCGCGAGTTCGAGTCCGCTCATTTCCGGCATCTCGATATCAATAAAAGCGATGTCATATTTGTGCTTGTTTTCGAGAATGAATTTTCCCGACTGGCGGCAGTCTATATTGAAGCTGACAGTGTTCACTTTTTCCCATGCGCACAGCAGTTTTTTAACCTGTTCAACTATTTCCGCGCTGTCGTCGCAAACGAGTATATCTATCAAAAGAATCACGCTCCCGCAAATATTATACCACATTTTGTCGAAAAAGCAAACAGAAAAATAAAAAATGTCATCAACGATTATTTTTTACTGTTTGCCGGTCACCGCCTGAATTGAGTTTTGCGACCTCGGCAAATTAAACTCACGAAAAACATCGTTTTCGCCCAAAATCGCATCACTTTTGCAAAAATTCACACTTCCGGCGGCAAATGCGCTAAAATAGTGTTGGCCTCTGAAAAGAGCATGAATTTGAAATCTATCTCCTACATAACTCCTATATAAAAGAAAGCGGGCAGGGTACACACCTTGCCTGCTTTCTTTATTTATAATGACAGTGTCTGAGCATAAAAAATATTTCAACAGACCGCGCGGATATTTTCATATAACCTCACACCGCGGCGGACTTATATTTATTGTAAAGTATGTTCTTACACTTTTTGTAAACTATCTTGTTACACTGTACAAACAAAATGTCGTTCATGTGCCTAAAATGGCACGCGACAATTTGTCAAAATATGTCGTATATTCGCTACATGGAAAAATAACTGCTCAAAATATATCGTTTTTGCCCATTTTTACATCACTTTTTGAAAAATCAACACTTTTTGCTTGCAATGCGTTAAAATTATGGCGTACTCAAGCGAAGTACATAAATGAAGTCAACTACCTCCTATACTCCTATACGGCGGGAAGCGGGCGGGTTTTTCCGTCTGCTGCCTGACCGCCGGAAGCGCGGAGGCATACGGCAGGCGGCAAACCGCACCTGCAGATAAATTCAAGGGACGGATAGTAATGCTAAAAGAATACGACGGACTTCCGGATGTCGGCTCGCGCTATGTGCTCGAATGCCGATGCAAGAAAATCGGAGAGGACGGCAGCGAGATAGGCGCCTGCGAGGACACCGTCAACCCCGTCAGCGGATTTATTTATGCCGAGAATGAAGAACAGGCTGTCAACTATGGCATAGACTTCATCATGAAGTATGCGGGAGATAACCTCCTGCTCGAGGATAACAGCATTCTCCTGCTTGACGATAATCGCCCGATGGATCTGTACTATGACTTTTCGGCGGTCGAGGTCGGATGATTTTGACTGCCGGGCGAGAATAAGCAGAAAGTAATGCTTCGCTGATTTCACCATCCACGCAAAACGCAGAACCCCCAACCTGCGTTTTGGAATTTCCATATTATCTTTTTTATCTCCACTTCCTCAACGATACGGGCGCCGTGATCCACCAGAGTCACGGCGCCTGTATCTATTTTATTTTCAGCAGTCGCAGGTCTTGGTGCGCTGGACTGTTCCTGCCGCGTGGTGCGGCGGAGCGTATACGGAATATACCTTGAGCGGGATGCTTCCGCTGTTTGTTATATTGTGCCAGGTTCCGGCGGGGATGAGGCAGGCGTCGCCGCCGTTTGCCCTCTGACCGTCGCACATGGAACATTTCGTCGCGCCGAAGCTTATTGTCGCGCAGCCCTGCACGATGCAGACGAGCTGATCTGTGTCCTCGTGGATCTCCGCGCCGATGTCGCAGTTTGTGGGTATGCACATCAGCGTTACCTGCAGATGCTCGCCCATCCATGCCTCTTTTCGGAAATTTGTGTTCTCTTTCGTCTCGCGGTCAATGTCCATGACTGTCGGCTGTCCGCCGCAGCCGCAGCGGTTTTGATTGTTGTTCATTTGGCACCTCCAAAGATTTTTCTGTATATTCTATGCGCCGAAGTTCATTTGTGATACTGTTTTTCTTGAAACGCGGCGGCGGATGCCGTATAATTATTTTATATACAGCCGAAGTTTTCGGGCGGCTTCGTCCGTTGATTTTTATGAAACAGTTTTCGGAGGTGCGGTATGTACAGGCTCTTTATCGTTGAGGATGACCCGGGGATAGCGAACGCCGTCGCGGCGCAGGCACAGGCGTGGAATCTTCAGACGCATATCGTGCAGGATTTCAGCAATGTCATGCACGAATTCGCCGAGTTTTCGCCGCATATAGTCCTGCTCGATATCATGCTGCCGTTCTTTGACGGCTATCACTGGTGCAGTGAAATTCGACGCGTCTCAAAGGTGCCGATAATCTTCGTCTCGTCGGCGTCGGATAATATGAATATCGTCATGGCGATGAACCTCGGAGCGGATGATTTTATCTCGAAGCCATTTGACGGCAGCGTCCTCATGGCGAAAATTCAGGCTCTTCTGCGCCGTACTTACGATTTCGGCGCCAATGTTCCGGTGCTCGAGCATCGCGGCGCATTGCTTGATACGGGCGAAAATTCTCTCGTTTTCGGCGATGAAAAGATAACGCTGACCAAAAATGAATATCGCATTCTGCTCTGCCTGATGGAAAATAAAGGCAAGGTGGTCAGCCGCGAAAAGCTGATGGAGCGCCTTTGGGAGACGGACTCGTTTGTCGATGAAAACACGCTGACCGTCAATGTCAACCGCCTGCGAAAAAAGCTTGACGCGGCGGGACTCAAAGATTTTATCGCCACAAAGTTCGGCGTGGGGTATATAATAGCTTGATTTCGGAGGGGTTATGAGCTTTTTTAAGGGTTATCTCAAGGAGCGGTGGAAGCGGCTTTTGATGCTTCTGCTTTTCGTCTGCATATTCGCGGTTTCGTTTTGGTTCTACCGTCTGCCCGTGCGCGCCGTGATGTATCCGTGCGCCCTGTGCCTGCTTTTCGGCGCAGTGTTCGCCGCCTATGATATTACAAAAGCGTATCGCCGTCACAAGTTTTTCGAAGAGCTTCACCGCAGGAATACCGAATTAATATCTGCTTTGCCCGAGCCGGAGGGGATAGTCGATTCCGACTATCAGCAGCTGATATCCGTGCTCAAGGAAAAAATAGCGGAGATAACGGCGCAGACGGACAGCCGCATACGCGACACCGTCGATTACTACACCATCTGGGCGCACCAGATAAAAACGCCGATAGCGGCGATGCGTCTGACTCTTCAGAAAGAGGATGTGCCCGAAGCGCGCAGACTTGCATCCGAACTGTCGCGTATAGAGCAGTATGTCGAGATGGTGCTCGTCTTTGTGCGTCTCGGCTCGGATTACAGCGACTATGTTTTTGCTCGGCAGGATATAGATGAAATAATCAGAAGCTCGGTGAAAAAATTCGCCTCGGAATTTATAGACCGCAGGATTCGCCTCGAATATGACAGCGTTGATATTCAAGCCGTTACGGACGAAAAATGGTTCGCGTTCGTCGTCGAGCAGCTGCTCTCAAACGCGCTCAAATATACCCGCGAGGGGAGCATAAAGATTTATTCCGAGGGAAAAGTCCTTTGTATCAAAGACACCGGAATAGGCATCGCGCCGGAGGATCTGCCGCGCGTGTTTGATAAAGGCTATACCGGATGCAACGGCAGAACCGACCGCCGTGCGAGCGGGCTCGGGCTTTATCTCTGCCGCCGCATATGTCAAAACCTCGGTATTGATATCTCGATTTCTTCGACGATAGGCGAGGGGACAACGGTTCGCCTCGATCTCGGGCAGTATAAACTCAGAAAAGAATAACTTCTTACAAAAACGTAAGATTTGAAAGGGGAAATGTAAGCCTTTTCTATGGAGGCGCATTTCCCTTTTCGGCTATAATAGAGTCACAAAATGACAGGAGGTCAACTACAGTGAGTATTTTGGAAGTCAACGGACTCAAAAAAGTCTATTCAACCCGTCTCGGCGGCAATAAGGTCGAGGCTCTTAAAAATGTTAACTTCAGCGTGTCGGAGGGCGAGTATGTCGCTATAATGGGCGAGTCCGGCTCCGGCAAGACCACTCTGCTCAATATTCTTGCGGCTCTTGACAGACCCACTTCCGGCAGCGTTATGATTGACGGCAGGGATCTTTCAAAGATAAAGGACTCCGCTGTCTGCGCTTTCCGCAGAGACAACCTCGGCTTCGTGTTCCAGGATTTCAATCTTCTCGATACTTTCACGGTCGAAGATAATATCTATCTTCCGCTCGTCCTCGCGGGCAAGAGCTACGATGAGATGCACGCCCGCCTCGAGCCGATAGCAAAGCGCCTGGGCATAACGGAACTGCTCAAGAAATATCCCTATGAGATATCCGGCGGCCAGAAGCAGAGGGCGGCTGTCGCCCGCGCGCTGATAACCGAGCCGCGCATGATTCTCGCCGATGAGCCGACAGGCGCGCTCGATTCAAAGTCCACCGATGAACTGCTGCGCCTGTTTACCGAGGTCAACGCCCTCGGACAGACCATTCTTATGGTCACGCACTCCGTCAAGGCGGCTTCCTCCGCAAAGCGCGTGCTCTTCATAAAGGACGGCGAGGTGTTCCATCAGATCTATCGCGGCGCCGATACCGACAGCCAGCTCTATCAGAAGATATCCGAGACCCTGACTCTGCTTGCGACAGGCGGTGAGCGCAAATGAAAAAGTTTTTCTATCCGCGCCTCGCGTTTGATGGGATAAGAAAGAACAAGCGCCTCTATCTGCCGTATATTTTAACGCAGATAGGCATGATAATGATGTATTATATCGTTATTTTTCTGCGCTACGGCGAGTCGCTCAAGGGCACGTTCGGCGAGGGTACGGTCAGCATCGTGCTCATGCTCGGCGGCTGGGTCATCGCCATATTCGCCTGCATCTTTCTTTTCTATACAAATTCGTTTCTTATCCGACGCAGGAAGAAAGAGTTCGGACTCTATAACATCCTCGGCATGGACAAAAAGAATATCAGCATCCTGCTCTTTTGGGAGAGCCTGATAACTTCTGCCATATCGCTCTTCTGCGGTCTTGTGCTCGGCGTCGCGCTCTCGAAGCTTGCCGAACTCGGACTCGTCAAGGCGATAGGCGGCACTGATATCAGCTATGTTTTCCATGTCTCTCCGACTGCAATATTGCTGACCGTCGGCGTTTTCGCCGTTATCTTCCTGCTCCTCTTTATCAACTCTGTGCGCCAGATAATGGGCGCGAGCGCGGTAACTTTAATCAGGAGCGAAAACCTCGGCGAGAAGCCGCCGAAAGCTAACCCGCTTCTCGGCATCATCGGCGCAGTTTTGCTCATCGGCGCATATATTACCGCCGTTGTGATAACAGAGCCCCTGAGCGCGATACTTGTGTTTTTCATCGCGGTCATAATGGTCATCATCGGCACTTATCTTCTGATGATATTCGGCTCTGTGCTCCTCTGCCGCTTCCTACAAAAGCGCAAGACCTATTATTATAAGCCGAATCATTTCATCTCCGTCTCTTCAATGACCTACAGAATGAAGAGAAACGGCGCGGGACTCGCGTCCGTCTGCGTGCTCGCAACAATGGTGCTCGTCATGATATCCTCGACCACCTGCCTGCTCTTCGGCACTGAGGACAGCATCAACACCCGCTATCCGCGCGATATCGTGCTCTCGACAGGCTTTGATACTATCGACGGACTCGATGACGGCAATATCGAAAAAGTCGCCGCAGGCGTCGATTCCCTTGCCGCTTCGCATAAGGCGAACGCCTCAAATTTTGCGTCCTACAGATCCGTTGTGACTGTCGGCACGATTTCCGACGGCGGCAAGCTGATCGCAGGCGGCACGGGCGTAACAATCGGTTCAAACTCGAATGCGTATACCTGCTTCGATGTCGTGCCGATAGAGGACTACAACGCCGTCATGGGCACGAACGAAACCCTCGCGCCCGATGAGGTCATAGTCTATGGCTACAGAATGAAGTATAAATATGACACCGTGACTCTCGGCGACGGCAAGACCTACAAAGTCAAAAAGACAGTCGACAGCTTCCTCATTGACGGCGACTCCGCCGTAAATATCGCGTCCTCGATATATATTTTCGTGCCCGACTTCAAAAGTGCAGCCACGGATTTTGCAAAGCCCGAAAACCACAACGGGGTGCGCACCGTCAACTATAAGTATTTCAGATTTTTCGATACCGATCTCGATACCGCCGGCGAGAGAGCGCTGTGCAATGACTATATCGACGCGACAAAACCGGTAATGTCGTCTTACGGCAATATGATGTCTTTCTCGATAGACAGCCGCAATGCCGGCAGGGATGATTATTATTCTGCCTTCGGCTCGCTGTTCTATCTCGGAGTCATGCTCTCGGTCGTGTTCATCTTCGCGGCTGTGCTGATAATCTACTATAAGCAGGTCTCTGAGGGCTACGAAGATCAGTCGCGCTTTGAAATAATGCAGAAGGTCGGCATGACGAAGAAAGAGATAAGAAAGAGCATCAATTCTCAGCTGCTCACGGTATTCTTCCTGCCTCTTGCGGGAGCGGGTCTGCATATGATATTCGCGTCCATAATAATCCGCAGAATATTGCTCGCCTTTAATTTCAACAACCCCGTCCTCTTCGCCGTGACAACTCTTGCGTGCTTCGTCGTGTTCGCGCTGTTCTATACTCTTATTTACCGCGTCACCTCCAACGCCTATTATAAGATAGTCAGCGGCGCAAAGGAGAGAGAGTAATGAAAAGAGCAGCGGCTGTTCTGCTGACTCTTGCTCTAATGCTCTCGCTCACGGCGTGCATGAGCCGCGGCAGTATGCAGCTCAAACGCGCGGACAGATACTTTGACGATCTGCGCGGCGCGTTCAAAATGTCCGATGTCACGAACAGCGCCAGGCTTATCGGCAAGCGCGAGAACAACGGCAAGGATTGGTTCACCGGCAGCTACACCGCGCAGTGCGAGAACGAGACCGGACGCGATACCGTGTTCGGCGGCGCGTCGGCGCGCGACAAGCTGATAAAAGTGAAAGCTTATATCAAAACCGAGTCCGGAAGCGCGGTCATCCGCCTGAGAATGAACGGAAAAGTGCTCGAATATACGCCCGACACCGACGGCAGATTCGAACGCGAGTTCAATTTTCAAAACGGCGGCAACTACATCATGATAGACTTCGACCGCTTCACCGGAACAGTTCAGATGACAGCAGAATATGTATAACAAAAACGGCAGGAGCCTTTTGAAGCCCTGCCGCTTTTCTCGTTATTTTATATATCCCGGTGCATCGCTTTCGGGAATGTACATCGTCTGATTGTAGCCGTCGGTGAATGTTATCTGCGCGATATAGCCGCCGAGAGAGGTGTAACACTGTCCTTGAGCGAGTGCGAACAGCTCGTCTGACTGCTTTTGATTTGTAACGCTCTTTATGAAGCAGTCATCCATGTCGCCGAAAGCTTTGGTCACCAACTTTATTTCTTTCGTGTTGAACATCGTGCTCATAATAAAAATCGGGTTTATCGCGGTGCCGCCGTATTTTCCGCTTTTGTTTATCTCCTGCGCCTGCAAAATGATGCGGCGGCAGTCGTAAATATTGACGCTCTTGACTTCGCGCTTTTGCCCGAGCGCGTCCGTCATGCCGTGTTCTTTGATAAACTTCAGCGTCTCGGTCATGTCGTCCGTGACAGCCGCAAGAACAGACCTGCCCTCAACATTTTCTTCATATCGACCGCCGTAGTATGTGGCATTGTCGTTGAGATAAATATATGCTACTTCCTTTTCGCTGCCGCGAAGAATATCCGTATATTTTTTCTTCGATATGTCGCTCCATATGCATTTGCCGAGCTTATCAAGCTCATCCGAGCTCAGCTCGCGGCAGAAGCTGCCGTCCTTGCTCGCTATTAGAACGCCATCCTTATTGCGCAGAGGATTGCCGTAGTTTCGAAATAAGAAATAGCCTTGCAGGTTCGACATATTCGGAGCTTTTACGTCTTCGCTTTTGAGCTTTTCGCGCTCTGTGTCGGAGGCGGCGAGGAAAAGATATTGCTGTTCCTTTACCCCGTCCGTGTCGGCAACGGCAAAATATGAGTTGAGGTCTTTTTCACTTATGTTCGTGAAAGTGCGCTCCATGCTCTTCCCGTTCTTGAAATAATACTTGACGGAGAACTGGGTGTTTGTCTTTTCGTCGCTCTTCTTCTCGTTCGTTATGAGCTTGTGGATGGAGAGCACCGTGTTTATGTCCTTTTCCGTCGAGAGAGTTATGCAGTTTGTATAGGGCTTGAGAACCGTTGCAGTGCCCTTGACGGTGCGGAGTATACTGCCGTTTTGCGCCATTCCGCTCTCAAAGCTGAACGGCATCGACACCGTGACATACTCTACCTCTTCCGCTTCGGGAACGCGCGCGGTGTAGCCGAATCCGCCGGTCAGGAATATTGCGGTGATTATCGCCGTTGCGCCGACCGGCATTGCAAACTGCCAGAGATTCTTGCGAACCGCCTTCAAATTCCTGCGCGCAATGAATGTGTAGGCAAAATATGCCGCGAGCATGACGGCGATACCCAAAAGCGCGGTGAGCGCAGTATTAACGGAGGGGATAGTGGTTTTCAAAACCCATGCGGGAACGGAAAATCCGCAGAACACTATTATCGCCGAGGTAAGCGCTGTGAGTACACGGCTCGCCGCCGGAACTCCGAGCTCTTCAAGCTTCTTTTTGCCGAACATCCGCTGCGCGAGCACGATCAATACGGCGGTCAAAACTATCCAAAGCAGTATCGGAAGCCATGCGCCTATCCCGGGCAGGGACGAGCCGTCCTTGCAGTAACCGAAGTCGATAGGACCGAATCCGCGCAGATCCGAGATTGCAGAATCCTCTATACTCGTTCCGGGAACGCGGAACAGCGTGAACGGGCAGAATGCCATTATCCCGCGTCCGCCCCGTTGGATGGAGAAACTGAAATAGTAATGCTGCATATCTATGTCGCCGGTGTAATTCACGCCGGAGACTGCCGTCCTGCCGCGCAGAAATACCGAAGAAAGGGCGTCCCAAGCAGTCGAGAGAAGCGGCAGGGCGAGAATGAGCACTACAGAATAAAACATGCTCTCCGCAACGCTGCCCGTGAGCGACGCCGTCAGCGCGCCTATCGCAAAGCCCGCGAACATCATCGTCAAAAATCCGGCATACTGATAGAATATTACCGGGAGAACCTTCGCGGCGGAGCAGCCGGACGCGCAGCATATTATCGCGCTGATTATTCCGGGTATTATTATCGCCGCGCCGAGGAGCGTCAGCGAAGAAACACAGCGG
>ENA-ORSG01001885-ORSG01001885.1-human-gut-metagenome-genome-assembly--contig:-NODE-1885-length-10939-cov-3.573502_pt1 | contig 10939 bp, 8 predicted proteins | sample MGYA00242189_ERZ509156 | MGnify/ENA primary metagenome ERZ509156 (study PRJEB26280, sample SAMEA2338666) | human gut metagenome | biome: human gut; feature: human-associated habitat; material: faeces...
AAGTTACCTTAACCGGAAATACGCATGGTATTTTCCGCGGAAGTGTTGGAAATACTGGATTTATAAACAGAGTTTGGGGCAAAATCACTTCTACAAGTAACACGCAAGCAACATACAAGAAGCGATTAAATCTGATTAATGGCTTCGACCAGCGCAGGCACATCCAGATGCGTGTAAATCCGTTCCGTCAGGGACATAGCGCCGGAATGACCGACAATTTTTTTGATGGTAGTCTGATCGACATGTGCTTCGGCGAGCAGGGAAATCGTGGTGTGCCGGCAGCAGTGAGGTGTATGATCGATGTGCAGACGAAACATCAGAGGCTGGAAAACATTGTGGTAATACATATAATAGGTAAAATGCTGGCTGTCCAGAGTATGGATGAGATATTCACAATCGGAACAGTCATGAAGCCAGCGCTGGTAAAAGGGGAGTACTTTGTCAGCAATCGGAACTTTTCGAATGCCGTTTTCGGTTTTGCTGTCAATGACATCAAAATATTGTTCGGACAGATGAACGTTTTCTTTTTTCAGATCCAAAAGCTCTGAGACACGGACACCATTGTATATCAGCATGAGGACTGTCTGACAATAGGGATCGTTTTTGTGTTTCCACAGGAGAGCAATCTCAGAAGTGGAAAAACAGCTTCGTATGTTTTTATTAGGATTCCGGTCTTTGTATTTCGAAATATTTACATAGGCAGAATAATCTTTTGAGACAATTTCGTGTTTCATGGCATAAGAATAGAGCTGGTTAAAGAGAACACGAATTTTTTTCAGGGTAGGATAGTTCTTGCCACAGTGATCTATCACCTGCTGTAAATCATTGAGTCTCAAATTGTGAAATGGCATATCAGCAATGTTTTCACAAGTGGCAAAGGTCGCCCGATAGCCTTTGATGTTGGAGTGGGAAATGGTAGGAAACTTTTCTTCGGACCATCGGAGATAAATTTCCCGGAAGGTTAATTTCAGCGTTTCCCCATCGATGGGATAATTGTTGTAACGTGCCAGAATCTGCAGAGCTTCTGACCGGGTAGGAGCGTAGCCCAGAATCTGATAGTGCTGGATGCGCTTTCCAGTGATGTCATTGATGTGCCAGCCCGTAGTGATGCGTGCTGCGTAGGGTCTTCTTCTGTTGCCGGAGAGTTTTACGACTCCGCCGTATCCGTTTGGTAATCTCATTTTTCTTCCTTTCGTGTGTAAAAATTTATATTATCGTGTCAATCATACACATTTATTTGTTAAATTTTTAAGTAACACACAAGTAACAAAAAAGTGTTTTTACCTATATAAAAAGAAAAATAAAATCGACATGCCGGAATGATTGAAAAAAAACGAAATTTGGGGTATGATTATAGGCAATGAAACATAAGGAGAAAATAATCTTGAATACGAATGGAAACAAAAACACGTTAAAAGCAAATAAGATATTGATTCCCATTATTTTGTTGATCGGATTTATTCCAATCATTGTGCATTCTTTTGTTTATGACACAAATCTGGCACAGTTTGACTGGTATCCGGAGAGCAAAACAGACGGACTTCTTTTTTGCATGGAAGATGATTGCGATCATCCTTGTGGGAGTTGTAATGCTCGCAATTTTACTGATCCGGTATTTGAATAAAAAGGAGTTTGCATTTGAAAATTCCTTTTATTTTCTGATGGTGTATGCATTGTTTGTTGCAATGTCTGCCCTGTTTTCCAGTCACAAATACTGGGTGGCACATGGTACATATGAACTTTTTGAGCCTGTATGGGTTGTATTTGTCTATATGATACTGTGTTATTATGTCTATAATTATGTACAGGAAGAAAAACAGATAGAGGTAATCCTGCGCTGGTCCGGCATTGGAATCGCAATTGTTACTCTGATTGGATTTTTCCAGGTCTTTGGATTGGATTATTTTAAGACATCTCTGGGCAAACATCTGATGACGGACACAAGCTGGTGGAACCAGTTAGATAAGATTTCCTTTAATTTCGCAGATAAGACTGCGTATACGACACTTTACAATCCTAACTTTTTGTCATTTTATTTTGGCATGCTGATACCATTGCTGGTCTGCCTGTTTATTGGGGCGAAAAAGATGTGGCATCGTCTTGTAATCGCAGTCGCAGAGATTTGTTGCATTGTAGCACTGGTTGGAAGCAGAAGTTCTTCCGGATTTATTGCACTGGCAATTGGAGCGGTGATTCTCGCATTGGTTTTGCTCAGCCGGAAGAAAAAATTATTTGCAGCCGGGATTGTTGTGGTTATTATTGGAATGATAGCAGCAGGAGTACTGGCAAATACGACAGGCATCGGTCAAACTCTTAAAAAGACGGTTGTTGGAACGTATCATATGAAAGATCAGTTCTCTTTAAACGATATCAAAACAAACACAGATGATGTGGAACTTGATATCTGGAACAATCCTCTGTATGTGTCCTATGATCTGGGGAGCGACGGTGTAATCACCGTGGTATGCAAAGATGCAGATGGTCAGGAGATTCAGACAACAGAGGTAGATCAGGAAAATCATATTTTGGCCCTCAATGATGAACGGTTTGCAAATATACAGATTCAGCCGATCATGTTTACCGATAATACAGCAGGAATAAAGATGATCATAGATGGTGTCGAATGGGATTTCTCAAAAAATGATACGGACGGATATGAATATCTCAATCCTGCAGGAAAACTGGTAAAGTTTGAAAATCCAAAAGTTTCAACACTGTTTTTGGATGATGCAATGAGCAATCGAGGACATATCTGGAATAAAACGATTCCGCTTCTTGGAAAGCATGCTTTTATGGGGAGTGGGGCAAATACCTATATGTTTGAAGTGCCACAGGAAGATTATATCAGCCAGAACTATGTTTATGGAGCAAACAGCTATGACGTAAAAGCCCATAGCTGGTATCTGCAGCAGTGGGTAGAAACCGGACTGATCGGTACCCTGGCACTTCTGGTATTTCTGTTCTGGTATCTGGTACAGTCGGTACGCATTTACCGCAGAGTGGATCTGCACGAGAGTATCAGCTGGGTTGGATTTGGATTATTTGCGGCAGTGCTGGTGTATATGATTGCAGGTATCGCAAATGATTCCAATGTATGTACCGCTCCGGTATTCTGGGGTATGCTTGGTCTGGGGCTTGCAGTGAACCGTATGCTCGTAAAGAAAGAAAATCTTTTTGTTAAAGAAACAGCGGTTTCTGCAGAAAGTGATACTGCCGTAAAACAGAGTATTCCAAAAGCAGCAGAGAGTGCAAAAGCAGATACCGCGCAGACGGTACAGAATACTCAAGGGGCTGGAGTGACAGAATCCTCAGTCAGGAAGAAATCATCGAAAAAACAATCGAGAAAACAGAGAAAGAATCAAAAATAACAGATTGAAATTATGAAAAAAATCATTCAAGATAAACAATTACTGATCAGACGGATTTTTCTGATGTGCTACGACGTGCTTGCAGTGTTTGCTGCAAGCATAGTTGCGTTATTGATTCGGTTTGATCTGAATATCAAAAGCGTACCGTTTCAATATATGGATGAAGTGTGGAGAGCACTTCCTTTTATGATCATTGTTACACTGATCATTTTCTGGATGCTCCGGCTGTATTCCAGTCTCTGGAGCTATGCGGGAGCACTGGAAATGATGTATGTGGTTTCAGCATGTATTCTGGATACCGTTGTTGTGACAGTGCTGATATTGCTTCGGAACTGGGGGGATATGTACCCGGTGCCAAGAAGCTTTTACATTCTGTATGGATTGTTTCTGTTTGTATTTGTCATGGGATGCAGATATTCTTACCGCGGTCTGCGTGTGCTTCGCAATATGCGCAGAGCCGGTGTGTACAGACGGAATGTACTTGTGATCGGAGCAGGGGATGCAGGAAACCAGATCATCAAAGAAATCAACAACAGCCGCTATGTGAAAAAGAAGGTTGTTGGTGTGATTGATGATGACCGGAACAAGATCGGCAATTATATTCATGGAGCGAAAGTCGTAGGAGATCGGAGCGATATTCTGGAAAAAGTCGAAGAACTGCATGTGCATGAGATCATCATTGCCATGCCATCGGCCACGCAGAAACAGATCAAGGGGATTCTTGATATCTGCAAAGAAACCGGATGCACATTGAAACGTCTGCCCGGCATTTACCAGCTTGTAAACGGCGATGTCAGCGTCAGCAAACTGAAAGATGTAGATGTCAATGACCTGTTAGGCAGAGATCCGGTGACCGTTGATCTGCAGTCTATCATGGATTATGTTTCTGGGAAAATCATAATGGTTACAGGGGGCGGTGGCTCCATCGGAAGCGAATTGTGCCGGCAGATTGCCGCACACAAGCCAAAACAGCTGATTATTGTGGATATTTACGAGAATACGACCTATGATGTGCAAAACGAACTGAAAGTCCGGTTTCCGGAGTTGGATCTTGTTGTGCTGATCGCATCCGTGCGGAATACGAATCGTATGAACTGGATTTTTGAACATTACAAGCCGGAGATTATCTATCATGCAGCGGCACATAAACATGTGCCTCTCATGGAAGAGAGTCCGAACGAGGCAATTAAGAATAACGTGCTTGGCACATGGAAGATTGTACAGGCGGCAGATCGGTACGGTGTGAAGAAATTTGTGATGATTTCCACGGATAAAGCAGTTAATCCAACCAATATCATGGGTGCCAGCAAGCGCATCTGTGAGATGATCATTCAGACCTATAACCGCAGATCGAAGACAGATTTCGTAGCCGTGCGTTTTGGAAATGTGCTTGGCAGTAACGGAAGTGTGATTCCGCTGTTCAAAAAACAGATTGAGCGTGGAGGTCCGGTCACGGTTACCCATCCGGATATCGTGCGGTATTTTATGACAATTCCGGAAGCGGTATCTCTGGTACTGCAGGCGGGCACCTATGCCAAAGGTGGAGAAATTTTTGTTCTGGATATGGGAGAGCCAGTCAAGATTCTGGATCTGGCAAAGAACCTGATTCTTCTTTCTGGTCACAAGCCGGATGAGGATATCCATATCATTTTCACAGGACTTCGCCCGGGAGAAAAACTTTATGAAGAGATGTTGATGGATGAAGAAGGGATGCAGGATACCGCAAACAATCTGATTCATATCGGCAGACCGATTGAGCTGGATGAAGAAAAATTCATGCAGCAGTTGGAAGAATTAAAAGAGTACGTTGTGACAGAACCGGAAGACATCCGGGAGTGTGTCAAAAAAATCGTGCCGACGTATCACCCGGAACTGGCAGGGGAGAATAAATAAGTAAAAATAGAACGGCTATCAATGACAGCAATTCCGTGCATGGCACGTGAATTGCTGTTTTGCTTTTTACAGATGAAACGTATTGCGGGGATGTCTGGTAGTGAGGATGGCACGCTGCTTTGACATGGCAACATGCGTATAGATTTCCGTGATATGAATGGAACTGTGACCAAGCATTTCCTGTATATAGCGGATATCGACATCCGCTTCTAAAAGGCTGGTAGCAAATGTATGCCGGAACATATGCGGTGTAATATGCTGTTCAATTGCAGCAAGAGAAGCATATTTGTTGATCATCCGCCGTACCGACTGATCGGATAATGCCGTTCCGTTTAGCGTCGCAAAGAAATGCTGGCAGGTTTCCATCTGGGGGAGAAATTCATTGCGGTATTCCGACAGAATCTGTATGACCTCGTGGTTTCCGATCTGAACAATTCGTTCTTTGGAACCTTTTCCGTAGATCAGGACTGATCTATCGTACAAATCAATGTCACAGATACGCAGAGCGCATAATTCGGAAATCCGTATTCCGGTTGCAAATAAAAGTTCTATGACAGCGGCATCCCGCAAAGCGTTTTTTCTCTGATAATCTGTTTTGGCGACGGTGCGCTGCTCATAGATCGTAGATAAGAAAATTTCGATCGTGTGCAATGGAATGGTTTTCGGCAAAATCACAGGTTCGCGGAATTTGATCTGCACCTTGTTGAAAGGATTCCGGGCGATGATTTCTTTATATTCCAGGTAGTGAAAAAGAGCTTTGACCGAGGCAATCTTTCTTTTTACGGTTTTGGGTTTGTACTTCTGGTGCAGACTGCCGATATAATTTTCCAACAGATCCGGTGTAATATCAGAAACATCCCTGCATGAAAAAATGGCATAAAATTGCTGAAGGTCGATGCGATATGCTTTCAGAGTCTTGGAATCCAGGCGTTTTTGGTGACGGCAGTGTTCCAGATAGTTGTTGATGTGTGTCTGTAAATTATTCATGGGTGGTCTCCTTTGTATATGAAGTTTTGTTTAGGAGTATATGGTACATGAAATGGGGGAGATTTTGTTGGATAAGGCAAAATTTGAAAAAATTGTACAATATGTAACAATTACATGGATAGAACAGTGGTGTTTCCTGTATCAGTATGGGTGGGAAAGGGTATGGGATAGACCTCGGGGAAATGCAGAGTGTGGATGTCGAAAGCTGATGTTTTGATGGGAAAACGGCGAGATTAAACAATAAATTGCCGTTTAAATAAGAAAAATGGATTAAAATAAGGAATTTTGTTATAATTTCGGGAAATATATGATATAATTTCTAATGTAATTGAAGAAGTGACTGAAAGATAATAAATAGTTATCCATCATTTTAGAAACAGGAGGTATAGATATGCAATTAGTATTATTAGCTGCGGGTATCGGTTCACGCCTTGGATTAAATGTCACAAATAAGTGTTTTGTTAAAATATGCGATAAATACTTATTAGATTATAATCTAGAACAATTTCTCGATATTAATTTAAGTGAAATCATTATAGTTATTGGTCATAATGCTGAATATATCGTTAATTATCTAGGCAGCAGTTACCATGGAATACCTATTATATATGCTAAACAAGAACAACTTCTAGGAATTGCACATGCAATGAAAGTTGCATCCCCATACATTCATGATGCATTTATTATGTGCTTAAGTGATGAGTTGTTTATTAATCATAATATTAAAAACATGTGCATTTATTTTTCGGAAAATCATTTGGATTGTCTTTGTGGTGTTGTAAAAGATACTATAGAAAATATACAAAAAGCCTATACCATCGATCTTGCATCAAACAATAATATATTACATCTGATTGAAAAACCTACATCTGTCTTTAATGATTGGAAAGGAACTGGCTGTTGCTTTATGAATCGGACCATGTTACCACTGCTTGAAATATTACCCCCAAATTCTAGGAGAAACGAATATGAGATGGGAGATTGGATTCAACTTGCTATAGATAATGGATTTACTTGCAAAATTTATCCTATTGCCTCCGCTAACTTTAATCTTAACACACAAAAAGATGTCGTATTAGCAGAGGCTTATATAAAAGAGAATGAAAGGGACTAATATGAAAGAAATAACTCAGAGTATTATCATGCCATATCACCGAAATAAACAAATGCTTTTATATACAACACAACTCTTGAATAAAATAATTCCCAAAGAAGTAGAGATAATTATTGTAGGAAATAATGACAACGCGGAGGAATTAAACGTTAATTTGCCAGATAGATTCACATACATAAAATTTGATAAATCCTTACTGTATTCTGAAACTGTAAATCGTGGCGTTCGCGCAGCTCGTGGTGAAATCATTACTTTATGTGATCAAGATATTTTTAGTTATCAAGACTGGTATTCTCCGCTACTAAATAAATTATTGTCGAATGAACACATCGGTTCTGTAAGTTCTAAATTAATAAATCCAATTAATAACCGTATTATTGATTTTGGTATTGAGTATTCTCAATATAGAATTCTTCATCCTTTTAGAGGTCTTAAAGAAACGCATCCTTTGGTACAACAAGATTATAAAATGACATCAACAACCAGTGCTACACTTATGCTACGTAAGGAAGTTTATGAAAAAGTTGGAGGAATGGATTTAGACATGCCGTATTGTTGTAGTGATTGTGATATTGGCATAAAGATTGGAAAACTTGGATTAGAAAACTGGGTCGTTGCATCTTCTGTTGCATATCACCGAGGTAGTAGCTCAGCTCAAAATGGAAAAAGTAGTAGTTTTTCTTATTTAAGAAACGATTCAACAAATATGTTCTGGGCAAAAAATTATTATAATGTTCATAATAGTATCGGAAATACTATATCCACTTTTGTCCAATATTTAAAAAGTGAAATACATTTAGAACCGCTATACTATTTTGTCAATTTATCCTCACTCCGGGAATATGAATGGTATGCAGATTATCTGATGAAAAGCCTTTCATGTGATTTCTGCGATATCCACTCATATCCCCAAAGTTTAGCACATTATTATTCGACACTTCAATTATATGATGCATTACCATATACTTTTATGAATGTCCAAATACCTATTATCTATTTTGTTGATTATTTCCCATCATTGGAAAATAATCAAATTTGGGCACATATGCGAAATATTGCAAAAGATCTAGTTTTAGATAGTCACGGAAACTTAGTTCGTTTAGAAGATATTATTTTAGGAAAAGTATAATCTACACCGGATACCCTTCCTTGTAATCTACACTTGTAATAGGAGCCGTAGATTTATATTCAGCATAAAACCGTTGGAAAGATACTATATCCATTTTAAATATTTTATTAATTTCGGATAAGCCTGCGGCTCTCTCATTTATAAAATCACAAGCTTTATGCATTGTTCTATACTTAATAGCAAGTTCCTTTAACATAAAACAATTTTTCTGTGAATTAGAATTTCTCTTAATACACATCTCTTCATAATATTTTTTTACCAAATTTTCAAAATTTAAATTATTCTTTATATAAAATGCGTATTTTGCTTGAAGGAAAATCCATTCAAAATTATCCTGTAAATGCCCCGTCAAACTTAAAAGCTGTTCATACTCTTCCATGCACCTATCTAATGTATTTGTATAATCATTCAAAAGCATTAAATTTATAATTTCGTATTTTTTGTATTTTTCTTGGAAAAATATGTGGTAATTAATATATTTATTCTCTTCCAGTTCTATCATTGCTGTTTTTATCATGTTCAAAGAAGAATGATAATTTTTAGTCAATAAGAAATACAATATTTTTTTTGAATAGAAATTTACACTATATTTTTGTTGCTGCTCCTTTGCTAATTTTTTATAACAGTTAAATCCCTTATTCAAATTATATAAAGCTTTTGCTACATTTAGATTGTCTCCTAAATATATGTTGGCTAAATCAAAATAGTTTTCTAATTGGATATCCCAAAAGTGTTTTTTTTGTGATGCTCTCACAGATGCCGCCCAATTTTTTAAATACTTCCTAGGATAATTTTCCAATTTTCCACATACAAAGATTCGATTATCTAAATATGCTTTTGCATATGCACATTCCATGTTCGAGGATGTATATATTTCTTCACATTTTTCTATTTCTTTATAATACTCCCTATACACTATCAAGCAATCCGATACTTTGAATAAGCGAATTTTGTTTTCACAAAAGTGGATAATAAAGGAAAAATACAATTTCATAACATCAATCGTATCTCGTGGAATCTCCTTTAGATGAGCATATGCTAATTCAAATAAGTGTTCAGCCTTAGTTTCGCTGACATGATCCCTAACATATTTGCAACAGTCGCACATATAGTGTATAAATATTTCATTTGTAAATTCCTTTTTCAAATCAATAAGGTTATCTATAAAATACGAGTAAAATTTAAAAATAAACTTATTGTTTATCTTCATTTGTTCCCTTTGTTCATATATAGAAATAAGATCTTCCTTTGAAATTTGTTTGCCAAATAATTTACACAAAATATATTGTTCATATTGATCTTTTAATGTTGAATGATATACATCTGCAGATTTCATAATAAGAGAAATAGCATGTTCCATTAAATCGGGATAAATTTTCTCACATATAGTCATTTCAACCAGATCATGCTCAAATTCATATGCGTCATCAACTAGTCCATCGCTTTTTTTGATAATATCTCGTTTACACAATTCCAAAATGGCATTTCTATTTAGATGAAACAGTAATATCAGTCTGTTAGTTAATACATTAAAAAAGTAAATGCAGGCTAAAACATCCTTAAAATCATTTATAAATGATGAATAAGAAGATAATAAATGCCTATAGTTACTGCAAAATGCATCTTCATACTTTGAAGGAATCTGATCTAATACCTCTTCAAATCGCATTGTATCTGTTATAATTCCTTTATTATTTTTCAATTGAACGCATTCTTCTTGAAATAATCTCCCAGCCACTAATTCGATGTATTTAGGTTTTAAAGAACTTTTGGCCAGGGTTTCTTTCAAATACCTATAATTTAGTGGATATTCATCCAAACATAATAAAGTTTGCAAATAAGCAATCGCCTGTTCCTCTTTTGTAAAACCAGTAATATTTTCACAAAAAATTCCTGCAGCATCGTCTGAACAAGCCATTCGTTGAATAGAAACAATAAAATCCAAATATTCGTTTTCATAAACAAGTGCTGTATTTAAAGACATTAAAAGAGCAAAGGAATTCTTACGTTTTGTATGTGTCCCTAAGAATTGAATCATTTTTTTCAAAAAAAGAAGAATTTCTGAAGAATAAGATTGTAAATTATCGATAATAATTGCATACTTATTTCTACTCATTTCTGAAAATATAACTTCATAATAATCCTCTAAATTATCAAGCGCCTGTTCTCTTTTTAATAAGCGCAAGAATTTGATTATTTTAGTTTTAAGGGGCTCTGCCGAATCAGATAAAACGATGTCATCCATTTCAATTGAAATATATGATGCTAAGTTTTTTTCCAACCCAAAAACTTGAAAAGCAATTTCGACAACAATATCTTTCCATGAGGCACCATTATCAAAGCCGATAAAATTGATAATATTATAATGATTATTAATAAGTTTCCCTTTACATTCTTCTAAAATTCTCGTTTTTCCTGTACCACCAGTTCCATATACCAAAAAAATGC
>ENA-ORSG01001887-ORSG01001887.1-human-gut-metagenome-genome-assembly--contig:-NODE-1887-length-10936-cov-2.221487_pt1 | contig 10936 bp, 10 predicted proteins | sample MGYA00242189_ERZ509156 | MGnify/ENA primary metagenome ERZ509156 (study PRJEB26280, sample SAMEA2338666) | human gut metagenome | biome: human gut; feature: human-associated habitat; material: faeces...
CCGCCACAAAAAGTGGCGGATTATACCGGCGATCCACTGCTTGGAAAGGAAATGTATGAAAGGAAATTCCCGACGGCCTTTTATAAGAAAAATTTAAGAATTACATCGAGTTTTTTTTAACAGTGGAAGTGTACTGTTTATATCAGATAAAGGAAAACGAGAGGAGAGAATGATGGCAGAGGAAATGAATATGGGAGAGGTTGTCATGGTTGTTGATGACAACAAAGAAATTGTATATTCGATCAGTGAACTTTTAAAATACGAAGGATACCGGGTGATTCCGGCGTATGATGGAATGGAAGCGTTAAACTTGCTTGAGCAGAATCCGGTAGATTTAATTCTGCTTGATGTTATGATGCCACGGTTAAATGGCTTGTCTGCTCTTATGAAGCTTCGGGAGAAATACAGGATTCCGGTTATTATTCTTTCGGCAAAGACGGAGGAAAGTGATAAGGTATCGGGACTTGTGCTTGGTGCGGACGATTATGTGGAAAAGCCCTATAATCCGGCGGAGTTGATGGCTCGCGTGAAAGCGCATTTGAGGAGATACAGGGCGTGGGGAGGCGAGCTTCCGAAGGAAAATGATGATCAGATCATAAACGGAGGCCTTGTACTTGACAAAAAACAGCGGATCGTACTTGTGGAAGGGGAGGAAGTGAGGCTGACGGCTACGGAGTATAAAATTTTAGAACTTTTGATGGAACATCCGGGGCAGGTGTTTTCTTCGGAGCAGATTTATGAAAATGTCTGGCAGGAATCGGCAAACTATACAGTGGAAAACACGGTAATGGTTCATATCAGACACATTCGGGAGAAAATTGAGATTGATGCAAAGAAACCAAGATATGTAAAGGTGGTGTGGGGTATTGGATACAAAATGGAAAAATATTAAGTCAAAGGCGAAAAGTTTTTTAGAGAAATGCTGGCTTAGCAGTACAGGGATTGCAGTGAAACTATTTTGTTTTGTGCTGGCAGGGTTTGGAATCGCATTCTGGTATAGTGTTGTAGTGTACCGTACGTACCATCCGACCGGAGAATCATTGTTTTTCGGGATATTGGGAAATGCTTTATTTGGAGCAGGGCAGATGATACTGACCGCATTTCTCATTATGAGGAAATTCCGTGAATGGGATCCGGGAGAAAAGGATGCGTATGTGAAATGGCAGAACAGGTGGAAAATCAGGAATCGCAGACTGCAGTGGATAGGCGGAACAGCTCTTTTGATCGCTTTGTGGTATATGTCGTACTTAATGAACGGCGGAATGTATATAGGAACAGGATGGCAATACAATTATGCATCGGGTTATGTCATGATTTTATCGGCGCTCGTTCAGTTTGTGCTTGCCGGAGCGGTGATGAATCACTTTAAAAAGAAACAGTTAGACATGATCATGTGTAATTTTGAAAAGATAAATCAAAACAGGATCAAAGAAGCGCTAGAGATCGAGCGAAAGAGTCTTGAAAAAGTATCGCGCAGCGATCAGCTCAGAGTAGATCTTATTACAAATGTTTCCCATGATCTGAAAACGCCGCTTACGTCGATGGTCGGCTATATTGAACTGATCAAGAGGGAAGAATTAAGCGATATTGTCCGCGATTATGTGGATGTGATTTCAGAGCGGGCAGAGAAACTAAAAGAAATGATCAACAGTTTATTTAATCTTGCAAAAGCAAGCAGCGGAAATGTAGAGCTGCATCCGGAGCCGTTCGAGGTAAATCGGATGATCGAACAGATCTTTGCGGATATGGATGACAGGATAAAAGAAAGTCATTTGGAATTTGTTACCGATCTGACAAAAGAAGATACACAGCTTATATCGGACAATTCTTATTTTTACAGAATCTGCCAGAATCTGATTGAAAATGCGTTGAAATATTCTGCAAAGGGAACGCGTGTCTTTGTGAAAACGAAGCTTTTGCAGTCGGAAGGAAAAGAGGAAGTATGGCTGGAAGTAACAAACACATCGGGATATCCGATGGATTTTACAAAAGAAGATATTATCGAAAGGTTTGCAAGAGGAGATAAGGCAAGAACCGGAGACGGAAACGGACTTGGACTGGCGATCGTAAGTACTTATGCCAAAGCGCTCGGGGGAGAATTTGATATATTGATCGACTGCGATCAGTTTAAAGCCTGTTTGAAATTTCCGAAAAAGACAACATAATTTTGATTATTATGCAGAAGAATGCAGAAAAGCAAAAAATCACCCGTTTCTTATGTGAGTATATTACTTTATGATGATTCGGGTAATTTTTTGCTTTTTTACTCTCGCAGCGCAGATAGTCCAAGTCCGGGTCTATCTAAGATTTTATCGGCTGCTTACAATTTTGGAACATGCTTTTTAGAACTTCCGGCGATAGTTTTATGGGTTATGTATATATAGTAGATGATAAATGCAAGCGCTGTGATAACCCATGTTACCGGATAGCTTAAAATAATCGCCGATATCGTCGGTGAGATTTTCAGCATGGCGGCAAGCCATGCGATGCGAAGGACGCAGACGCCAAGCAGAGTAATGGCTACCGGAACGACGACGTTTCCGACTCCGCGCAGCGCTCCGGCGATAACTTCGATAAAGACATATACAATGTACCATGGCGTGATCAGAACGAGCATGTCGCATCCGATTTCAATTACATGACTGTCGTTTGTAAATAACCGGAATAAAAGGAATCGTGCGGCGATCAGAAAGACAACAAGTACGGCGGAAACAATAAAATCCATAAGAAGGCATACGCGGGTACTTTTGCGTACGCGATCCATTTTTCCGGCGCCGTAGTTTTGCCCTACGAATGTTGTGATCGCAATTCCGAACGCAGTGCTGACCATCCAAAAAATTGCGTCCAGTTTTCCGTAGGCTGACCATGCGGCGGTTGGGTCCGAGCCGAAAGTGTTTACAGCATATTGAATGGCAATATTTGTAATAGAGAACAGGATCGCTTCAAATCCGGTCGGCAGTCCGAGTTTTAACTGCATTTTCAAAATCGAACCGTGGAAACGGATCTGTTTGACGGAAAGTTTTAATATGCCTTCAGAGCGCATCAGTTTTAAAGTGACAAGTACGGCGCTTACAGCCTGTGCGATGAGGGTGGCAACGGCAACTCCCATAACACCCATATGGAATACGATAACGAATAAAACGTCAAGCACGATGTTGATGATGCAGCAGACGATCAAATAATAGAGCGGACGTTTGGAATCTCCGGTGGCGCGCAGTATTGCCGATCCCATGTTGTAAATGAGGACGAAAATGATTCCGGCAAAGTAGATCCTTAAGTAAACGGCGGAATCTGCTACAATATCGGCAGGCGTATTCATCATCTCTAAAAGAAACGGAGTCAGAATTATTCCTGATACGGTAAGGATCAAACCTCCGAAAGCGGCGATCGCGTAAGCTGTGTGAAGACCTTTATTTGCAGAGCGGGAGTCTTTCGCACCGAAAAATTGTGCAATCGTTACGGATGCCCCGGAAGAAAGCCCGGTAAAAAATCCGACTACAAAAGCAACGATCTGAGCAGAAGAACCTCCTACTGCGGCGAGAGCTTCTTTTCCGACGAATTGACCGACGATAACACTGTCAATCGTGTTGTATAGCTGTTGAAAGAAAGTCCCGAGTAAAATGGGAAAGAAGAAAAGTAGAAGCTGCCGCCAAATAATGCCTTCTGTAATCTGGTTTTTCTGAATGTTGGTAGACATAGAACCATCTCCTTTCAATAATTTTCGGTATTAGGCGTTTGTGAAACGCCTAATATTATATATGAAAAGCGAGGTAAAACCAAGTGAAATTCAAACATATGTTGTTTTGCGGAGCTGTTTTCAAAGATGATAAAAATAAAATAAGAAAGAGCCGAGTCTTTAAGATTTTAAAGATTTTGGAAATCCGGAACAGCTCCGTTCACTTTGTCCGTCGTCTGTCGGATGAATATCATCTCTTACAGAAGCAAGAGTGCGATTAAACAAAGATTCGATCTCTTCGGATAAGGTTTTCATTGCTTCCATATATATCTGTGCTTTAAACTCACAAGTCTGTGAGGTACAAGTTTGTGGGTTGCATTGCTGATGATGCCGTTCTGCCTGATGTCTGCGGCGTTCTTGCCCGATTCGAAGATAGAGTGTCCGCAATAGCGTGGAGTTCTGTCTGTTTGTCAGATCCAGATAGCGGGATACCATATCAGGATCACCTTTTGTAAGTGCAATATCGAAAGCGTGTCGTATGGAACGCTCTACTCTTGATGGTGTTGTGTGATACTTTTTAGCGATATCGATATAGAGTGCTGATATCTTTCCGTCAGGATAGTATGGATCGGTATTAAATAATTCTATTGCGTCGCAAATATAAGTAAAACCTTTGATTCCTGCCGGAACTCCGATGTTCATCAGTACATCTATTACATAATCTTTCATCATGCCCCTCGATTCTAGTTGTTAATATTACCTAAGAAAATTGATTCATATTAAGAAAATATACCAATTTTACGGCTATTTCTACATCAGTTTACGACAGATTTAATAAAATGTCAATGAGAAACTACAATAATCTTGAAAAAGCGATTGCTTTTACAGGAAATTTGTAATATACTTTGAATAATATGTGGTGAAGAGAGGGTTAAAATCATGACGATGATCAGAAATAAGATTCGTAAGCGACGTCAGGAGTTAAACATGTCAAGAGTACAGCTTGCCGAAGCGGTGCAGGTTACACCGTCTGCTATTGCAAATTATGAGAATGGAATCAGCTATCCGAAACCGGATATTTTTGTTGCGCTGATGATCACGCTTGAAGTAGATGCGAATTACTTTTATGAAGAGTATGTAAGAAACAGAGAGATTGCCATCGCATGTAAAAGAGCGATCACACAGGATGAGATATATGCTCTTGAAAAGTACAGGCAGTTGACGAGCAGCGGGAAAAAACTTGTTCGTATGGTGATCGAAGAAGAGTATTCGAGAATGCAGCAGGAAGAATGGATTTCTTTTCCGTGTATGAAAGATATGGGAGGAGGGATTGATGCGATTTGTAAAAAAAGAGCAGAATATTTTGAATTCCGTGTACGCAAGGAGAATATGATAGACGGCATGGAATTTTGCCTGCAGCTTCAGACAGACAGATACGAGCCTGTTTTTCGGAACGGGGATGTGATCGCATTGACCGAAAAAAAAGCAGGTCAAAATGAAATAGGAATTTTCTTAGTAAATGAAGTTTATTATTTGAGATTATTATATCAGGAAAATGAAGAGAAAAAGCTGAAAGCATTGAACGTATTGGAACAGGATGTAGTAGTAAAGCCGAAAGACCGGTTTATCTGCATGGGAACAGTTCTCGGGAAGGTACAAGGGATGCCTGATTTGTGATTCTCGTTTCCGTGCAGATAAATCCGATCAGAGAAGATATCGATCATAAGAAATTCGGCTGTAAAAATTTAATCATAAAAGTTTTGTCTATAAAGAGTTTTTAATAAAGTTGTCTATAAGAATCTTCGGAGCGGTTTGATAATTTGTCTTAATGTTGCGTAGAATAATTTCTTTCCGGTGCTTAATTCTTTTGTTTTGTAATTTTCCCCGTAGGTATATTTTCCGTTTTCCATCGTTTTTGAAAAGGTTTTATCATGTTCGGCTTCTTTTCGTATAATTGCGTTTAATTCGGTTGAATCGACGGCAAGCATTAATTCGGTATCAAGATATGTGCTTCGCATGTCAAGATTGTAAGAACCGACGATACTCATGCGGTCATCTATGAGAACGGCTTTCGTATGGCAGGAATGGGGAGCCATATATTCGTAAACTTTCACACCGGTTCTCCATATCTTTTCTTTTTCATTTAAGTAATCTGTACAGCCCCACGGATTGGCGCCTTTTGCGACATCATTTGTAATGATCTCGACAGAGACGTTATTATCTGTGAGCTGAGAAAGATCGTCGTACATTTCCCTGCCGCATATAATGTAAGGGGTGTAGATCGTCGCCTGTTTTCCGGACATCATAAGCCGGTGAAGAGAGTACCACATCCACGGTTCTTTGTTTTCTGATTCGATCGGATTGCTCAAAAGAGTGATCTTATTTGTCTCAAATGTCAGTTCTTCCCAGTTTTGTTTTTCGTATGCGGCAGGATATTTTTTCTGTAGCTCTTTGTAATGTTTTTTCAGAGCTTCTGTTTTTTCGACCGTCTTTTTTCCGTTTCTTGAGCCACGGCACGGTTTGCTGTCAGAAGAATCCCATATGGAATCAAAATAAGTCTGAAGCTGGGACATAGAAGTGTTTTGCATATTTTTGCCCGGATCTGTTTCGTAAACAAACAGCTCCTTGTCGATGTTTTTTCCTTTTGAATAATCTCCGAGAAACAGGTTTGTTGTGTTGCGTCCGCCAAGTGTATACATCTGGTCATCGATGATCAGATATTTGTCATGAAGGCGGGCCTGCATATCCCATGGTTTCAAAAAATTCACAGGATTATAAATGCGGACCTGAGCGTTTTTATGAGCGTCTAAAGCAAGAAACCACGGATTGTGCTGTACATCCATAAATCCGCTGATTCCATCGACGATAACACGGATATCGACGCCCCGGTCCGCGGCGTTTAGTAAGGCGGAAAGAATATCCTGCCCCGCCTCATCATCGTTAAAATCAAAGGTCGATAAAATGATGGATTTTTCTGCTTCTTCGATCATACCGAGCCGATACAAAAGAGCGTCGTTATTATCAGTGATGTAGGCGATGCGCTCTGTCCCGGATGTGTCGGAATAATATTCGGCTGCCGCATCTTTTTCTTTGTATTCTTCCGATACAGTTTTATGCGGCAGATAAGGAACAGTAAGGAGGATAATATAAATAAGGATTAAGATAAGTACAATGTATTTCCATGAAATATGTTTTGCGAGAAAAGAAAAACTGTTTTTCATATTTTCGTAAAATCTCCTTTCTTTTGGAATAAGATAGCACATTTTTTTAAAAGGGGCAATTCATTAAGACAAAACGACAACGCGTTAGTAACATGGGGTGACACGGGATAAATGTATGCATTTTAATTCGATTTTTATTTTAACGAATTTTATTCACACTTTAAAGTGTTGAAGTAAACAAAAAGTTGTGATATACTGTATCCATATTTGCAGTGCGCCTGTTTTGAGAGCGCATGATCATGGAGGGAGAAAAGATGGAAAGAAGAATTAACGGACATACAAGGCTTTACGCGCTGATCGGTTCACCGGTAGGCCATTCGGGGTCTCCGGCTATGTACAACTACAGTTTTGAAAAGCTAGGGATCGATGCGGCGTATCTTGCGTTTGACATACCGCTGGAGAAAACAAAAGATGCGATTGACGCATTCCGCACATTAAACGTAGGCGGTTTTAACATAACGATGCCGAACAAAACCGCGGCGGCACAGCTTGTAGACAGATTGTCCCCTGCGGCGGAACTTGTCGGAGCGTGTAACACCGTCGTTGTGGAAGAGGACAAAACGATGACAGGGCATATTACAGACGGGATCGGATTTGTCCGCAATCTGAAGGAACAAGGAGTCGGGATAGAGGGAAAGAAGATCGTTTTGCTTGGTACAGGCGGAGCGGCGACTGCGATCGCAGTACAGGCGGCGCTTGATAAAGCGTCAGAGATTGCGATATTTAACCGGAAGGATGAATTTTTCGCAAACGGAGAAAAAACGGTAGAAAAGATTAAAAAAGCAGTACCGTCGATGAAAAAAATCTATATTGAAGATATTGATGATGAGAAGCATGACCGTGTCGACCAGGGAAACACCGGAGACGGCTGCCTCCCCGACCCGCGCGACCATGATGGAGTCGGAAAGACCGACGGCAACCTGTAGAAACTGATCCACGATCAGGGGGATGATCAGGCGTACCAGGTCGTTCCGGCTGAAAAGACGATTATTCATATGTAGATACATCCTCCAGAAAAAAATATAATATAGGTTCTAACATATTTTTATAAGATTTGCAATTGGGAAAAGTTACGGTTTTTAAGTATGGTCCTGTGGTATGATTTCAGCGAATTTTCTTAAACAAAGGGATAGTCTATAAGAATATTTAAGAATAGAACTGCAAAGGGAAATGAATGTCGAAGAAGGTGCAGGGGCAGTTAAGAAAAGAGTCAGAAGGAAAAACAGATGTCTGCGGAGGAAAACGGACAGAGAACATCATAGGTATGATGTGAAATATGGGGGGAATTATAAAAAATCTACAAAAATCTTCATGTTTTTTAAGAGAATTATAAGAGGAAGTACCTTTAAAAGAAAAGGCATTTATGCTATAATGACCCCAGTATAGGGCGTAGTGTGCCCAAAAACAGATGAGAAAAGGAGAGCATATGAAAGGAATCATACTTGCCGGCGGAAGCGGCACAAGACTGTATCCGCTCACGAAGGTAACTTCCAAACAGCTTTTACCAATTTATGATAAACCAATGATCTATTATCCGTTATCCGTGCTGATGAACGCAGGAATCAGAGATATCCTCATCATCTCCACACCGGACGATACCCCGAGATTCGAGGCACTGTTAGGTGACGGAAAACAGTTCGGCGTGAACTTATCCTACGCCGTACAGCCGAGCCCGGACGGACTTGCCCAGGCGTTCATCATCGGTGAAAAATTCATCAATGGTGACTCTGTTGCGATGATCTTAGGAGATAATATCTTCCACGGACAGGGCTTAAAGAAGCGTCTCCGCGCAGCCGCAGAGAAGGAGAAAGGCGCAACCGTATTCGGCTACTATGTAGATGATCCGGAGCGTTTCGGTATCGTTGAGTTCGACGAGACAGGAAAGGCGATCTCTATCGAGGAGAAACCGGAGAAGCCGAAGTCCAACTACTGCGTAACCGGTCTTTATTTCTACGACAACCGCGTTGTGGAGTACGCAAAGAACTTAAAACCATCCGCAAGAGGCGAGCTTGAGATCACAGACCTGAACCGGATCTACCTTGAGAACGGTGAGCTTGATGTAACACTCTTAGGTCAGGGCTTCACATGGCTGGATACCGGTACCCACGAGTCCTTAGTTGAGGCCACAAACTTCGTCAAGACCATCGAGACCCACCAGCACAGAAAGATTGCGTGCCTGGAAGAGATCGCCTACACAAACGGCTGGATCTCCAAGGAAGAGGTTATGGCCGCATACGAGATCTACAAGAAGAACCAGTATGGTCAGTACTTAAAGGATGTTATCGACGGAAAATATATCGACAAACTGCCGGGACACGCAGATAAGTAAAACGAAAAGAGACAGCAGGATTTCAGCGCACTCACGCCCAAACACAAAGCGTTTGAGTGAAAGCTTCTGAACTGATACAGGAAAGGATGGAACATGAGCTGAGTGTATTCCTGTATGAAAATTTTGCAGTCAGGATCATGTTCATGAAGGAGAAATAAACACATGAAAATCATCGTAACAGGCGGCGCCGGATTTATCGGCGGCAACTTCATCCACCATATGGTAAACAAATACCCGGAGTACCAGATCGTAAACCTCGATCTCTTAACATACGCCGGAAACCTTGAGACATTAAAGCCGGTCGAGAACAAGCCGAACTACAAGTTCGTAAAGGGCGACATCGCAGACCGTAAATTCGTATTCGACCTCTTCGAAAAAGAGAAACCGGATATCGTTGTAAACTTCGCAGCGGAGAGCCATGTTGACCGTTCCGTTGTAGATCCGGAGAGCTTTGTCCGCACAAATGTTATGGGAACTACAACGCTGCTTGACGCATGCCGCACCTACGGAATCAAGCGTTACCACCAGGTTTCCACCGATGAGGTTTACGGAGATCTTCCGCTGGACCGCCCGGATCTCTTCTTCACAGAGGAGACACCGCTCCACACCTCCAGCCCGTACTCTTCCTCCAAGGCAAGCGCTGACCTTTTCGTTCTCGCTTACCACAGAACCTACGGACTCCCGGTGACGATCTCCCGCTGCTCCAACAACTACGGCCCGTACCACTTCCCGGAGAAGCTGATCCCACTGATGATCAGCCGTGCCCTCGCAGACGAGGCGCTTCCGGTATACGGAACAGGCGAGAATGTCCGCGACTGGCTCCATGTTTCCGACCACTGTGAGGCCATCGACCTGATCATCCACAACGGACGTGTCGGTGAGGTTTATAACGTCGGCGGACACAATGAGAGAACAAACCTTGAGGTCGTTAAGACGATCTTAAAGGCATTAAATAAGCCGGAGAGCCTCATTAAATTCGTAACAGACCGTCCGGGCCACGACAGACGTTACGCCATCGACCCGACAAAGCTTGAGACAGAGCTTGGCTGGAAGCCGAAATACAACTTTGATACCGGTATCCAGCAGACGATCCAGTGGTATCTGGATAACGAGGACTGGTGGAAGCACATCTTAAGCGGTGAGTACAGCAATTACTTCGATAATATGTACGGAGACCGCCTTGGTAAGGATTTAAAGTAAGGCACTTTCAGGTGAAAGGAATAACGCGAACATGAGAGTTTTAGTAACAGGCGTAAAAGGCCAGCTTGGTCATGACGTCGTAAATGAGATGGAAAAACGCGGTCTGACTCCGGTCGGAGTGGATCTTGCAGAGATGGATATTACCGATAAAGAGGCATGCGACCGTGTGATCACGGAGGCAAATGTCGAAGCGGTCATCCACTGTGCCGCTTATACAGCGGTTGACGCGGCGGAGGACAATATCGAGGTGTGCCGGAAGGTCAACGCAGGCGGAACAAGAAATATCGCAGAAGTCTGCAAAAAGCTCGGCATCAAGATGATGTACATCAGCACAGACTATGTGTTTGACGGACAGGGAACCCGCCCGTGGGAGCCGGATGATGAGAGACATCCGTTAAATGTTTACGGACAGACAAAGTACGAAGGTGAACTTGCAGTTGAGGAGCTGGTGGAGAAATTCTTTACCGTCCGCATTGCCTGGGTATTCGGCGTAAACGGCAAGAACTTTAT
>ENA-ORSG01001894-ORSG01001894.1-human-gut-metagenome-genome-assembly--contig:-NODE-1894-length-10874-cov-14.314354_pt1 | contig 10874 bp, 7 predicted proteins | sample MGYA00242189_ERZ509156 | MGnify/ENA primary metagenome ERZ509156 (study PRJEB26280, sample SAMEA2338666) | human gut metagenome | biome: human gut; feature: human-associated habitat; material: faeces...
GGTAGGGGTACGCTTTGCCATGGTAGTAACTCCTTTTCTTCTTTCTCCCCTTAAGTATGAGGTATGAAAATATTTTGAGCAAGATTCATTTACACAAAATATTTTACACTACCCGTAATGCAGCCTCCTTCCTTTGGAAGGAGATCCGCGGAGCGGTGAGGATAGGCCTTTGCGAAGCAAAGGCATCGCCCGACAGGGCGATACCACCTCCTCTGAACCCTCTGAACCCTCTGAACCTTCTGAACCCGGGCCGCCCCGCGGCCCCATAGTATTTTCCCCTTTTAAACTATCTCTAGATTTTATATAATAAAGTATCGGCTTATTATAGGAAGAGAAGCAGCGCTCTGCTGCTTCTTTCATTGAAGAAAGAAGGAAACCATGTATCTTATTGATACGTATGATGTTATCGTGGTAGGAGCCGGCCATGCAGGCTGCGAGGCGGCCCTGGCCGCTGCCCGCCTTGGCTGCAAGACCCTCCTGACCACCATTTCCCTGGAAAACGTGGCCATGATGCCCTGCAATCCGGCCATCGGGGGACCGGGCAAGAGCCATCTGGTGAAGGAAATCGATGCCCTGGGCGGCGAAATGGGCATTGCCGCAGATAAGACCGCCATCCAGATGCGCATGCTGAATCTGGGAAAGGGACCGGCGGTCTATGCTCTCCGCGCCCAGTCCGACAAGAATGCTTACCACCGCTACATGAAGCAGGTGGTGGAAAACACGGACAACCTGGACCTGAAGCAGGTGCAGGTCATGGATATCATTGTGGAAGAGGGGAAATGCGTAGGCATTACCACGGAACTTCACGAAGAATACCGGGCCAAAGCAGTCATTCTCTGTACCGGCACCTACCTGGACAGTGAAATCATTATTGGCGACACCATGTATTCCGGCGGCCCCAACGGCATGCGCCCCTCCGTAGGCCTTTCAGAAAATCTGAAGAAACACGGCCTGGACATTCTCCGTTTCAAAACAGGCACCCCCAGCCGCGTGGACATCCGGAGCCTCCATCTGGACCACATGCAGCTGGAACAGGGAGATCCTAAGAATCATGCCTTCTCCTTCATGGACGAACGGGCAGACCGGAACCAGCGGAACTGCTGGCTCACCTACACCAATGAGACCACCCATGCCATTATCCGGGAAAACCTCATGAGAGCCCCCAAGTATGCCGGCCTCATCCACGGCGTCGGTGCCCGCTACTGCCCTTCCATCGAAGACAAGGTGGTCCGCTTCCCCGACAAGAAACGGCATCAGCTCTTCATCGAACCGGAAGGCCTTGATACCAATGAAATGTATGTCCAGGGCATGTCCACATCCATGCCCATTGACGTGCAGTACGCCTTCCTCCGCACCATTCCGGGACTGGAAGATGTGAAGGTCATGCGCCCGGCCTATGCCATTGAATACGACCTGCTGGATCCCCTGCAGCTCTATCCTACCCTGGAAGTGAAGAAACTGCCGGGCCTCTACTCCGCGGGCCAGTCAAACGGCACCTCGGGCTACGAAGAAGCCGCTGCCCAGGGCCTCATGGCCGGCATCAATGCGGCCCTTAAAATCAAAGGGAAGGAACCCTTCATCCTGGGCCGCCACGAAGCCTATACCGGCGCCTTAATCGACGACCTGGTGACCAAGGGCACCAACGAACCCTACCGCATGATGACCAGCCGCAGCGAATACCGGCTCATCCTCCGCCAGGACAATGCGGACCTGCGCCTCACCCAGAAAGGCTATGATATCGGTCTGGTTACAGAAGAACGGTACCGCCGGTTCCTGGACAGGAAGAGGAAATTTGAAGAAGCCATGCACTACATCCGCACCAAGCGCTTCACCCCCAAGGCAGAGGTGAACGCCGCCCTGGAAAGCATAGGCTCTGCGCCCCTCACCACCGGCATGGGAGCCGATAAGATTCTGAAGCGTCCGGAAATGACCTACCAGAAAATGGTGGACGTCCTGGGCTGCCCTTCCTTCGATCCCGAAGCGGTGGAGGAAATGGAAATCACTGTGAAATATGAAGGCTACATTGCCCGTCAGGAAGCAGCCGTGAAGAAAGCGGCCCGCATGGAAAACGAGAAAATGCCCAAAGACATGGACTACCTCCATCTGGACGGTATTTCCATCGAAGCCAGGCAGAAACTGGATAAAATCCGTCCCCTCTCCCTGGGACAGGCCTCCCGCATCTCCGGCGTATCTCCGGCGGACATGTCGGTACTCATGGTATACGTGAAGAGAATGAAAGCAGGGAAATAAGAGACGGTGCCACTGACGGTGAGAAACCGTATTCCCGAAGGTTGACACCCGCTGGCGCGGGTGAGGGTTGATGGGACATGCGCTAACGCGCTGGCCCAAGGGTTCTGTCCGGAATCGGCTTCGCCTTCCGGACTGTTTGAGGGCCTCCGGCCCAGGGAGTTATATAGTATTGTGGAGGTCCTGCATAGGACCTCCAAGTCAGCCAAAGTTGGCCCTTAGCCTGCCCATAAAAGGGCCTTCCTTTTAGTCGGCTGACCGTACCGCTGGCGAGGTGGGCGCCAAAGGCGCCATTTTAATGCCGCCAAAGGCGGCATATATGCTCATCGCTCCGAAGGAGCGATACCACAACCCTCAGCGCCAGAGGCGCTGTCAAACCTGAGCACCCTCAGGCCGAAAGGCCTGTCAAACCTGGGAACCTTTTACACAACCCTTTTGCACAACCTGCCGCCGATAGGCGGCCACAACCTGCGGCGCAGCCGCGCCCCTCTTTAATTTGCGGCGCAGCCGCCACCACCACCCTCAGCCGCCAGAGGCGGCTGTCAAACTTGAGAACCCTCCAGCCGATAGGCCGGTCCATCTTAAGAACCCTTTATATATATATCCATCCTTTCTTCTCACAGGGAAATGAAGAGAAGAAGGACCATTTCATCACATATTTCTTTTTGGAAGGAGAAAAGAAAAAAGATGACAGCCTGCGAAATGATGGAGGCCCTGGGCCTTCCGGCCAATGAGGAGGCCGCAAGAAAGCTGACTGAGTACAATGCCATGGTCATTGCCATGAGCAAAAAAGTGAATCTCACAGGCATTAAGGATGTGGACGAAAGCCTCATCAAAAATGTCTATGATTCCCTTACCGTATACGATCCTAAATATTTTCCTGCAAAGGGACGGGTCCTTGACCTTGGCACCGGCGCCGGATTCCCCGGCGTGCCCCTGGCCATCCTGCGGCCTGATATGCAGTTCCTTCTGGTGGATTCCATCCAGAAAAAACTGACCTTCATTGAAGACGCCTGCGCCGATCTGGGAATCAAAAACGTGAAATGCCTCCATATCCGGGCAGAAGAGGGAGGACGGAGAAGAAAGACCAGAGAAGCCTTCGATGTGGTCACCGCCAGAGCGGTGAAGGCCATGCCCATCATAGCGGAATGGTCCCTTCCCTTCGTAGCCGTAGGCGGTGTCTTTGCCGCCATGAAAGGCCCCGGCGCCGATGAGGAAATGAAGACGGCAGGCCGGATCCTTCGGGAGCTTCACGGCACACTGGAAGAAAAGAAAGAGCTCACCCTGCCGGGAGGACACCGCCGCACCATCCTTTACATCCGAAAAACAGCGCCCTGCCCGAAAACCTATCCCCGGAAAGTGGGCATTGCAGAGAAAAAACCGGTATTGGGAGAATAGGGGCTGGTGAAACCTGCTCTCCGCTCTCCGCCTGCGGAAACACTATGTATGCTGGACATTATGCTCATTTATCATAAGAAGGATAAACACGTAAACGTCTTGCGCCCCCTTTAGGGGGAGAGGGCCGCGGAGTGGCGAGGGGGTGTACGAGGCTGCAAGCTCCCATGATACTCTATGTGGCGGAGATTACCGAAAGGGAGCTGTAAAATTGCGGCGCCAGCCGCCACCGCAGCTCCCAGCCCAAAGGGCCGTCAGCCTTAGAATCTTAAGAACCTCCGCCTGCGGAGGGGACGTGAACCTTTTCTGCTGCACCCTTCGCATTCTGGACATTTCCTTCCGAAGCCCTTCTGTACAGCCCGCCGCAGGCAGCCATAACCTGCGGCAAAGCCATGCTCCCTTTTTTGATCCTGCGGCGTGAGCCGCAATTTCATATTGCGAACATTGTCTATTTCTTGTATACTATAGAAATGAAAAAGTGACTGGCGGTTAAAAATAGGAATGAGCCAGCAGGCATGGGAGGTTCGCATGGCATTAACGAAAAAAGCGGAAAGAACGAAGGCCAAACTCCTGGCATCAGCAAGAAAGCTGATTGGGGAAAGAGGATTTGACAGGGTTTCCGTGAAAGATATTACAAGGGACAGCGGCGTAGCCAAAGGAACTTTCTATCATTATTTCAAATGCAAGGAAGATGTGGTGGCGGAGCTTTCGTTCCAGTCCAGCCAGACGATTCTGGAAGAGTCCGTCCATTTTGATGGGACGGCGGATGAACGGTGCTTTCACTATGTGACAGCCCTGTGCCGTGATGCGGACTGGGCGGGGGTGCGGCTGGTGTGCCAGTGGATTCGGGAAGCCATGGAATCGGAGGAAGAGGATTCGGAAGCCAAGGCCTGCCTCTACGATATCTACAATGCCATTGTGAAAATCTGCGCCGTGCGCCAGGGCCGGGGCCCGGGGGAACTGACGGAAGATGCCCCCCTGGATACGCTGGCTAAACTGCTGATGAGCCATGTCTTCGGCGCTTTAACTATCTGGTGCATGATGAATGGTTCCTGGAATCTGTCGGAGCAGTCTGTGAAATATATGGAAATCGACATTAAAAACCTTTTCAAGCCCTACATGATAGGGCAATAAAAAGAGGCTGTGAAAAAATGGTCATCATTTCTTCACAGCCCCTTTTCTATTGACCGGGTTCCATAAAAATGGTATATTCATATCATAAGAGACAATAAAGTCTCAAAAGATATAGCAAAGTTTTTAGCAGGAAAGGAGTGTGCCATGCATCTGGAAAGCAGGGAAGAAGAATTGAAAAAACTGGCCCTTGCCTTCTGCACGAATCCCCGCAGGACCGCCGGCGAGCTGGCGGCAGCGGCAGGTATCAGCAAAGCCACCTTCTACCGGGTTTACGGCTCTCGGGAAAACTTGTCCCGTCTGCTCAGCGAAAAGGCACGGGAAAAAGTGTCCTTCCTCATGGAACTGGTGAATGAGGAAAAGGGCGATGCGAAAAGCTATCTTCGGAAAATCATTCGCTGCTGCTGCGATAACAAGGAGTTTCTTATGCTCCTCTGCTACGGCTATGCCACCGGCAGTATCGACAGCTGGTGCCAGGATACCTATACTCGGCAGATGACCGATTTCTTCCTCCGGGGACAGAAATCCGGCACCTTTCGGGTAGATATTCCCGCCTCCGTGATGACGGAGCTTTTTGCAGGAGCCATGTGGTCTCTCTTTGAAGGAGAGTGTCATGGCCGGGTGGCATCTGCCAGCCTGCCGGACTACTGGGAAGCCTTTTTCCTGAAGGGAATTGAAAATCAGTCAGAAAGAGAGGAAGAACATTGAAAGAAGTCAAACCGTCCAAGCGGCCTATACTGGCCTACTACGTCATCATATTCCTGGTGATCATCTTCTTTAACTCCCTCATCATGCCCATGTTCAAGAGCAATGAAGTGAAGAGCGTGGATTATTCCAGCTTCATCACCATGACGGAGAACAAGGAAATCGATAAGGTGCAGGTAGAGCAGGACCAGATTCTTTTCACCAAGAAAGGGGATAAGCAGGCCTATAAAACAGCGCCTATGAATGATCCCCAGCTGGTGGACAGGCTCCATCAATCGGGAGCCGATTTCACCGGCAAAATCACAACCCCCATGAATCCGCTCCTTGACCTGGCCCTCACCTGGATTCTGCCGATCCTCATTTTCTTCGGCATCGGCCATTATATGAACAAAAAAATCATGAAGAACATGGGCGGCCCCGGAGCCATGCAGTTCGGCCTGGGAAAATCGAATGCCAAGATCTTCGTGAAGCCTACGGACGGCATCAAATTCTCCGATGTGGCAGGGGAAGATGAAGCCAAGGACAGCCTGAAGGAAGTGGTGTCCTACCTCCACAACCCCAGCCGGTATAAGGAAATCGGCGCCAAAATGCCGAAGGGTATCCTGCTGGTGGGACCGCCAGGCACCGGCAAAACCATGCTGGCCAAGGCAGTGGCCGGCGAATCAGAAGTTCCCTTCTTTTCCATTTCCGGCTCTGAATTTGTGGAAATGTTCGTAGGCATGGGCGCCGCCAAGGTGAGAGACCTCTTCAAGCAGGCCAAGGAAAAGGCACCCTGCATCGTGTTCATTGATGAAATCGATGCCATCGGCAAGAAGCGCGGCGGCGCCGCCATCGGCGGAAACGATGAAAGAGAACAGACCTTGAACCAGCTGCTCACGGAAATGGACGGATTCGAAGACAATACAGGCGTCATCATTCTGGCAGCTACCAACCGTCCCGAATCCCTGGATCCCGCCCTCACCAGACCGGGCCGTTTCGACCGGCAGGTGCCGGTGGGCCTGCCGGACCTCCAGGGCCGTGAAGCCATCCTCAAGGTGCATGCCAGCAAAATCAAGCATGCCCCCAATATCGACTACAACAAAGTGGCCCGTATGGCTTCCGGCGCTTCCGGCGCTGAACTGGCCAATATCGTGAACGAAGCAGCCCTCCGGGCCGTCCGCGACCACCGCAGCTACGCTACGGAAGAAGACATGGAAGCCTCCATCGAAGTGGTTATTGCAGGCTACGAGAAGAAACATGCCATCCTGTCGGATAAGGAAAAATGCGTAGTTTCCTACCATGAAATCGGCCATGCCCTGGTGGCTGCCCTCCAGTCCCATTCCGCCCCGGTACAGAAGATTACCATTATCCCCCGTACCAGCGGCGCCCTGGGCTACACCATGCAGGTGGACAAAGGAAACCATTACCTCATGACTAAGGAAGAACTGCTGGACCAGATTGCCACTTTGACCGGCGGCAGGGCCGCAGAAGAAGTGGTCTTCCACACCTCCTCCTCCGGCGCTTCCAACGATATTGAAAAAGCCACCAAGCTGGCCCGGGCCATGATTACCCGCTTCGGCATGAGTGACGAATTCGGCATGGTGGCCATGGAAACAGTGACCAACCAGTACCTGGGCGGCGATACCACCTTGGCCTGCTCGCCGGAAACGGCGGCCCGCATCGACCGGGCCGTATCGGACCTCATCAAGACCCAGCACGCCAAGGCAGTGAAACTGCTGGAAGAGAACCGGGCCAAGCTGGATGCCCTGGCCAAGTACCTCTACGAGAAAGAAACCATTACAGGAGAACAGTTCATGCAGATCCTGGAACATGGGGTGCCGGAAGAAAAACCGGCCGCACCGGCTCCGTCCATGGACCTGAACCTGGAAAAATAAAATTCTGTCATATCCCGTGAAAAAAGGGACTGCAGAGAAATGGAAATCATTTCTCTGCAGTCCCTTTTGACTTTGACCCCGTTTCCTACAGGTATGGCTGGCCCATGCGTGCCACCAACAAAGGAAACCCTTCTCGAACCGTTTCCTGCCGGGCGTGGGAAAAAGGACTCACCGAATCATGTGAACTGCCGGTCAATTTGTGGTATAATTGATAAATATTTCATATCTTTTTTACAGATTTCTTATGCGAGGTGCATGGTGAAACAAGTGATTCTATCCGCCCTTTCCTGGGTGATATCCACGTCTCTGGTGATTATGGCGCTGCTCCATGTTGGCGGGGACTTTCCCGACATCCACAGCTACGTACAGCCCCGGCTGGGGGCGGCGCTTCTGGTCTTCTTGATCGTATCCTTCGGTCTCTTTACCGTGATGAACAGGAAATATCTGAAGGCCCTTCTTCCCTGGGCGGTGATTCTGCCCCTTCTCTGGATGGGCACCTTCACCTGGGCCTACGGCTTTGCTTCCCTGCCGGAGAAAAAACACCTGGGCGACTACTACGTGCTGGGGGGCCTCCTCATGGCGCTGCCCTATTTGTATACCGCCCTCACGGCCCGCAGGAAACGGTTCTCCTCCCTGTGGACAGTCATTGCCGGGGTGTATACCTTCTTCATGGTCATTATACCTTTCATCTACATCGGCTACTACGTCCTCTTCGGCGGTGAAATGGATATGTTTGCCATGATGGCCGTACGCTCCACCCACTTGAAGGAAATCAAGGACTTTTTGCGCACCATGGGCTCCCCGGTCCATGCAGTCATGGCAGCGGCAGCTCTTGCCATTGTCATTGCCTGCGCCGTCACCCTCTCCCGGAGCCTTATGAGAAAAGCCAGGACCTTTGAAGGAAACATCTTCCGGGGCAGCGGGAAAGCCTTCCCCATTGGTTTGGCAGTGATTTCCATCCTCTTCTTCGGCGGCTTCTACCGTCAGATTACCCATGTATTTCCTGCCTCCATCATTAAAGCACTGAACTCCTCAGGCAGCGAATTCCAGCTCCTCCAGAAGCTGAACGACAACCTGGACAAGAATGTCAAAACCATGACCTTCATCCCGCCGAATCCGGAAAACGGCATTGACGAAGGCACCCACATCGTCATTATCGGCGAAAGCGCCAATAGGGACCATATGAAGGCCTTCACGCCGGACTATCCCGAAAATACCACCCCCTGGCTTTCGGAAATGGCCAAGTCAAAGGATTTCGCCCTGGGATACAAGGCCTACTCCAATTTCCCCAATACCCTTTTCTCCCTGTCCTACGCCATGACCAGCGCCAACCAGTACAGTGACATGTCCTTTGAAGACGTGGTGAGCATGGTGGACGTGGCCAAAGCCGCCGGCTACCGTACCGACTGGATTTCCTTCCATAACCGGAGCTCCATGTCCAGTGCCGGCGTCACCATGATTGCAGAACGCTGCGACGATTCCTACTGGGAAAAGAACTATGACGGCTACACCCTGGAAGTGCTGAAGAAACTGCCGCCTGCCAAAAAGCGGATCATCTTCATCAACATCGACGGCAGCCACTACACCTACATTGCCCGGGTGCCTGTGAACCTGCGGGACAAACTGGGCATTTCCAAAGAAGATCCCTACCATGACTACGACCTTACCATCGCCTATGACGACCAGGTGATGAAGGACATCTTCGAATACGCCAAGGCCAACCTGAACCTGAAATCTATGATTTACTTCTCCGACCACGGCGAAAATATGAAGCACTACCACACCACCTCCCCCTTCTACTACGACATGGTACACATTCCCTTCTTCGTCTACCTCTCGCCGGACTACCAGGCCGCCCATCCGGAACTCATGCCTGCTCTGAAATCCCATGAGCAGCAGGTCTTCACCAACGACCTGGCCTTCGACACCGTTACCGGCATCTGGCAGGCAAAGACCAACTTCTACCAGTCCAAATACGACTTCTCCTCGAAGGACTACGCCATCAACATGGACAACGCCACCACCTTCGAAAGAAAGAAGAAAATCAAAGACGACCCTGTGTGGCAGGGCAAATAAAAAAAGCAGGAAACCAAATCGGTTTCCTGCTTATTTTATGCCTTGGAAATAGTGAACCATGCCATAACTGTCAGAGGCGTAAGAGCTGTATCCCTGAGCCGGGAGGCGCACATGGACTGATCCTAACCGGCAGGGAAGTCATCCCGAGAGCCTCAAAGCACAGGCCCCGAAAGAACCCCCTTCCAAAGGTAAAAATCTCAGTCTCTTGAAAACAGATCCCTAGTATATACCTTATCCTTTACCGGCAGGAGATCTTCACTTACCCGGTTAGCCAGAATGATGTCCGATGTCTCCCGGAACCCTTCCAGGTCGTGGGTGACAGGCACGCCTTCAAAGGCGTCCTTGTCCAGGGTGGGTTCATAAATGATAAGGTCTATCCCCTTTTCTTTCAGCCTTTCGATGATACCCTGGATGGCGGAAGAACGGAAATTATCACTGCCGCTCTTCATGGTGAGGCGGTAAATGCCCACCAGTTTTGGCGAAAGAGAAGCGATATGGTCTGCAATGTACTGCTTCCTTGTTTCATTGGCCTCCACCACCGCGCGGATCATGGTTTCCGGCACATCCCTGTAATTGGCCAGAAGCTGCTTCGTATCCTTGGGCAGGCAGTAGCCGCCGTAGCCGAAGGAAGGATTATTGTAGAAATCGCCGATGCGGGGATCATAGCCCATGCCCTTGATGATATCGGCGGTATGCAGTCCTTTTTCTTCGGTGTAGGTGTCGATTTCATTGAAATAAGCTACCCGGATGGCCAGGAATGTATTGGAAAAGAGCTTGATGGACTCCGCTTCCGAAGACCCCGTAATGAGCACAGGAATCTCCTCCTTAATGGCCCCCTCCTGCATGAGGGACGCAAAAAGGCGGGCCCCCGAAAGAAGGGATTCCTTTCCTTTCGGAATACCGACGATAATGCGGGAAGGATAGAGATTGTCATAGAGTGCCTTTCCTTCCCGGAGAAATTCCGGCGCAAAGAGGATGGAAAGGGTGGGGTACCTCTCAGAAATCTTCTGGGTGTAGCCGATGGGAATGGTGGACTTGATCACCACCAGTGCCCTCGATTTCACCCGCTGGATCTGGGACAGAATGGACTCCACAGCCCTCGTGTCGAAATGGCCGGTGACATCATCATAATTCGTAGGCGCCGCAATGATGATGAGCTCCGCCTCCCGGTAAGCACTGTCCCCGTCCAGAGTGGCAGTGAGAGAAAGATTTTTATGCTTCAGGTAGTCCTCAATATAGGCATCCGCAATGGGAGACTCCCGGCGGTTCACCATATCCACCTTCTCCGGAATCACGTCCACCGCAGTCACCTCATGATGCTGGGCAAGAAGAATGGCGTTGGACAGTCCCACATAGCCGGTACCGGCAATGGCAATTTTCATAATGTTTCCTCGCTTCTTTAAAAGATTATTTACCTTATTATCCCCTTTCCCCGCCCCCTTTGCG
>ENA-ORSG01001904-ORSG01001904.1-human-gut-metagenome-genome-assembly--contig:-NODE-1904-length-10822-cov-2.484350_pt1 | contig 10822 bp, 10 predicted proteins | sample MGYA00242189_ERZ509156 | MGnify/ENA primary metagenome ERZ509156 (study PRJEB26280, sample SAMEA2338666) | human gut metagenome | biome: human gut; feature: human-associated habitat; material: faeces...
CGGTGACGCCCGCGACGAAGTGCTTGCATGTAAGCCTGGCATTACTGGCTGGTGGGCAGCGACAGATCGCAACGACTCAACGTGGGGGAGCGGTCAGCGTCAGGCACGCGAGCTCTTCTATGTACGACACCAGTCGTTCGGTCTTGACGCTCGCGTGTTTGTAAAGACCTTCAAGGCGATGAGGAAGGGTAAGTAGATGGGTCGCCCCTCATTCAAGGAATCAAAAACAGCCATCGTGATTATTGCCTGGAACTCGGATCATTTCATCGGTGCATGCGTTGAATCGGCGCTTTCTCTAAGATGTCGAACCCTTGATGTTTGGGTTGTGGACAACGGCTCGAGTGACTCCACGCCCGATATTCTTTCAGCTCTTGCTAAGGACGATAAAAGGCTACACGTTATCTCTGCTGGTAGAAATCTCGGTACAACGGTGTCTCGTAACTTAGTTTTGAAGCAGTTGAGCGTTGATACCGATTATATTTGCATTCTCGATTCTGATACCGTCGTGAACCAGTCGGCCTTTGAGTGTTTGGCGGCAGTGCTTTCTGATAGCTCTGTCGGGGTTGTCGGGCCCACGATGATTAACTCCTCCGGCGAGACACAGCTCTCCGGTAGGGCCTTGCCCACTTTGCCTATTAAGCTAGCGAAAGCATTTCCCTTCGGTGAATTTGCACAAAAGGCCGCTGATTTAGAGATTCCAAGTACTTCAGTTGTACGAGGTCTGCAAGACGTTGGCTATTTACTTTCGGCTTGTTGGTTTATACCGCGCGAGACTCTCGAAGTCGTAGGCTTTCTTGATGAAAAGATATTCTATGCGCCCGAGGATGTCGATTGGTGCTTGAGATGTCATGAGTCAGGGCTTCGTGTCGTTCGTTGCTATGAGGCTTACATCGTGCATGAATATCAACGCCTTTCGCACAAAAAGCTTTTTAGTAAAACTAATTTTGAGCATATTAAAGGGCTTTTATATTACTTTGCAAAACATCGTTATCTGATTAAGGCCCCGGAGCTGAAAGGCCCATTTAATGCTTAGTAGGGATCTTATTTTCTTTTACATAGATGCCTTGGGCCGTTCTTGCCTTGGGGGCAATTTATGAAATATCTTTCACGGATTCTCGCGTCAAACCATCGTTCTGATGGAATTCATGTCCTTTGTTATTCTGAAGCTTGGGGACAGGGCGGTGTTGAGACGTTCCTAATGTCGATATTTCGACGTTGGCAGGGTAAGGGGTTCTATTTTACGCTTTTCTCCTGCTGGGACTGGAACCTTGCGCTAGATGCTGAACTCGAGGCATTGGGGATTGATCGTTTCACAGTTTTCCCCGACAGCAAGCCCGGGCAGGTGAAGCGCCTTTGCGAGGGCTCTGCTGCTTTCGGTGCGTTAATCAACGAGATTCGTCCCGACGCCGTCTACGTTAACACCATGAACGGGATGGGCTTCCTTTATTCCGAGGTCGCACAGAAACACGGCGTTCCTGTGCGAGTGGTGCACTCGCACAACTCGGCCTTCGGGTCAGGGCAGGCTGTCGTCAAGGCCGTCATGCACAGCTTCGGCAGGGCCGCGTTCGGCGGTAGCGCCACTGTTCGCCTCGCCTGCTCCGCCGACGCAGGGCATTACCTCTTCGGTGCCCGCCCCTTCGAGGTCGTGAACAACGGCATCGACACTTCGCGCTTTGCCTTCGACCCTGCTGCTCGCACCGAGATTCGCTCGCGTTTCGGCATTCCACAAGACACGGTACTGTTCGGCAGCGTGGGTCGCATCGCAGAGGCGAAAAATCCACTTTTCCAGATAAGGACTTTCGCCGAGGTCTTACGCGCCGTGCCCGGTGCTTACTACCTGATGGTGGGTGACGGCGATATGAAGGGTCAGGTTAAAGCGTTGATTCGGGAACTCGGTATCAATGACAGAGTGATCATGCCTGGCTACCTTCCCGATCCCGCCCCCGTTTACTCAGCCCTCGATTGCTTCCTTATGCCCTCCTTATTCGAAGGTCTTGCCATTGTGTGCATTGAGGCTCAATGCGCGGGATGCCGCATTGTGTGCTCCGAGGCTCTCCCTCCTGAGGCCCATGTATCTGATGCCGAGGCCTTGCTGCCGCTTTCCGCCGGTGAGCGAGCATGGGCTGAGAAGGCAGTCGAGATGTCGTACATGGATGTTGACAGGCCTGCGTACGCTGCGTCGGTGCGTGAGGCAGGCTTCGATGCCGATGACACTGCTCGAATAGTTGCTGGAGTTCTAATAGGAGGTAAAAATGCCTAATTATTTGACCCCAAACGAAGTTAAGGCAGAGGAGCTCGCAATGCTTGTCGAGTTCGGGGACCTCTGCAAGAGGGAGGGGCTTAGATACTCGCTCGCTGGCGGCACGCTGCTGGGTGCGGTGCGTCATAAAGGATTCATCCCTTGGGACGATGATATCGATGTGTCCATGCCACGTCCCGATTTTGATAGTCTGGTCGCACTTGCGCGCTCAGGGGCTTTGCCGATAAACCGTTCACTTGAACCTTATTCGGGCAACTGGGGACATCCGGTTTTTCTGAAATACATTAATCGCAATATCGCTGTGGATGCCCATTACGAGAACGGGGAAGGCTTTCTCTGGATGGACGTTACTCCCGTCGAGGGGCTTCCCGCCGACGAGAAAGAGCTTGCTCGCATATACAAGCGAGCTGGTAGGCTCCAACGGATTCTCATGTTCTGCAAAGCAGACTCTAAGGAAGGAAAGACACGGCTGAAACGCGCTTTTAAGCGACTATTTGTGCCTGTTGCAAATGCTGTAGGGGCTTTCGACCGCTCGCTCTCCAAGCTGGACGATCTGGGAAGGGGATGCGTTTTCGGGAGCACCCCTTGGGTTGGCTGCACAGTATGGGGTCTATACGGAACGGGCGAGCGATACTCCTACTCGGGCTGGGAAGAAACTGTTCAACTCGAATTTGAGGGACAGAAGCTTAACGCGATTTCCTGCTGGGATGCTTATCTTTCGGGTCTCTACGGCGACTATATGCAGCTGCCACCCGAGGACAAGCGCATAACGCATGAGATTAAGGCATGGAGAACCAATGATACTGAAAAATAAAGATACCTCAGTGACCGCCGTAATATTCGCCGGCGGTGTCGGGACGAGAATGCATTCGAAGGACCTTCCGAAGCAGTTCCTTCGCATACATGGCAAGCCGATAATTGCGTGGACTATAGGCGTCTTCGAGAAGACACCTTGCATCGACAATGTCGTTGTTGTGTGCAATGCCAACTGGCTCGACTACTGCCAAAGCATTATTAGCGAGTTCAGTCTGAACAAGGTAAGAGCCGTTGTCGCTGGTGGCGAGACGGGTCAGCTCTCCATCCACAACGGCCTTTTGTCCGCAGCGAAACTATCCGACCCGAAGAAGACGGTAGTACTCATTCACGATGGCGTTCGTCCTCTCATCGATGCAGGCACCATCGAGCGCAACGTGGCCTCGGTGGAGGAGTTTGGCTCCTCCATCACATGCGTTAAGGCGAAGGAGACTATCTTGGTTAAAGCCGACGACGGAGTAGAGATCGTCCCACGTGAGAACGTGTTGCTGGCTCGTGCCCCGCAGGGATTCTGGTTGAGCGACATCCTGGCCGCACATAAAATGGCACTTGACGCGGGCGAAACTGGCTGCATCGACTCTGCAACAATGATGAAAGCGCAGGGAAATGACTTACACCTAATCGTTGGGCCCGATGAGAACATAAAGATAACCACTCAAGACGACTACTATTCGATGCGCTCCATCCTTGATTCACGCGAGAACAACCAGCTATATGCAGAGGGGGAAGATGAATAATGGGTGCATACGGGATAAACAACACCCTTGAGGCAGACTTCGCAGGAATAGATCGTGAGCTGATCGCCACCTTATCGGGTAAAGTCCTTGCCGTCTCCGGCGCCACAGGGTTCTTGGGGTCCCTGCTCGCTCGTCTCGTTATTTGGGCCAACGACAAGCTAGGATTGGGCACGAGACTAATCTTGTGTGTTCGTAACGCCGCTAAACTCGACGTCATCATGCCCGGAATTGCCGCTAGGGAGGATGTTACTGTCGCAGTAGTTGATTTCTCCGAGCCTTGTGCGGCTCTCAGCATAGACTTCGACTGTCTTGTCCACACTGCCGCCATTACCACTTCGAAGGTTATGGTTGAGCGTCCTGCAGACGTAATTAACATTATGATCAACGGCACGAGATGGGCACTCGAAAGTGCATGCATGAATTCGAAGTCGAAAGTACTCTTCTTATCATCCATGGAGGCCTGTGGTAGCTTTGACGATGCCGTGGACGTATACGAGGGTACGATGGGTGCTATCGATATGGGCTCGGTACGATCTTGCTACCCCGAGGGCAAGCGGCTCGGAGAACTGATGTGTCTTGCTTATGCAAAGCAATTTGGCATCAACGCCGTGGCTGGGCGACTCGCCCAGACCTTCGGAGCGGGGATTCTGCCGACCGAAGGTCGCGTCTTCAAACAGTTTGCCTCGAGTGCCATGGCTGGTGAGCCAATCGTGCTCCATACGGACGGGATGAGCGAAGGCAATTACGTGTATTCGACCGACGCTCTCTCAGCTATTCTTTTGCTCTTATCCAAGGGCATCTCTGGGGAGACCTACAACATTGCGAATGAGGCATGCCACTCAACGATCCGCGGCATGGCAGAGATGGTGGCAGAAAGATTCGGAGGTGACCATTGTAGCGTTGTAATCGAAGGAAAAGACTCCTCACAGTTCGGATACGCTGCACCTACGAAGATGACGTTACGCTCGAACAAACTTCGCGCGCTTGGTTGGGAACCGAAAGTTAATTTAGAAGAATCTTACCGCAGATTGATTGGTTTTTTAGCTGATAGTAACAGCAATTGTTAGCTAATCTAATTTAACTGTTTATAACAGTTCCAGCTGTGTTTTCGGTTCCGGACGCCATTAGTGTCCGGAACCCGGTATTGTTTAAAATTGGGATCTTAATGATAAGCACTATGAAATCCAATAAACCTCGTGTTTTAGTTTCAGGAGTTGGGACACGTTTTGGTGGTACTGAGACCGTAGTGAGCCGCTATATTGGCGCTTTGTCTGAAAAATATGCTTTCGACACTATTAGCTCAAGACCATATCAACAAGTCGAGTACTCAATGGGAGACAATAGAATCATCAATATACCGGGGTGGAAAGAAAATCCCATTGAACATATAACCCGACTTCGCCGCTTATTTTACGGGCATGGAACTGAATACTGTGCTTTTTGGCATAATGCAAACTCTTATTGGAATATTGAAACAATTGAGCTTGCGGCTAAGGCAAATATTCCTGTTAGGATTTGTCATTATCATTGTTCACAAGCACTGGGCGGGCCAGCGAAAAGGTTTTCCACCTGGGCACTTAGAAAACATGTTGCGAATTTAAGCAATGTTTTACTCGCCTGTTCCCAGGAGGCTGGGGAATACGCGTTCCCTGGTCATACTTTTGACATTTTAAATAATGCTTTTGATGTTTCCTTATTTTCATATCAGGAAACAAACCGTCTTTCAGTTCGAGCTGAACTTGGTTTAAGGGATAGTTTCGTCATCGGCCATGTTGGACGGCTTTCATCAGTGAAGAATCAGATATTGTTGGTTCGTTCTTTACCCGAAATTATTAAATTTAGAGCTAATGCAATGCTGGTGCTAGTGGGTGAGGGCCCCTCAAAAGAATTGATCATGGAAGAGGCGCGATCTCTTGGTGTCGAAAGCCATTTGGTTCTTACGGGGCCTCGCATGGATGTAGCCTCTCTTCTGTCCGCATTTGACGTGTTTGCTTTTCCCTCGGTATTCGAAGGGCTCGGCATGGCTGCGGTCGAGGCGCAAGCAAATGGATTGCCCTGTGTGATTTCTGATCAGGTGCCTCGAGCTGTTGCCGTCTCAGACTCAGTTTGTTTTCTACCTCCAGAAAACCCCTCTTTGTGGGCTGACGCGCTCTGTGCCTTTGATCGTTCTTCCTTTTGCCTCAAACCAAAATTAATAAATAGATTCGATATCAATAAAGAGTCATTAAAACTTGCGGAATATTTCAAAGGCTCCAAGCCCGGATTCGGTGACTAGGATACATCATCATCCTTAGACCTTCTTGCATTAGAACTAAGCGGCAAATTAAATAATTTTGCATTGCATATTATGCCGGTCTGTAATTTGAGCAGTTCTTTTTGAAACAGGTGATTTAGATTGTCAAGGTTAAAGGTCGATGAAGCTCTATATTACTTTGCATTTGCCATCTTCTCTATTCAATGCGCAATCGAACGTACGACATTTACTGAGATTCTTTTCATCCCAATAGATGAATTTACTTCACTTACTCAGGCTCTCATAGTATTCTCTCTCATCTCGAAATACATCATGCAGAGAGCATCATTTAAATGCTGGGCATTCTCGTTAGCAATTGTTCTTATAAGCTTCATTTCCTGGCGTCAATCGGGTGAAAGCTCGTTATTTTGGGCTTCTATATTTATAGTCTGTGCAAACAACGTAAGGATCCGACCCCTTGCAAAAATTGCATTAACCGTATCCTTTGCCACTCTTATTATCACAATATTATCTGCCGGTTTCGGAGTTATCGAGAATAAAGTATTTGTTCGCGGTGGAATCACTCGATATGCCCTGGGATTTAACCATCCGAATGCATTAGGCCTATATCTCTTTAATGCGTGCGTTGCTTTTTCCGCGCTTCGCTTCGGCAAGAATCCTATACCCGATTTCGGTTTAATTGCTGTTTCTATTTTAATCAATTTAACTTTTGCCGACTCACGAACTTCTGCACTCCTCTTAGTTTTACTGGCAATATTCTTGACCATTTTTTTCTTTGTGAGAACAGACAGATTGCGTAAAAAGGTATTAACCTATTTCCTTGTGGCTGTATTTATAGTTATTATCGTAAGTGCATACTTAATGATTGCCTATGATCCTTCCAATCCTATTCAATTTGAACTTAATAAACTGCTTTCTGGTAGGCTGAGGCTTGCAAATGGTTATTTCGAAATGCAGCCGATTACTTTGTTTGGATCAGATTTCTCCGGCTTACCACCAATCTATTGGGAGAATGGTGTTCCGTCTGCATTTGTTGTGGACAACGCTTGGTGCCATCTATTGCTTAGGTTTGGCTTGATACCAGCATTCTGTTTTTTGTTCGGCTATATCGCTATCTTAATCAAGGCTGTACGTCAAGGTTGGTGGAATTCAATCTTCTTCGGGCTTGTCCTGATGAGCATTTATGGACTGTGTGAAACGCTTGGTATCCATTTCGAATGCAATTATTTCTTATTCGCTGTTGGAGCTGAACTACTCTATACAAACGTTTTTATGAGCGAAAAGTCATCAGCGACGGGCCGTTCATATTCATATTTCGAGATTGGTAACAATTGTGTCTAGCATCAATACCCGCAAGTCGGACATTGTTTGGAATTATATTGGAACGATTGTTTCGATGGCGAGCGGCTTCGTACTTCTCCCGCTGCTCATGCATTTCCTTTCTAGCTCTGAACTTGGCCTTTGGTATGTATATGTAGCATTATCCAACTTTGCCATGCTATTTGAGTTTGGCTTCAACCCAACTTTTGCTCGAAACATAGTCTATGTGATTAGCGGAGCACGACATCTATCCATTGAAGGCTGCGACATAAAATCAGTTCAAGAGGGTATCGATTGGCATCTCCTGAACACTGTAATAAAGGCTTCAAAAGTTATATATGCAATCCTCGCTGTTGTAGTTTTAGCTCTGCTCTCGACGATAGGCTCTCTGTACATATCGTTTGTGGCTTCTGGAATGGGTTCATTCGATATTTGGGTCTCCTGGGGTCTATTTTGCGCATCAGTGTTTCTTAACCTTTATTTTCTATGGTCGATTACTGTTCTTCGCGGATACGGCGATATAGCTGGCGAGAATAAGGCAGTCGTTATCGGAAGAGCGGCTCAGCTATCCGTTAGCGCCATACTGCTGCTATTGGGTTACGGTCTTGTTGGCGCAGCAATCGGATATCTTGCTAACGCTATACTGCTTAGGCTTTCAGCTGTAGTCATGCTCAGGAAGCATAAGGAGATCGAGAAGGGGAGACATTCAGACACGATGCCGGTAGAGGCATCGTCGATCCGAGAAATTTTCCTTACTATTTTCCATGTAGCATGGCGAGACGGCCTCGTGCAACTTGCGGTATACGCCTCGACCCAAGCCATGAGCATTCTAAGTTCGATTTTTCTTGGGCTAGCCGAGACGGGTACATATTCAATCCTTCTTCAGTTTGCAAACGCCATTTATAATTTTGCATCAACGTATCCAAAGTCTTTCTTTCCGGCGATGCAATCTGCTTTCGCAGGGGGAGACATGGAGAGGCAGAGAGAATATGTCTCCACAGGCATCGTAGGTTACTGGGGTCTGTTCGCTATCGGGACTGCTGGTGTTTACATTTTCGTTCTTCCCCTGCTACCCCTCTTTAAGCCCAACGTTTCCGTTGATTACGGTCTATTTCTGGGCATGTGTCTCTACCTCGCGCTGCTTCAGCAGCATTCAATCTTCTGCAATTACATAATAAGCATGAATGAAATACCGTATATGTGTGGTTACATCGCTGCGGCGGCACTCGGCACCGTGCTTGTTTGCCTTATGTGCGGGGTCTTCGATATGGGCGCTTGGGGAATTGTTCTGGGTCAGGCCTTCTCCCAAATTGTTTACAACAATTGGAAGTGGCCTATGTATCTTTGCAATAAATTGAATATGACTTACCGTGGTATCGTTGTTGAAGGCATTCGCAACTGGAAGGGAAAGCTCACGCGGAACAGACGGTAGCCGCATCTCGCCTCGTTGTGATTTGCCTATCGTTGAGGTACATAACTCAAAGCATTAGCCGGTATTCAAATAACTTTATTAACCAGCCTTAAACTAGGGTCAAGTTTGCGACTGTACAGAATAAGATTTGCGATTCATGATAGGTGCGCAATACGGCTAACTTCACATCAAGCGTTCTGCCAATTTCTCGAAAGCACCCATTTGGTTTGAGTAAGAAGTTTAAGCGAGTTTCTTTTTTAATCAACAGCAAGCCCGTTAAGTCGTGCCCCGAAAATTGCTTTGTCTTAGGTACAAGAAATATCCGAATAATTAATTTAATTAAGGAAGAATGGATATAACTGTGGCTTCGACTCATAAAACAGCTAAGGTTAACTATCCAAATTTGGATCTCATGAAGTTCTTTTTGGCCTTGCTTGTAGTTGAGATTCACACAAGGCCATTGAAGTGCTTTTATTTTGCAGAAACCCTGATTGAAGGGATTGATGTGCTGGCCGTACCCCTCTTTTTTCTCGCGTCCGGCTTTCTTTGTTTTCGAGATCTTAACTATGCATCCTTTGGCGTTGTTATTTCCGCTGGCACTGAACGCGTCCGCAATACCATTATTAAATTATTGCGCTTGTATTTGATATGGACTCTTCTCTATCTTCCCCTCACCATCTTCGGCAATGTGCTTCTCGGTAAAAACCTTCTTCATGGTTCTTTATCCTTCATCCGGGGAACTTTGTTCGTAGGGGAGAATTATTATTCGTGGCCTTTATGGTATTTGCTGGCGAGCATCGTTGGTTTCACGCTTGTCTTTATTTGCCTTCATAGGGGGGGGTGGCGGTTTAAGCACATAATTCCATTTTCCCTAATCTTATTACTCCTTGGCTACGGTATTACTTACGTGCAGGGCTGGGATGGAGCTCCGGTGTATTTAGCGGTTCCGATTAGGATTTATTGTCGCGTGTTCGGCAGTTCTCGCAACGGTCTGTTTGAAGGGTTTTTCTATATTGCTGTGGGTGCAGCACTTGGTTTGAAATGGGATCAACTGAACAGAGTCCCATTGTTACTTGAATTTGCAGCTGTTGCGTTTGGGCTCGCTGGCACATATTTGGTGAGCAACGACGCGCATCTGCCATTCTGCGCAATTGCAAGCATTGGTTTGTTTTTACTATCAGTCCGCAGGTACGGCGTGAACTTGAATTCTTGTGCGCTAGCGCGCCGTATGAGCACAATTATTTACCTTGTGCATATGTATTTCGTTGTCGTGTTTGTCTACGGAATCTGCGGACAATCAAATCCAGATCTGTATGCGAGTAACGTAAATCGCCCGTTGTTGTTTCTTTTTACTCTGAGTGGTTCAATTATAGTTTCTACCTTAGTAATCGGCGTTTCAAAGAGGATGCCGATAATTAAAGCGGCCTTTGGAATTTAATTAGGGGTATCTCTCATGCATCCTCCGCCCGTAGGAAATAGGCGAGCACTTATCTCTTATGAATTCACTTGGCTGATACCTACAAAGCTGCTCGTGTAATTCCGTTTCCCAATCAAGCTAATACGAGCGAAGCGCAAGCCGCTATGTAGATCGCCCCCCAGCAACGAAATTCCTAAACTCGAGTGATTCGTTGCTGGGGGGCGATCTAATATTTTCTTTATGAAGACCGAGAAAGGGATGCCAAACCCCCAGGTAGTCGTATGGCGGTGTAAATGCTGTGACAATCCTCCGTCCAGACGTTGGAGGTCCATTTACCTCGATTTATATCGCGACTAAATTAAAATTTTACCGATCTTTAGCGAGAATGGCAAAAGCCAGGAACATATCTGCCCTTGCGGACCGGGTCTCTTGGTCGTCACTGCACATACGCGCGACGCATCCTAGCGAAGCTCACTCAAACTCAATTCTCAATGCGAAGACATACGTTGCGGAAACTTTTAGAGAGAATAGCCCATAGGCATCAATGCTCATCCCAGGACGCGTAGAGGTGCACGGTTCCCGACCAGGCGCTCCAGCCGGTCTCCCACCC
>ENA-ORSG01001905-ORSG01001905.1-human-gut-metagenome-genome-assembly--contig:-NODE-1905-length-10818-cov-14.536932_pt1 | contig 10818 bp, 10 predicted proteins | sample MGYA00242189_ERZ509156 | MGnify/ENA primary metagenome ERZ509156 (study PRJEB26280, sample SAMEA2338666) | human gut metagenome | biome: human gut; feature: human-associated habitat; material: faeces...
GCCACGCACCGAGATTCTTCACTGCGTTCAGAATGACAGAGTCAAGGGGCCATCCAACGACCGGTGCTGCCTCAATTTCTTCCCGCCTCCCCTTTGAACCTTACGAACCTTCCGGCCAAAGGCCAATCAATCCTAAGAAGCTTCACGCCCGATAAGGTGTTTCCCTTTATTAGCGGATGATTCCCGAAGATATCCTATTTCTTTGGTTTATGTTAAAATAGAATGCATAGGTAACCCGGGATGGGTATACCGGGAGGTGTATATGTTAATTCAATGGTTCCCAGGCCACATGACGAAGACGAAGCGGATGATCGAGGATCATCTGAAGGCGGTAGATGTGGTGGCTGAGCTGCTGGATGCGAGGATTCCTGCTTCCAGCGCCAATCCTATGGTAGAAGAGCTGGTGAAGGGGAAACCCCGGATTGTCATACTGAACAAGGCGGATCTGGCGGATCCGCGGCAGACGGATCGGTGGGTTTCTTTCTACAGGAAGAGAAATATCCCTGTGGTGCCTATGAGTGTAGGCAACGGAAAGAATAAAAAGAAGCTTTTGTCTCTTATTCGGGAGACGGCGAAACCGATTTTGGACAAGTGGTACAGGAAAGGGCTGAAGAACCGGTCGGTGCGGCTCATGATTCTGGGTATTCCCAATGTAGGAAAGTCGTCGCTTATCAATTTTCTGGCAGGCACGGCTGCGGCCAGAACGGCGAATACGCCGGGCCATACTCGGGGGAAGCAGTGGGTCCGTCTGTCGGAGGGACTGGATCTTCTGGATACACCGGGGGTGCTGTGGCCCAAGTTTGATGACCAGACTGCGGCCCTTCGCCTGGCGGCCACCGGGGCCATTGCAGGGGATGTGTTCAACCCCGACGAGGTGGTGCCGGTGCTTCTGTCGTCTCTGGCGGAAACGGAACCGCAGGTTCTGAAGGAGGTTTACCGCATCGATGATGTAAACCAGGATCCCCAGCTGCTTCTGGAGGCAGCGGGGCGAAGAAGGGGATGTCTTCTTCCCGGAGGGGCCATCGATTATGACCGGGCGGAAACAGCGGTGCTTCACGATTTCCGCAGCGGAAAGCTGGGGAAGATTACCCTGGATCCGGTGCCGGAGGAGGAGCCATGACGATTTCTGAAATCCGGGAGATCCTGAAAAAGGATGATGTGCCGGAGGAGGTATTAAAGGAAATCCTTTCCGATGAGCGTAAGGGGGTCAGGGATCTGGCTGCTTCCTATATGCGCCGGCTGGAGCGGGAAAGCAGGGAACGCATGCGGGTAGAGGCTCTCTATGAGGTGGAGAGCGAATTTTACAAAAGAGGCATGACCCATATCGTTGGTATTGATGAGGTGGGAAGAGGCCCCCTGGCCGGGCCGGTGACGGTGGCGGCGGTAATTCTGAAACCCCATTGGTTTGCACCGGGCCTGAACGATTCCAAAAAAGTAACGCCAAAGCACCGGGAGGCGCTTTCTGCAAGGATTCATGAGGAAGCGGTGGACCTGTCTATCGTGAGCATGCCGCCTTCGGAAATCGACGCGGTGAATATTTACCAAGCCACCATGGAGGCCATGTACCAGGCGGTGAAGAATCTTCATGTGAAGCCTGACGCCGTCATTGTAGACGCCATGCCTCTCCATTTCCCCTGTCCCACCATTTCCATGATTCATGGCGACGCCAGAAGCGCTTCCGTAGCGGCGGCGTCCATTGCAGCCAAGGTGTACCGGGATCACCTGATGGATGAGTACGACAAGAAATACCCGGGATACGGCTTTGCCCAGAATAAGGGCTACGGCACAGCCGAGCATATCGAAGCGCTCCACCGGCTGGGGATTACGCCTATCCACAGGAAGAGTTTTGAGCCCGTGAAGACCATGATTTATGAGGGCTGGTAATAGAGGAGGAAATGTATGAAACAATGTATGGACGCAGACAATCTTCACCGAAGACTTAAGAAAATTATCGGCCAGGTGCAGGCCATCGACCGCATGGTGGATGAAGATGTACCCTGTGAAGACATTATTACGCAGGTGAATGCAGCAAAATCGGCTCTTCACAAGGTGGGGCAGATCATTCTGGAGGGCCACCTGCAGCACTGCGTCAGGGATGGTATCGAGCAGGGAGATGCGGAAGAAACCATAGCGAAATTTGCGAAAGCCGTGGAGCGGTTCTCCAATATTATTTAAGGAAGTACTGATTAATTCATAGAGTTTTCTTTTATAAGAATTTTTATGCACTGTTTCGTCATGGGCTTCCTTAAATAGCTCGCTATTCGCGTCAGCCCATTCCTCGCATTGCATAAAAATTCAAGAATAAAAGCAAACAATGATTTAATCAGCGCTTCCTTAAACTTTTCCGCTCTTCAGGAAGCGAAATCGCAGTAGGAGCATTTCAGAGATCAAAGCAGGAAGCCCGTGAATCAGCAATTTCCTAAGAAGCTCTTATGCGAAATCGTATCAATAAATAGAGATAGATGAATAAAAATTATATGCATATTAGGCTGCATTAGAACTATCTTTTACATATCCGCTTTTGTTGTCACTGGACTTCTGTGGTGTTACAATTTTAATTGCGGTATAAGTTTTAGTGTGCCGTTTGTAATGCTTGGAGGCTTTTTTGTATCCTGTGAATTTAAAAATGAAGGGACTTCCCTGTCTTGTGATTGGCGGAGGGCATATTGCTGTCCGTAAGGTGAAGAAGCTGCTTCTGGAAGACGCAGAGGTAACTGTGCTGGCTCCGGAAATTACGCCGGAACTGATGCAGTACTTCAGGGAAAAGCGGATTTCCTGGCAGCAGGCTTCCTACCGGAAAGGGGACGCGAAGGGGTATCGCTTTGTGGTTACTGCCTGCGGTATCCGCCAGGTGGCGGAGCAGGTGCATGAAGAGTCCCTTCTTCAATCCTTTTTGTATAATGCGGCGGATTTTCCGCCTTTGGGGAACTGTTCTCTACCGGCCGCTTTTGAAACGGGAGGCATTCACTTTGCCATTTCTACCGACGGAAGGTCGCCGGCCATGGCGAAATATGTGAAGAACTGGCTGAAAGGCAGGATTCCTCCTGCTTTTGGTGTGTGGCTGGACAAGGCGGCCCTTCTCCGGGAGGAGCTCAGGAATGAAATCGCTGACAGCCGGGATCGGGAACGTTTCTGGCATATGGTATTTGACGATGAGATTATGAATCTTGTTATTACAGGGAAATTAGACGAAGCAGAGGAGCGTGTGCGTAATGCAGTTGGTTGTTTTAGGTCTGAATCATAAGACCGTTTCCGTAGACATACGGGAGCAGTTTGCTATTTCTGAAGAAAGCGCCAGGAGCGGTCTTCGCCATCTGGATGAACAGGAGGGGATCGAGGAAGCGGTGGTTCTTTCCACCTGTAACCGGACAGAAATCTATGCGGTGCTGAAAAACGGCGCTGCCAGAAAGACGCTCTACCAGTTCTTCCTGGCCCTTTCGGGAAACAGCGAGGCGAAGAAGGAATATTTCTTCTATTTTGAAGGGGAAGCCTGCATCCGCCATCTTTTTGAAGTAGCATCAGGGCTGGATTCCATGGTCATCGGTGAAAGCCAGATCCTGAACCAGATTAAAACGGCCTATACCATGGCTCTTTCTGAAAAAGCTACGAAAACCATTCTGAATACCCTTTTCCATCGGGCCATTACCACGGGGAAACGGGTGCGCACGGAAACCCGTATTTCCTACAGCGCTGTGTCCGTGAGCTACGCTGCCGTCAAGCTGGCTGAAAAGATTCTGGGCGGCCTGGACGACCGGACGGCCATGGTTTTCGGCGCCGGGGAAGCAGCGGAGCTTCTGGTGAAGAACCTCATGGGCAAGGGCCTGAAGAAGGTGATCGTCACCAACCGCCACATGGATAAGGCGGAAGACCTGGCTTTGAAAATCCACGGGGAAGCGGTACCTTTCCACAGTGCCCTGTCCCATGCCGACGATGTAGATATTATCGTCACCGCCACCGGCGCTTCCCAGTACATTGTGAAAGCCTGGGATGTAAGGAATCTCATGATGCGCCGGGGCAGCCGCCCTCTGGTGGCCATCGACATCGCCGTGCCCTGCGATATTGAGCCGGAAGTGGGAAATATCCGGAATGTGACCCTTTACAATATCGATGATCTCCAGGAAATCGTGGCCAATAACATCCGTTTCCGCGAAGAGGAAGCACAGCGGGCGGAAGTCATCGTACAGGAGGAAATCGAATCCATTGAGGATCGCTTCAAATATTTAAGCACCCGTCCCGTTATGGTATCCCTGTCCGATAAGGCAGAGGAAATCCGTCAGCGGGAGCTCCGCCACGGCCTCTCTAAAATTGAAGGACTCACCGATGAGGATAAGAAGGTACTGTCCCACATGACCCATATGATTGTGCGGAAAATCCTTCGGGAACCCATGATTCATCTGAATGAATACGCCGGCACGGAATGGGAGTCGGAGGATAAGTCCGCCGTTGCCCGCCTGTTCAAGCTGGATGTAAGAAAGGGGCAGGAACTTGAAAAATAAAATTACCATTGCCACCAGGGAAAGCCTTCTGGCTCTCTGGCAGGCCCATTATGTGGAAAACCGTCTGAAAGAACAGTATCCCGGTCTTTCGGTGGAGCTCCTTCCTGTCACCACGAAGGGAGACCAGATTCTGGACAGGCCGCTGGTGGAAATCGGAGGCAAGGGCCTTTTCATTAAGGAACTGGAAGTGATTCTTCTGGAGAAAAAGGCGGATATTGCAGTCCACTCCCTGAAAGATATGACCGCTAAATGCCCTGATGGGCTCACCATTGCGGCAGTCACCAAAAGGGAGGACCCACGGGACGCCTTCGTTTCCAATACCTTTAAATCTCTGGATGAGCTGCCTCGCGGCGCCAGAGTGGGCACATCCAGCCTGCGCCGCCAGGCCCAGCTTCTCCATTGGCGGCCGGACCTTACCATCCGCTCTCTTCGCGGCAATGTGCAGACAAGGCTGCGCCATCTGGATGAGGGGGATTTTGACGCTGTCATTCTGGCAGCGGCGGGCCTCAAGCGGCTGGGACTTGGAGACAGGATCACTTCCTATATTTCTACGGAAGACAGCATTCCTGCTGCCGGCCAGGGCGTCATGGCGGTGGAAGCCAGAAGTGATGACCGGGAAACCCTGGACCTTCTTTCTTTCCTCCATGACGAGGAAGTCGCTTCCTGTATCCGTGCTGAACGGTCCTTCCTGGCCAGGGTAGGGGGCGACTGCAAGGTGCCGGCCGGCATTTATGCGGTGCCGGAAAAGGGACATATATCTGTGAAGGCTTTTATTGCTTCCCCTGATGGAAAGAAACTGTATCGGGGCAGCACGGAAGGTCCCATTTCCCAGGCGGAAGACCTTGGCAGCGCTATGGCCGGCAGGCTTCTTGACGAAGGCGGCCGGGCAGTGCTGGAAAAACTGCAGAAAATCTGACAAATGAATTGAGGAGAATAATTGAGGAGAATATACATGAAACAAGGGAAAGTCTATTTAATCGGCGCAGGCCCAGGAGATCCGGAACTTTTGACACTGAAAGGGAAGCGGTGCCTGGAGGAAGCGGATGTCATCGTAGGAGACTACCTGGCGGACAAGCGGCTCCTTCGGTATGCCCGGCCCGATGCGGAGTATGTGTACGTGGGCAAGAAGGCCGGATGCCACACCATGAAGCAGCATGAAATCAGCCTCCTTCTGGCGGAAAAGGGAAAGGAAGGGAAGATTGTGGCCCGCCTCAAAGGCGGGGATCCCTTCGTTTTCGGCAGGGGAGGAGAGGAAATCGAGGTGCTTCGCGAGGCGGGCGTCCCCTTTGAAGAAGTGCCCGGCGTGACCAGCGCCATTGCAGCGCCGGCTTATGCAGGCATTCCGGTGACCCATCGCGGCGTGGCTGCTTCCTTTGCGGTGATTACCGGCCATGAGGATCCCAATAAGGACAGGTCTTCCATTCACTGGGACAAACTGGCCGGCGGCGTGGATACCCTTATTTTCCTTATGGGCGTAGGCCATACTGCTCTCATTGCTTCCCAGCTTATGAAGTACGGAAGAAGCGCCGATACACCGGCCGCTTTTGTCCGCTGGGGCACCCGTCCCTACCAGGAAACCTATACCACCACCCTGGGAAAGGCAGCAGAAGATGTGGTTAAAATGGGAATCAAGCCGCCGGCTGTCTTTGTGGTAGGCAATGTGGTGAAGCTGAGAGAAGAAATGCGGTGGTTTGACAACCGTCCGCTCTTTGGGAAACGAATCATTGTCACCCGTTCCCGGAGCCAGGCTTCCCGGCTGGTGACCGTACTGGACCAGAAGGGCGCTGAAACCTTGGAAATCCCTACCATTGCCATCAGGGATCCCTCTGATGATTTCAAAGGCATGGATGAAGCGCTGGACCGTCTGGAAATGTATGACTGGCTTATTTTTACCAGCCAGAACGGGGTAGATTCCTTCTTCCGGCGTCTCTACCAGTCCGGCCGGGACACCCGGGCCCTGGGCCACATGAAAATCGGGGCCATCGGACCGGCCACTGCCCGCCAGCTCACCCGTCACGGCCTTCATGCCGACTGCGTGCCGGCAAAGTACAAGGCGGAAAACCTGCTTTCCGAGATGAAGCCTCTCCTGAAAGGCTATGAAAAGGTGCTTATCCCCCGGGCCAAAGTGGCCAGAAGCGTCCTTCCCGAAGGCCTTCGGGACCTGGGATGCCGGGTGGATGTGGTGGAAGCTTACCGCACGGAAGCGGACACCGCCCATAAGGAAGAGCTGCTGGACGTGCTGGAGCATCACGGAGCTGATATCATCACCTTCACCAGCTCCTCCACCGTGTATAACCTCATGAACCAGATCGATGGAAGGATGGATCTTCTGAAAGGCGTTACCTTGGCATGCATCGGACCCATTACCGCCGCTACATGCCGTAAATATAATCTGGAACCATCTATCATTTCTGATATCTATACGATTGATGGCCTTGTCAATGCAATTGAAAAAGGAGTCGAAAAGAAATGAAATTAAACACACTTCGTCCAAGAAGACTGAGAAGAACGGAAGCCATCCGCTCCATGGTCAGGGAAAACTCCCTGGAACTCAATGATTTCGTCTATCCGATTTTCGTAGTGCCCGGCACCAACGTGAAGGAAGAAATCCCCAGCATGCCTGGACAGTACCACCTTTCTGTGGATAATGCGGTGAAAGTGGCGGAAGAAATTTACAAAATGGGCATTCCGGCAGTGGAAGTCTTCGGCCTTCCGGAATACAAGGACGACATTGGCTCCTCTGCCTGGGATATGAAGAGCCCCGTGCAGCGGGCTATCCGGGCCATCAAGGAAGCGGTGCCGGACCTTGTCATCGTAGGTGACGTATGCCTCTGCCAGTACACAAAGAGCGGCCACTGCGGCGTGCTCAAAGGTCATGAAGTGGATAACGACCCCACTTTGGAACTTATTGCCAAAGTCGCACTTTCCCAGGCTGAATGCGGCGCCGACATCGTGGCACCTTCCGATATGATGGATGGCCGTGTGGCTAAAATCCGTGAAACCCTGGATGCCAACGACCTTTCGAACGTTTCCATCATGTCCTACGCCGTGAAATACGCTTCCGGCTACTACGGTCCCTTCCGTGACGCCGCTGACTCTGCGCCTCAGTTCGGAGACCGCAGAGGCTACCAGATGGACCCGGCCAACAGCAGGGAAGCCATGAAGGAAGTGGATCTGGATATGGCTGAAGGCGCCGACATTATCATGGTGAAACCGGCCCTGGCTTATCTGGATATCGTCCGCCAGGTGAGAGACCATATCAACCGTCCCGTAGCAACCTATAATGTATCCGGTGAATACGCCATGGTGAAAGCCGCTGCCGCTAAAGGCTGGATTGACGAAAAGAGAATCGTCATGGAATCCCTCCTCTGCATGAAGAGAGCCGGCGCTGATATCATCATTTCCTACCATGCTCCCGATGTGGCTAAATGGATGAAGGAGGAAGCAGGGAAATGATCGACCTCACCAAGTCCAAAGCCGCTTTTGAAGAAGCTAAAAAATATATGCCCGGCGGCGTCAACAGCCCCGTGCGATCCTATCCCCATATGGGCTGCCCGCCTCCTTTCATCCAGGAAGCCCATGGATCCCATATCACCGATATCGACGGCAACACTTACATTGACTATGTAGGCTCCTGGGGTCCCATGGTCCTGGGCCACGCCCATCCGGCTGTAATCAAAGCCATCCAGAAAGCCGCTGAAAGAAGCACCAGCTACGGTGCTCCTACAGTGATGGAAACGGAAATCGCCGAACTCATCCACGAGGTTTATCCATCCATTGAAAAAATGCGCATGGTTAACTCCGGCACCGAAGCCACCATGAGCGCTCTCCGCGCTGCCAGAGGTTATACCGGCAGGGACAAGATCCTGAAATTTGAAGGCTGCTATCATGGACACGGTGACAGTCTTCTGGTGAAAGCCGGCTCCGGCGCCGCCACCTTCGGCAGCCCCGACAGCGCCGGTGTCACCAAAGGCACTGCCAAAGACACCCTGGTGGTTCCTTACAACGATATCCCCGCCTTCACAAAAATGATGGACGAAAAGGGCGATGAAATCGCCGCTGTCATCGTAGAACCGGTGGCAGGCAACATGTGCTGCGTACCTCCGGTGGAGGGATTCCTTGAAGCCCTTAGGAAAGAAACGGAAAAACACGGCACCGTCCTCATTTTTGACGAAGTCATGTGTGGCTTCCGTACCACCTTCCACGGTGCCCAGGCCCGCTATCATATCCACCCCGATATGACATGCCTCGGTAAAATCATCGGCGGCGGCCTCCCTGCAGCAGCCTACGGCGGCAGAAGAGAAATCATGAACTGCATCGCTCCCGACGGTTCCGTCTACCAGGCCGGCACCCTGTCCGGCAATCCCCTGGCAGTCACTGCCGGCATCGAAACACTGAAACAGATGATGGCCATTCCGGACTTTGATAAAATTCTGGAAAAGAAAACAAAGGACCTCCTGACAGGCTGGAAACAGGCTGCAGACAAAGCAGGGGTACCCCTTGTATGCCACCAGTCTGGCTCCATGTTCGGTATTTTCTTCTCCGAAAAAGACGTGCTCAATTATCACGACGCCTGCAGCGCTAATGCGGGAGAGTTCAAAGCCTGGTTCCTCTCCATGCTGAACCAGCACATCTACCTGGCTCCCTCTCCTTTTGAAACCCTCTTCATGTCTTACGCCCACAGCGATGAAGACATTGAAAAGACCATCCAGGCAGCAGACAAAGCCATGGAAGAAGCAGCGAAAGTTAAATAAATAAGTAAAAATCACGGTCTCCCTGCGGGGCCGTGATTTTTTTTTGCCTGTCTGCGGGAAAGTTTTTCCTTATGTCCTCTGGCTGCCTCGTGAGCAGAGAAAGGTCCGGCCCCTGGAGGAAATTAAGGAAGCGCTGATTAAATCATTGTTTGCTTTTATTCTTGAATTTTTATGCAATGCGAGGAATGGGCTGACGCGAATAGCGAGCTATTTAAGGAAGCCCATGACGAAACAGTGCATAAAAATTCTTATAAAAGAAAACTCTATGAATTAATCAGTGCTTCCTTAAATATACAAAAAAATATATTTAATTCCCTTTACTTCGATAAATGTCTATGCTATAATATAAACATCGAAGGGGCTCGATAACGAGACTCCACAGTGTGAACGAAGCAAAGGAGAAACACCCATGAAATTATCCGCAAAACTTTTAAAAGCCCTGAACAAACAGATCAATATGGAACTGGCTTCCGGTTATTTATACCGTTCCATGTCCCATGACATGAAGAACCTGGCTCTGAACGGATATGCCAAATGGCTGGACAAGCAGTATGAAGAAGAAAGAGAACACGCTTTCAAAATCATTTCCTATGTAGAAGACAGAGATGGTGTAGTAGACTTTGACTCCGTAGAAGGCGTTAAGAAACATTACGACAAGCCGCTGGACGCAGCCAAAGACTCCCTGGCTCATGAAGAAAAAGTATCCGCTTCCATCAGAGACCTCTTCAAACTGGCCAGAGAAGAAGGGGACATTGAAACCGAAGTCTTCCTCCAGTGGTTCATCACCGAACAGATTGAAGAAGAAGTCAATGCCCGCGACAACGTGGCAGGCTTTGAAAAAGCAAAGGATTGCGAAGGACTGCTCTTCATGTTCGATGCACACCTGGGCGGCCGCTGATTTCTGATTCCTGTAAAGTACCTTCCTTTTGGAGGGTACTTTTTTGTTGGTGAGCGGGCTGTAGTCTGCACAAGGAAAAGCACGTAACGTCAGGCTTTTTCCTTAGCCTGCCCATAAAAGGACCTTCCTGTTGTCGGCTGACCGACCCCAGATGACGAGTGTCCGGCGGGAAGAAATCGAGGCAGCACTGGTCATGGGATGGCCCCTTGACTCTGTCATTCTGAACGCAGTGAAGAATCTCGGTGCGTGGCGAGGATGACGTCATTGGAATCCATGCAGGGGCCTGGTACCTGAAGCACACTTCCCGCCGACTGGGATTCTTTAGTGAGCTAGTGAGCTAGTGAGCTAGTGAGCTAGTGGACTAGTAAGTGTCACCATCTACATGTACCGAGATTCTTCGCCTACGGCTCAGAATGGTCGGTCGGCCAAATAAAAGGAAGGCCCCTCTGAATTTCTCGTTTCCCCTTGAGGGGAAATGCCACGTAGTGGCAAAAGGGTGTACGAGGGTAAGCATACCAATGAAACTCACCATCGTTCTCCTCGGGAGGGCTTTGGCCGACTCGCGCATTCTATGCAGAATACGCGCAGTAAAAATCGCAAGTGATTCAAATGTCGGTAAATACCAGTCGGCGGGACGGTGCTTTCCAGTATTCCCGAAGGTTGACGCGGC